>Ga0209721_1001528_pt1 | contig 16960 bp, 15 predicted proteins | sample TshhotsprinmetaG_FD_184139 | JGI IMG/M metagenome (GOLD analysis project Ga0209721, IMG submission 184139) | Hot spring microbial communities from South Africa to study Microbial Dark Matter (Phase II) - Tshipise hot spring metaG (SPAdes)... | ecosystem: Environmental > Aquatic > Thermal springs... | reverse complement strand
TCTCCCCCTGCCCTGCGGGCGGGGGAGAGGGGGGATAGAGAGGGGTTTTGCGGGGCGGCGGCAAAGCCGCCGCCCCGCAAAACCCCATTTTTCTCCCCCCTCCCCGTTGCGGGCGGATGATCCGTCCGCCCGCAACGGGGAAGGGGTAGGGGGCATATGCGTCCATTAAGATTTCAGCGACTGAAAGTCGCCCCTGGAGGGCCTTTGGCCGACGGTCGGCCTTCGCCGACCGTTTCCCGCGTCTCCGCAGGGGGCGCCCTGTAGGGATGCCCCTTGTGGGCATCCTTTGGATGCCCCTTGTGAACGTCCCGAAGCCGCAGGTTTCAACCTGACGGCGAAAAGTGAAAGTAAAAACGGAACTATACCAGGACAGTATTGGTCCCCCCACCTTAAATGGACGCATACGAGGCGAAAGGGCGGGGCATCACCGCTTCACGCCCGGGCCGCACCCTGAATATGTACCCATTGGGAGGAAACGATGAACTTCGGCGCGATGGATTTCCTTCTGGTTCTGATCTTCCTGGCCCTCTGCGTCGTCTCCGCCGTCCAGGGGCTGATCCGTTCCCTGTTCAGCCTGCTGGTCGCATTCCTGGCGACCGTCGCGGCGGGGCTGCTGTATCCCTATATGGCGACTTTTGTCAGCGCGATCGGTGGCAAAACCCCGACGCTGACCCACTTCGTGGTCTTCTGGATTCTCTTCGTCGGCGCCACCGTGGCCCTGGAGATCGCCCTCCGCAAGGGGTTTCCGGATACCCGCCTGCCGTCGTTGGGTTTCCTGGACAACGTACTGGGAATTCTGCCGGGAATTCTCTGGGGACTGATCGTCATCAGCCTGCTGCTCTTTTCCATGGGCTACGCCCCCCAGCAGACGTGGGGAAAGATTCTGGGTTCGCTGCGCGTGGCGACGGACTACCTGTACGACAGTTCCGGCCTGCGTCCGCTGCTGGCCCAATTCCTCTCCTTCTACTTGACCCTGCACAGACTCTGGATGCCCGTCCCCCCGCCGATTCTGGGGCACGGGCTGTAAGGAGGGAGTGTCGTCTCTACCAGAGAGACGTTAGGGCACAACTTAGCCACCGGACACTTTTTATGGGACGCGGATTCACGCGGACGAACGCCGATTTTTTTTATAGCCCAAAACGCCTTTGACTTTCCATAGGCGACGGACGGTCTTCCTCCGCGCTCTTCCCTTTTCGGATAAATGCCGTTCCGACCTGGAAATTTATTAAATTTATCCGCGTTAATCCGCGTTCATCCGTGTCCTGTTGGAAAACTGTCCGGTAGCCATGGGCACAACGAAATTTATGGACTCTAAACACTGGACTACCCTGGAACTACCCAGGATTCTGGAGCATCTTGCTGCGCACGCTTCCTTTTCGGCCGGGGCGGAGAAGGCCCGTTCCCTGACCCCCAGCACCGTCCCGGAGGAAATTCGCGCGCGTCTGGCGACGACGACCGAAGCACGGGCGTTTCTCTCCCTCCATCCTCAGACCGACATCGGCGGGGCGCGGGACGTCCGTCCGCTGGTGGAGGCCGCCCGGCGGGGCATTGTCCTGACTCCCCCCGACCTGCTGGACGTCTCACAGACCCTGCAGGCCGGTCAGAAAATGCAACGCATAGTCTTCCGCCACGGAGAATCGTTTCCCCATCTGGCTGAGATCGCTGCCCACATCGCGCCTTGCTCCGATGTGGTGGAGGCGATTGAGCGTGCGCTGGATGAGCGCGGAGAGGTTCGGGACGACGCATCTCCGGCCCTGGCGCGCATCCGGGCCGACCTGCGCACCGCCCACGACCGCCTCCTGACCCGCCTCCAGCGCATCATCTCGTCGCCGGAGAACGCCCCCTTCCTGCAGGAACCCATCATCACGATGCGGGAGGGCCGCTACGTTATCCCCCTGAAGGCCGACTTCAAGGGCCGCATCCGCGGCATCGTCCACGACCGCTCCGCCTCCGGCGCCACTCTCTTCATTGAGCCGCTGGCCGTGGTGGAACTGGCGAACACCTGGCGGGAACTCCAGGTCCAGGAGGAGCAGGAGGTCCAACGGATACTGGCCGCCCTCTCCGCCCGTATCGCCCAGTACGGCGATGAGATTGAGGGGACGGTGGAGGCGCTGGCCGATCTGGACCTCGCCTTTGCCAGAGCCCGCTACGCCGACGAACTGGAGGCGGCGGAGCCGACCCTTCTGGATGGGCAGCGTACCCCGGACGGCGCGCGCCTGCGCCTGATACGGGCCCGTCACCCCCTGCTGGACCCGGCGACCGTCGTCCCGATAGACGTAGTGCTGGATGGGGATACCCACGTGCTGGTCATCACCGGCCCCAATACCGGCGGCAAGACGGTAACGTTGAAAACCGTCGGACTGCTGGTCCTGATGGCCCAGTCGGGCATGCATATCCCGGCCGACCCGACCTCGGCCCTGCCCGTCTTTGAGGCCGTCTACGCCGATATCGGCGACGAGCAGTCCATAGAGCAATCCCTCTCCACCTTCTCGTCCCATCTGACCAACATTCTCTCCTTCATCGGCCGTGCGGACGAGCGATCGCTGGTCCTGCTGGACGAACTGGGGGCGGGGACGGACCCGGGGGAGGGGTCGGCGCTGGCGCGGGCGTTGCTGGAGACCTTCCGGCAACGGGGCGCGGTCACTCTCGTCGCCACCCACTACCCGGAACTGAAGGCGTATGCGCAACTGACCCCCGGCGTCCGGAACGCCTGTGTGGAGTTTGACCCGGAGACACTGCAGCCCACGTACCGTCTGACCATTGGCATCCCCGGCCGTTCCAACGCGCTCGCCATCGCCCGGCGGCTGGGGCTGGATGAGGGGATCGTCCGCCGGGCCGAGGCGCTCATCGCCCCCCAGGACCGCCAGACGGAGCGTCTGCTGGCGGACCTGCACCGGCTGCGCCTGGAGGCGGCGCGCGCCCGGGATGAGGCGTATGCCGCCCGCGCCGAAGCGCAACGTCTGGCCGGGGAACTCCGGGAGCGACTGGCCCGCATAGACGAGGAGCGGGCCGCTATCCTGGAGGAGGCCCGCCGGGAGGCGCTGGCCGAACTGGAGCGCGTGCGGGAAGAGGCCCGCGCGCTCCGCCAGCAACTTCGTCACATAGAAATGACCGCGACCCGCCCGGCCCCGTCTCCCGAAACACCCCCCGAACTCCCGTCCCAGGCCGTCGCGGCGGTGGAGGGGGAACTGGAACGCCTGGCCGAAGGGGTAGATGAGTCCCTCCGTCCACCGGAACAACTCGTTCCCACCGGCCCACTGCACGCCGGAGACACCGTCTGGGTGCAGTCGCTGCGGGCGACCGGGGAGGTGCTGAGCGTGGAGGAGGACGAGGCCGAGGTACGAGTGGGCGCGCTGCGGGTACGGGTCCCCTTGCGGGAACTGGAGCGGCGGGCCGCCCAGCCACCCCCGGTGGAAACGACCGTGCGCTATCGGCCTCCGACCGTCTCCCTGCGCCTGGACCTGCGCGGCCAGACGGTGGAGGAGGCACTGGAACAACTGGACCGGCATTTAGACGCGGCGGCGCTGGCGGGCCTTCCCTGGGTCCACGTCGTCCACGGCAAGGGCACCGGCGCGCTGCGTTATGCCGTACGGGACTATCTTCGCCGCCATCCCCTGGTCCGCTCCTATCGGCCCGGCGAGGACGGCGAGGGCGGGGACGGCGTCACCATCGTCATCCTGAAAGAGGAGGAATAGCATGGCATCCGTTCGTCTGGACGTCTGGCTCTACGGCCCTATCGCTCGCTACGGCGGGGCGGAAGATCGGGGCTCCTACGCCCACCTGGATATGACCATGCCCGAGGGGACCACCCTGGGCGACCTGCTCCGTCATCTGGGGGTTCCGGAGGAGGAGCGGGGGATTGTGTTTATTAGCGGGAAGATTGCCGCCTTCACCGGCATGAGCGCCGGGCTGGATGCGGTGTTGAAGGATGGAGACCGAGTGGGGGTGTTCCACTCCCGTACCATGTGGCCCTTCCAGTATCGTCTCGGTGCGGCGATGACGCCGGAACTACGGGAGGCGCTGAGCCGCCGGGAGGACGGCTGGATTCATCACGCGTATCGGGCACCGTCGGGGGAGGAGGAATAGCCGCACAGGGGAAAAGAGAATCTACAGCCGCACGGGGAGGGGGGATGGAAATGGGGTTTTTGGGGCGGCGGCGAAGCCGCCGCCCCAAAAACCCCTCTCTTCCCCCCTCTCCCCCGCCCGTCAGGGCAAGGGGGAGAGGGGGGCAAGGGGGGTGAGGGGGATAAAAGGAATCCCTGGCAACAAAGAAAACCTCGGAACGAACCCTCGGACTCCCACCCGGGCAAGGGATGGGATACGACTTTGTGAGACTTTGTGAAAGACCGGGTGATACGACTTTATGAGAATCAACAGGGCCTTCGGCCAATGGTCGGCCTGCGCCGACCATATCGCGTCGGCGCAGGCCGACGCTCGGCGCGGTAGGGATGGGTGTCATACCCGCCTTTACAATCGCCAGCGCCTCCGCTTGATTTACCGAGAGAATATGGTATACTTCGTCGCACTCCCAACTTCCGACTTCCGATTCCCGCCTCCCAACTTTCGACTCCCGACCCCCGAATTGCCAGGAGGTGTTATATGTGGAAAGCAGGACTCATCGGTGCAGGAGCGAACTTTCTTCTTGCTCTTCTGGTGACGCTCCTTTTCCCTATCTGTAACCCCTGCGTGGCGCTGTTCATCGGGTTCGGCGCAGGGATGCTCGCTGCCTTCTGGGAGCGCCCCGCCACTCAGGGGATCGGAGCAACGAGGGGCGCCGAGGCGGGTGCCGTTGCCGCCGCGGGTGGCCTGATCGGGCAGATGATCGGGGCCGTCCTGAACGGCATCATCGTGGGGCCTGAAGGGGCGGTCCGGTTTGCCCAAACTCTTGGTCTTCCTGCAGACCCCACCACATTTTCTCCCGAAATGTACTGGATCACTTTGCTGGCGGGCAATTGCTGTTGCGCCCTGTTCGGCGTGGCTCTGGGGGCCGGGTTGGGCGCGCTGGGCGGCCTGCTGGGCCATCAGATTTGGGGACCGAAAGAACCCTCCCCGGCCTCTGGATAGTCCCTGTGAAACGCATTCTTCCCCTCATCATTGCTCTGGGGCTGGCGTTTTTCCTGCTGGCCCTCCTGCCCGGCGCCGGTGCAGCAGACATCTCCTCCGCTCCCCCGCCCCTCCGCTCCTCCGCTCCCCCGCCCCTCCGCTCCTCCGACGACATCACCACCTACACCTACCTGCCCCTGGTGATGCGCGCCTACCGCCCCCCGCCGCCACCGCCCGTCTATCCCAACGACCCCTATACCAGTGACCAGTGGGGCCTGAGCAAGATCAACGCCCCTGCGGCCTGGGCCCTCTCTAAAGGCGATGGCGTACTCATCGCCGTTCTGGATACCGGCGCCGACTTCTCTCACCCCGACCTGGCGGGCAAACTGCGCAGCGATATAGATTGGGACTTTGTGAACGACGACAACGACGCCTCCGATGACAACGGCCATGGCACCCACGTCTCCGGCATCGCCGCCGCGGCGACGAACAACAGCACCGGTGTGGCGGGTGTGGGCTGGAACGCTATCATCCTGCCGCTGAAAGTGATGGATTCCGGAGGCAGTGGCAATTCATTTGTTCTGGCCAGGGCGATACAGTACGCTGCGGACAAGAGGGCGCGGGTGATCAACATGAGTTTGGGTGGGGCATATTCCTGTCCCTCACACCTGCAAGAGGCTATAAATTATGCCTACAACCGCGGCGTCCTGCTGGTGGCCGCGGCGGGGAATGATGGGAGAAATCAATCCGTCTTCCCTGCCAACTGCACCCACGTCCTGGGGGTGGCGGCGACGACCTCTTCGGATGGCCGCGCCAGTTTCTCCAACTACGGCAACCACGTCAGCGTGGCCGCGCCGGGGGTGTATATTCGCAGTACCTGCAAGGGAGGGGGCTACTGCTATATGCAGGGTACCTCTATGGCTACCCCCTTTGTCGCGGGAGTTGCCGCCCTGGTGTACGGCTGGCGTTCCACCTACACCCCCGATCAGGTCGCTTCGGCGATTCTGGATAACGCCCAGGACCTGGGGACGACCGGATGGGACCAGTACTACGGCTGTGGACGGATAGATGCCTTCAATGCCGTGTGGGAAGGGGCGCGGGGAAATTATCCGGTATGCCTGGGGGCGCAGGTGTGGTCTGCGGAGTCGTCGCAGGGCGCGGAGGCCTTCGGGAGAGATGCCTTTGTTCCCGGCGAGGTCATCGTCGCTCTGAGGTCAGAGGCACGGGTGGCAACGCTGCTGCGCCGCCACCGCCTGACGGCCTACGAGGCCAGTATGTACTCGCTGTCCGATGTCCGGTGGATTCGGGTGCGGGTGCCGGTGGGGGCGGAGGAGGTGTTCCTGGCCCGCCTGCAGGCTGACCCCGATGTCCTCTCTGCCGACCTGAACTACCGGTTCTCCGCCCAGTGAATCCTTTCTCGTATGGGAGGTTTTTGGGGCAGCTCTCCTCGCCTTGCCCGGCGGGGCTGAGGATAAAGGGGGATTTTTGTATGGGTTTTGGCGCTGGCGGCCTTCGGCCGCCAGCGCCAAAACCCATAATTTTCTCCCCCTTCTCCCCTGCCGCGGCGGGGAAGAAGGGGGGTTGGAGGGATGAGGGGGCGCTAATATCCCCATTACCCGATTAAATCGTAAAGGTTCAATACGGTCAGGCGAAAGCGCGATATCGTCTCCAGCAAAGCGGGGAGCTGCTGCGAAAAAACCCACCCACCGGGTGAACCCTTTCGGGACCGGGCGGCCTCCACCTTCGCAGGCCCGGAAGAATTGGGATGATGTTCCGGCGCGGGCGGCTTTGCCGCCCGCGCCGGAATGCTCACTTATGCCTGCTCGGCCTGGAAGCGCGTCCCCATTTCCGTCGCCGCGGTCGCCAGCCCGACGATTAGCCAGAACAGCGTCGCCGAATGGTGGAAGTCCAGGTTGAAGAAATAGTGGTCAAAGAGGCCCCCCACCAGCGCCCCCACGATGGCGGCGTGCAACCCCCACCATATCGGTTCTAACCGTTCGTCGGTCGCCACCGCCTGACGGGCCCGCCAGAATCGGACCAGAAAGACTCCCATCACCACCAGAAAACTGGTCAGCCCGACCAGCCCGGTCTGCTCGGCGATCATCAGGTAGAGGTTGGAAACCCCGATGTACGTGTCCACGTCCGGCGAACCGGCGAATCCAACCCCCAGCACCGGGTAGCGGCGGATCAGGAGCAGCGCATCTTTGTACTCCCCGAAGCGCATCTGGGTTGCCAGGTCTTCCCCGCGAATCCCGGCCACGAAGTGCGCCACCAGGTCCTGCGTCTGGGGCAGGAGCAGGAGAAGCGCCAGGCCCACCAGTAGCAGCCACCACAGTTTTCGGTAGCGGAGGGTAGCGATAACGATCAGCGCCGCCCCCGCGCCGACCATAGACCCCCGGGAGATGCTCAGCCCCAGGCAGAACACCAGCGCGCCCAGAATCGGCACCAGGTACCGATGCCGGATGAGCGGTTTCGGGGCGAACAGTTGGGGGACGGTCAGCACAATGGCGATGTTGAGCAGACTTCCCAGGATGTTCGGGTCCACCGAAGTCGCCGTGGCCCGCTGGGGCAGGGTAGGATCGTCCTGGATGTACCGGAGAACCCCCGGGCCGGACGGGTAGCCCACGACCCGCAGGGCGGAGAGGGCGCGGATGGTCCACTCGTCGGGTAGAACGTAGAGGATGATCCCAACGGTTGCTTCGGCGAAGGCGCAAAGGATGAGCGCCCGCACCAGGCGCTCCAGCCGCCCCGTATCCTGCACCGTGTTGACCACCAGAAAAAAGAGAAACACGCTCAGGATGATTTCTGCAAAGTGCCGAAGGACGTAGGCGGTCAGTGGGGCATGTCCTAATCCGAGGATGAAAGCCAGCAGAACGACCATTATGAAGAAGAGCACTGGCCCGCCCAGGCCCGTTACGGTAAAAGAACGCTGGGTATCGGTCATCCAGCGCAGGGCCCAGACGACGAAGAGCATCCCCAGCGCAGCGTCCAGAAAGGTGGGGCGGAAGCCGATGTCAAAGGGGAACGAAGCGAAAGGGAGCAGGCAGACGGTGCCGATGACGGCCCAGTAGGCGATCTCTATGTTTCTCAGCATCCAAAGGGCCAGGACAAGGGCGACCAGGCCCGCAGCCGCCAGAAGGGGCCCGAACTCTGCCAGGAGGTACCCGCCGCCGAGGGCCGCTGCGATGGTCAGGAGCAGGATGCCGATGACCTTCAACAGGTTCTGCAGTTGCCGGACTCCTACCATGTTCTCCTCAGAACAGCGTTTGCTGGCGGGCGGTGGGGATGGTCTCCCCGCCGGCAACCCGATGGGCCCAGCGGAGCGGCTCGGGGAGACGGAACGACGGAGCACAGGCCAGCACCAGTTCTATCGCCGTCTCCAGGTCTATCCGGTGGCCGACGGAGACGTAAACCGGCTGGACCCCGTCCTGAGTCCGCAGGACCGCGCCGATGACTTCCTCGCCGTCCCACAAGGGGACCCAACTGCCCCGCGCGGGGGGCGGGTCATCGTGCTCCCCCCAGAGGCGGGATTTGGCGCAACCGACGCTGGGGATATCCAGCAGAACGCCCAGATGGGTCGCCAGTCCCATTCGGCGGGGATGGGCCAGCCCCTGGGCGTCAAACATCAGGACGTCGGGCTGGCCCTTCAGGCGTTCCAGCGCGGCCAGAACGGCGGGCCCTTCCCGAAATGCCAGGAGGCCGGGGATGTAGGGGAATTCCACCGGAGCCTGGGCAGTGACTGCCTCTATGGGGGTCAGGTCGGGGAAGGAGAGCAGCACCACCGCCGCGCGGGCAATCTCGTCCTGGATGCTGACGTCCACTCCTCCCACCACTTCAGGGGGATTGGGCAACGGGGCGATCTGCACCTGGTTGCGCAGCCGTTCCTGGAGGGCGCGGGCCTCGGTGGGGGAGATATTCCAGGGATGGGTAAAACGAGGTGTAAGGGCCATCACAGGGCAGCAATGTACTGGGCCAGTTGGTTGAACTGGATGGAGATCAAACTCTCCGCCTGCATGATGACCATCGGCGTCCCCCGCTCTGCCGATTGAAACGCCAGTTCGGGCGCCGGAGGGATGACACAGATGATCTCCCGCTGCAGGAATTCTTCCACCGTGTCTTTACTGGGGGTCATAGACGTGGGAGCCTTGTTGACCAGTACAATCCCCTGGCGGTGTCTGCCGACTTCCAGATTGTCCAGGGCGGCCAGCAGTGCTTGGGTCAGCAACAGGCTGACGCGATGGGGTTCTATGATCACCACGACATAGCGCAGGATGCGCAGCAGGGCCTGGCTGACCGCCTCCAGACCTGTCCCCATATCTACCAGCACGTAGTCCATCGTCTCTGCCAGCGCCTGGACGATGGCCTGGGCATGAGCAGGAGTGAGGGGGGAAGCAAGTCCTTGCGGTTCGGGCAGGCCGCCCAGGAGCAGCGTGCCGGATGCATGACGGTCCGCATGGGCCAGGATACTGTCGGCGGTGAGGGTGTGGGGTTCTCTCCCGGCCAGTACTTGAAGGCCTTGCTGGGGACGCAGTCCCATCTGAAAGGCGAGAGTGGAAGAGCCGGTACGGGCGTCTATGAGGATGATCTTTTTGCCGGACGCGGGTCCGCGGATGAGGGAGACGGCGAGGTTCATCGCCACGGTGGTGGTTCCTACCCCTCCCTTGCATCCCAGAAAGCCGATGGTTTTGCCCCGCGGGAGCTGGACTGTCGGCCCTATGCGGGCCGAGCGGGCCAATAGGGACTCTATCCGCGTGATCAGTTCGGCGGGATGGACAGGTTTGACCAGGTACTCGTCCGCTCCGGCCTCAAAACCGGCTACTTTATCGGTGATCTGTCCCCGAGCCGTGAGGATAATGATCGGGATGGTCGCGGTGCGCGGGTCCGCCCGGAGCCGTCGCGCCACTTCGTATCCGTCCATCCCGGGCATCATCAGGTCCAGGATCACGAGGTCAGGGGACTCGCTTACCGCCTTGCTCAAGGCTTGAGGCCCGCTTTGAGCGGCGGCAATCTGGTAGCCCCGACTCTGGAGCATCAGCCCGATCAGTTTCAGGCTTTCCAGGTCATCTTCTACTATCAGGATTTTGGCGTTCATAGCCGAGAGATTGTATCAGTCAATGGACAAACGGATAAATGTATGGTAACTGTTCAGCCAGCAATTGAAACCGCTCCCGGGGGGCACTTTGTGCCGGACGACCGCCTGCGCGGTCGCCGGGGCGGCGTCCACGCCGGTGGACGCCTGGCTGCAACCCCTTGAGGGGCGATTTCAATCGCTGAAGGACAATAACCTGCACAGTTACAATGTATGACAGTTCATTTCTGGCTGGACGATGCGCCCTGATAGAGGTGATGGTCGTGGATATATGCTTCCACGGCTGGCGGGACGAGGTAGCGGATGGGGAGTCCCACCTGCACTCGCTGTCGCAGATCGGACGCGGAAATGTCCAGGCGGGGCGCGTCCAGCCAGATCAGCCGTTCCCGAATCCCGGGAATTTCCCGCTCCAGGGATGCCACGTCGGCCGTCCATCCCGGGCGCTCCATCACGGCCAGGAAGACCTGACGCGCAATTCCGGCCGGGTCGCGCCAGGTGAGAAACTCGGCCAAACTATCGCTGCCCATCAGGAGATAGAACTCCGCTCCGATGTACATCTCTCGTAGCAGGGCCAGCATGTCCACCGTATAGTGCGGGCCGGGCCGGTCCAGGTCCACACGGGAGAGGCGAAAGGCGAGATTGTCGGCGATGGCGGCCTCCACCATCGCGGCGCGGTGGACTGCAGGGCTGAGGGGACGGCCGGGTTTGTGGGGTGGGTCACCGGCGGGTACAAAGAGAACCCGTGCCAGTCCCAACTGGACGCGGGCGGTCTCGGCCAGAGCCAGATGGCCGTAGTGCGGGGGGTCAAAAGTGCCGCCGAGAATGCCCAGACGGAGGGTTTCACCACCCGTCAATGTACTTCGCCCATTCCTTATTGTCCCGCAGATAATTGCTGAAGAGGTACCGGGCTGTCGGCTTGGGCTCAAAGGGAGGGCGCAGGAGACTCATCCGGGCCTCTTCCAGTGTACGGCTTCCTTTCCGCCGGTTGCACTGAGGGCATGCGGCGACCAGGTTTTCCCAGCAGTGCTCTCCTCCCCGATGGCGCGGGATGACGTGGTCTATGGTCAGGTTGGGGGCTTCGCGGCCGCAGTACTGGCAGCGGTACTCATCCCGCCGCAGGATTTCCCGCTTGGTGAGACGGACGCGAGGCGAAGGCCGGCGCACCACAAAGATCAGGCGGATCACCGACGGCCGTTCGTAGACGGTGGAGACCGTGCGGATAAAGCCGCGACCGTTCTCCACCACCACGGCTTTGCCGGAGAGGATCAGCCCCATCGCCCGCTTTGTAGTGCAGACGTGCAGCGGTTCGTAATTCCCGTTCAACACCAGAACCGGCTGGTTCATCTCGGTCCTCCGCCTGTAGTATAGCACAAACGGGAAATCCGTCAATCTCTCAGGCGAAAAGGCTTGCGCGGCAATTCGCCCCGCATGGGAAAGGGGTGGGGTGTGGGGTTTGTGGGGGCGGCGAAGCCGCTCCCACAAACCCCACTTTCCCCCCTTTTCACGGGCGCGTCACAAGCCCCGAAAAGTCTCCCGGCGGACGGTAACCGTCTCAAGAAAGGGACGGTCTATCTCCACGCCGATCCCCGGACCCCGCGGCACATCCATCGTCCCGTCTGGATTCAACCGGAACGGAGGGAGGACGATGTCTCGCTCGTAGTACCGGTCGCTGGCAGAGACGTCGCCCGGAAGGGTGTAGTTGGGCAGAGCAGAGATGGCGACGTTGTGCGCCCGCCCGATGCCCGTCTCCAGCAGACCCCCACACCAGACCGGCACGCCCCGGTTCTGACAGAGGTCGTGGATCCGCCGCGCCTGGGCCAATCCACCCACCCGACCGGGCTTGATGTTGATGATGCGACAACTCCCCAGTTCCAGCGCCGCCCGGGCGTGGTTGGGGGAGGGGATGGATTCGTCCAGGCAGATGGGCGTCCGCAACCGTCGCTGGAGCAGACTGTGCTCATACAGGTCGTCGTGGGCCAGAGGTTGCTCAATCATCAGCAAGTCCCAGCCGTCCAGCGCCACGAGGCGGTCCGCGTCGGCGGGGGTGTACGCCGAGTTGGCGTCCACCATCAGCGGTATGTTCGGCCAGCGCTGCCGCAGTTCCTGCACGACGTCCAGGTCCCAGCCGGGCTTGATTTTCACCTTCACGCGCCGGTAGCCCTGGGCCAGATACCCCTCCACCTGGCTCACCAGGTCGGCAAGGGTGTCCTGAATGCCCACGCTGACGCCACACACAATCCGTTCCCGAACCCCTCCCAGCAGTTGGGCCAGGGAGACTCCCTTCTGTCGGGCCTCCACGTCCCATAATGTCTCTTCCAGTCCGGTTTTGGCCATCGGATGGCCGCGCACGCGCGCCATAAGGTCCCAGGCGTCGGCCGCGCGCTCTACCGTCTGCCCCAGGAGAAGGGGGACCAGGAACTCCCGCAGGACGTGCCACGCGGTTTCCACCGTTTCGTAGGAGAACCAGGGGCCGTCCTCCACCGGCGACTCTCCCCATCCTTCCACCCCGTCGGCCCAGACGGTCACCAGAACCGTGTGCCGTTCCTGAGTGCGCCGGAAACTGGTCTCAAAATGCCGCTTCAGGGGCAGGCGAACGTAGCGAAGTTCTACTTGTTCAATGCGCATCGCTCCTCCCGAGGCGTTACACTTGAATCCGCTGCCACGCCCCGTTGCGGAAGCGGAGGCTCAGCATCAGGGCGCGGACGCTCATATCCAGAATCATCGCCGCCCAGATTCCGGCAAGGCCCAGACCGGCCGTAATGCCCAGCAGCCAGGAGAGGGGCAGGCGGACCAGCCAGATGGGCAGTGCCTGGGCCAGAAGGACGTAGCGGGTATCCCCGGCCCCGCGCAGGGCTCCGGAGAGGACAAAGTACCAGGCCAGAGGCGGCTCTATGAAGGCGCAACCCCGGACGGCCAGAACTCCCTGGGGGATTACCGCAGGGTCCGAGGTGAAGAAACGTACCAGCGGTTCGGCCAGGAAGAAGGCGACCATGCCCCCGCTGCACATAACCGCCAGGGCCAGCCAGGACGCGGTCATCGTACAGGCCGAGGCCCGCTGAGGGGATTTTCGTCCCAGTTCCTGCCCCACCAGCGTGGTCGCGGCGACGGAGAAGGCGAACCCCGGGGCGAAGGCCACGGAGAGGAGTTGAATGCCCAACTGGTGGCCGGCGTAGGCGGCAGTGCCCAGGTAGGTGACCACGGAGGCCATCATTACCTGGGCCAGGCGCATCAGCCCCTGTTCCACGCCGCTGGGCAGGCCGATGCGCAGCAGTCGCCAGAGGCGCGCCGGGGCCGGGCGCAGCGCCGCGCGGGTGACCCCCAGACCGCTGGCGGAACGTCTCCGGAGGAGGGCCTGCACGGTCAGTGCCCCGCCGATGGCGGAACTGGCGGCCGCGCCGATCCCCGCTCCCAGGACTCCCAGCGCGGGCAGTGGGCCGATTCCGTAGACCAGTGCCCAGGAAAGGGCCGCGTTGACCACGTTCACTGTCGCCATGATCGCCATCGGGGTGCGGGTATCCCCGGCACCGCGGATCGCTGCGTTGCCCACGTACAGCAGCGCCATCAGGGGCATCGTGGTCCCGACCGCCAGCATGTACAACCGGCCCGGCGCGACGACATCGGGCGCGCCTCCCAGAGCCGCGAGCATGTCACTGCCCCATAAGAGGCAGGGGACGGCTGTGAGGATCCCCATCGCCAGTGCCAGGATCAGCGATTGCCCGGTGAAGAATTCCGCCTCTTCGGATTCGCCCGCGCCGATGGATCGGGCAATAAGCACCGTGCCGCCCACGCCCGCGGCGCTGAAAAAGGCGGTCAGGAGCGTGACCAGTTGGGAACTGAGCCCAACGGCTGCCAGCGCCGCGGCTCCCAGATGGCCGACGATGTAGGTGTTGACCAGGCCCACGGCGGTGCCCAGCATCTGTTCCACCACAACGGGCCATGCCAGTTGCAAAACCTGTGTTGTCGTTCCCCGAGGAGACGCGGAAACCGGTTTGATCAATCGGAGGGTGTTCACGCCCCCCAGTATACCGCGAATCGGAGAATTGGGAAATTGGGGATCGGGTTACAACTTTTCACAAATTGAAACGCAATCTTCACCATTTCTTATTTGACAAGGCGGGAAACTCCCCGTATACTTGGGAACAGGAGGCACGCGGGGCGATATATATATGGTGCATAACATCATCGGTTATCTCCTGGTATTCCTTTCGCTTTGGTCGGGTGTGGGGCGGGTAGCACTGGCATCGTATGAAGTGCTCCGGTATCCTTCCCCGGCGCCCCCTGAATCTGGAATAAGTGACATCGTCTGTACTCCCGGGCGGCTCTGGCGCTGGCGGCAGACCTGCCCGGAGTACGGCCCTGGCGCTACAGCCTACCGCATTGCCCACATCCGTCTTCCGAATCCGCTTCCCCCATTGCCGGTGGTAGAACTGAAACCTGATCCCGAAGAGAAGGTGGTCCCCTACACCTATGCCTATGTGCGCCATCTTCCCCTGGCAATCTATCGTCACCCGATGGAGGCCGCGCTGGGCTTGCCCCCGGTGCGTGTCCTCTACTCGGGCACCCAGTGGGTGAGCGTGGTAGGGACGGTAGAATATGAGGGCCAGCAGTGGGTTCAAATCAATGCCAACGAGTTTGTTCCTGCGGATGCCCTGACTTTCGGTCGTCCTTCCCAATTTCAGGGGGTCTATCTGACCGATCAACCGGCCTATCCTTTCGCCTGGATCAATCGCCCCGTGCGTCCTTCGCGTGTTCCCCAGGAGACACCAGACCCGACCGCGCCGCTCTACTCGCGTTACCAGATGGTTTCCATCTACGCCCAGGAGTTGCGGGCGTCGCAGGAACTGTGGTATTTGATCGGCCCGGACCAATGGGTGGAGCAGAGATATGTCTCCAAAGTGACGGTAGACCCGCCCCCGGCAGGAGTAGTGCCCGGGGGGCGATGGATAGAAGTGGACCTGTTTGAGCAGACACTGGCGGCCTATGTGGGGGAGCGGATGGTCTACGCGACGCTGATTTCCAGCGGCCGTTCCGCGACTCCCACACCGACCGGTCTCTTTCGGATATGGGGCAAATTTCCAACGGCCAAAATGAGCAACCCGGATGTGCGGGACGGGAGCCCCATCTGGTACTATCTGGAGGACGTGCCCTGGACAATGTACTTTCACGGGCCCTACGCTCTCCATGGCGCTTACTGGCACGACTCCTTTGGATTCATTCGCAGTTACGGGTGTGTGAACCTGGCCCCTCGGGACGCTCGCTGGCTTTACGATTGGGCCAGCGTGGGTACTCCAGTATGGGTCCATTTTACTCCCCCGTTTCCTCAAGCGGAGGGCCCGTGAGTGAAAAACGGCTGCGGCAACTGGAGCGCATCCTGGAGGTCAATCTGGAACTGGTCTCTACAGTAGACTTATCCCCTTTGCTGGAGCGAATCGTCTCCATCGCCGCGGAGTTGACCGAGAGCGAAGGGGCGTCCATTCTCTTGCTGGATGAGCGGAGCGGCGACCTGCGCTTCTGCGCGAGCGCGGATAAGGAATTGGCGCCGAAACTGGGGGAGATCCCGGTGCCGGTCCGGGGTTCCATCGCTGGCGTGGTGTTACAGGAGCGGCGTCCCCTGATCGTTGCGAACGCCGCGGAGGACCATCGTCATTTCCGGGAGGTTGGTGCGCAGGTTGGATTCCAGACCCGTTCCTTGCTGGCTGTCCCGCTCCATGCTCGGGGACGCTGCATCGGGGTGCTGGAGGCGGTCAACAAGCGAAACCCGACCGGTTTCACCCAGGAAGACGTGGAAATCCTGAATACTCTGGCTGCCCAGGCCACGGTCGCGATTGAGAACGCCCGTCTGGTGGAAGCATTGCGCGCCGCGTACCGGAAGTTGGGGGAACTGGACCGGTTGAAATCGGATTTCATCGCCGTCGCGTCCCACGAACTGCGCACACCGCTCAGCCTGATCCTGGGATATGCCAGTTTGCTTCAGGAACGAAGCGCCGGGATGCGCGAAGTGGAGGTGGTCCTGCGCGCGGCAACGCGGTTGAAACACATCATTGAAACGATGCTGAACTTGCGCTACCTGGAAACCGGGGAGATGGTCCTTTCCTGGGAAGTGTTTGACCTGCGGGAGGAAATCATTCAGTCCTGTGAATTGTACCGTTCCCTGGCGGAAGCGGGTCAGTTGAGCCTGGAATGCTCTCTCCCGGCGAACCCGCTGTTCGTCCGCGCCGACCGGGAGAAGATTCGCCTGGTGCTGGACAACCTGCTCTCCAATGCGGTGAAGTTCACCCCCGAGGGGGGAAGGGTGGAAGTACGGGCTGTTCAGCGGCCGGACACCGCCGAGTTGATTGTGCGCGACACCGGGATCGGGATTCCCCAGCACGCGCTGGAACGCATTTTTGAGCGATTTTATCAGACAGAGGCCCCGATGACTCGCCGACATGGAGGGATGGGACTGGGGCTCTCTATCGTGCGGGAGGTGGTAGAGCGCCACGGAGGACGGGTGTGGGTGGAAAGCACACCGGGCCAGGGCAGCCGCTTCGTTGTCCGCCTCCCGCTCTATACTCCCGGTTACTGATGATTTTCCTCTCGCTCTGTAGCGCACTACAAACGCCATCGCATTTGTTTGTAGATTGACAATGGTAGATTCTAAATTATAATGACAAACTATGCGTTAAAAGTATAAATGGTATTGCCCAATTCGGCTTCCGACCGAAAGAGGTCCCCTGGTGAGCCGAAAGAGATCGGGCCCCACCCCCCCGCCCCCCTCCCCGTTGAGGGCGGACGGATCGTCCGCCCCTACAGCCGCACGGGGAGGAGGGAGAAAAGATGGGGTTTTGC
>Ga0209721_1001526_pt1 | contig 16983 bp, 11 predicted proteins | sample TshhotsprinmetaG_FD_184139 | JGI IMG/M metagenome (GOLD analysis project Ga0209721, IMG submission 184139) | Hot spring microbial communities from South Africa to study Microbial Dark Matter (Phase II) - Tshipise hot spring metaG (SPAdes)... | ecosystem: Environmental > Aquatic > Thermal springs... | reverse complement strand
TGGGGACAATGTATCGTTGACGGTGGAGTTGATCACGCCGATTGCGATGGAGAAGGAGTTGCGGTTTGCGATTCGGGAGGGGGGTCGCACGGTGGGTGCTGGCGTCATCAGCGACATCCTCGAATAGTGATTTCAGTTTAAATCTTTTCTGGAGCTGCGTTCATGAGAAATATTTTGACCTTGGCCTGTACCGAATGTAAACGGAGAAATTATTCTACCATGAAGAATAAGCGAAATACTCCGGACAAATTGGAGATGAAGAAATATTGTCGGTTCTGTCGAAAACATACCGTGCACAAAGAGACGAAATAGATCGGGCAGGGGGCTGAGGCGAGAGGTTGGAGGCCAAAACTACTGAAAAGAAAGGTTGTGTATCTTTTAACTCACGTGGAGCCCTAAACCATATTCGGTTCAGGGTGGAGCGATCCTCAAACCTCAAGCCTGATACGAAAGGAGAGGCCAGTAGCTCTAACGGATAGAGCACCGGACTCCAAATCCGGGTGATGGGGGTTCGAATCCCTCCTGGCCTGCCATAGATACCTAAGAGAGGATATTGTCCATAGGGATTTCCCTGAGTGTGAGCGAAACAGATGGAATTTCCGATCAGAGAAAAATTTCAATCCGCGAAACAGTTTTTGAGAGAAGTGAAGACAGAGCTTAAAAAGGTCACCTGGCCTTCGAAGAAGGATGCTCTTGCCGGTACAGCTGTTGTCCTGGCTGCGGTATTCATCATTGCCCTCTTCTTAGGGATTGTCGATTCAGGTCTATCCAGTCTCATCCGTGAGTTATTGAAGAGGGCGGCCAGCTCATAGGGTCAAACCTTATTTCTTCTTGTAATACCCTGTTCCAAAAAGTTGGAGATTGCACCGATTATGGCACATCAGTGGTATGTCGTTCATACTTATTCAGGTTTTGAAAATAGGGCGAGGCAGAACTTAGAGGAACGCATTAAGAATCTCGGGAAAGATAAGTATTTCTCCTCCATCTTGGTCCCTACGGAGACCGTTGTGGAGTTGGTGAAGGGGAAGAAAAAAGAATCGAAGCGAAAGATCTTTCCGGGGTATCTTCTGGTGCATATGGAATTGAATGAGGAGACCTGGCACATTGTGAAAGATACACCGAAGATTACTGGTTTTGCAGGGGATAGCACCAAACCGATACCTCTCTCGGATAAAGAGGTTGAGGATATCCTTCTCCAGATGAAGGAAGGGGTTTCGAAAGCAAAGCCGAAAGTTTCCTTTAATGTTGGAGATAGCGTTCGGGTGATTGACGGCCCCTTTGTCAATTTTATTGGAACGATCGAGGAGGTGAAGCCCGACAAGCGAAAGCTGAAGGTTTTGGTCTCGATTTTTGGAAGGGCGACACCCGTTGAGTTGGATTTCATCCAAGTGGAGAAGAATTGATCCATCATCGATAAGAAGAACTTCTTTCTATTCCCGTCACGACAGACGGGATTCTAAACGGAGTGAAGCATGGCGAAGAAGGTTGTAGGAATGGTGAAACTTCAAATTCCAGCAGGGCAGGCAAACCCATCTCCTCCTGTGGGGCCGGCTTTGGGCCAGCATGGGGTAAACATCATGGAGTTTTGTAAGGCGTTCAATGCCCGGACACAGTCCCAAGAGGGGATGATCATCCCCGCAGTGATCACCATCTATTCCGATCGTTCCTTTACTTTTGTGACGAAGACGCCTCCCGCCTCTGTCTTGCTGAAAAAAGCGGCCAAGATTGTGAAAGGGTCTGGCGAACCAAATCGCACCAAGGTAGGAAAAGTGACCAGAGAGCAGGTGAGGGAGATTGCCCAGCTCAAGCTCAAAGACATCAACGCCGTCGACCTGGAAGGGGCGATTCGGACGGTTGAGGGCACAGCTCGAAGCATGGGTCTGGAGATCGTTTGAGAGAAGAGAATATGGCAAATCATGGGAAAAGATATTTAGAGGCAAGAAATAAGGTTGATCGAAATAAGAGGTATGAATTGGAAGAGGGAGTAAAACTCCTTCTGGAGACGGCCACTGCCAAGTTTGACGAGGGGGTCGATGTGGCCATCCGGCTCGGCGTGGATCCGAAGAAGGCGGATCAGATGGTTCGAGGAACGGTCGTACTTCCCCACGGGACCGGAAAGAAGGTGAGAGTCCTGGTCTTCGCCAAAGGCCAGAAGGAGAAAGAGGCTCTCGATGCCGGCGCCGATTTTGTGGGGGCCGAAGATCTGATCGAAAAGATTTCAAAAGGGTGGCTCGAATTTGATAAGGCCATTGCCACCCCCGATATCATGGGATCGGTCAGCAAGTTAGGTAAAATCTTAGGCCCTCGTGGACTGATGCCCAATCCGAAAGTAGGGACCGTCACCTTCGACATCGAGAGGGCCGTCAAAGAGATCAAAGCTGGGAAGGTCGAGTTTAAAGTGGAGAAGGCGGGGATCGTCCATGTCCCTGTGGGAAAGGTCTCCTTTGGACAGAACCGACTGTTGGAAAATATTAAGGCCCTTCTGGAGGTGATTCTACGCGCCAAACCGCCAACCAGCAAGGGTGTCTATTTGCGAAGCATTGCCCTCTCCACAACGATGGGACCCGGGATCAAAATCGATCCCAGTCAGATCCGAGGGGCATTAAAAGCATAAAGCATAAAGACGACCTCATCGAGGAGGTGGAATTCATTGAACCGAGTTGAGAAGAGAGAAGTGGTTACCGAATTTTCAAAGAAGATAGAAGGGCTGCAAGCTGCGGTCCTGACCCATTATCGGGGACTCAATGTGGAGCAGATCAATACCCTGAGGCGACGCTTCAGAGAGGAGAAAATCTCCTACCATGTCGTGAAGAATACGTTGTTGAAGTTGGCAGCCAAAGGGACGGACCTCGAGAAGCTGAACGATTATTTTCAAGGACCGACAGCAATTGCGATTTCTCATCACGATCCAGTGGTTTTGGCAAAGATTTTGACGGAATTCGTTAAAACCCAGCCCCAATTGGAGATCAAAGTCGGTCTGATTCAAGGTCGGGTCACACTACCCGAAGAGATCAAGGCGCTGGCCACCATGCCCTCCCGTGAGGTGCTACTGGGGCAGATATTGGGAGCGATACAGGGGCCGGCACAGCAGTTAGCAGGCGTCATTCAGAGTGGTCTTCAACAGGTTGTTGGTCTGATCAATGCCAGAGCAGATCAGTTGGCTGAGTCGGAAAAGAGAGAGTAGAACGTGGAATGTCGAAAAGATCGTTGGGCTTAACCTTCGACTTTCCATCATCTCAATTCATGATAGGAGGGTTTTTCAATGGCGGATATTCAGAAGATTGCAGAAGAGATCAGTACACTCACCTTGCTTGAAGCAAGGGACCTGGTAAAGGTCCTGGAAGAGAAGTTGGGAGTAAAAGCCGCCGCACCCATGGCGATGGCTGCCATTCCTGCGGCTGGGGTCGGAGTAGGGGTAGAAGCGGCCCCCAAAGAGGAGAAGACCGAATTTGATGTGATCCTGACCGGTTATGGCGACAAGAAGATTCAGGTCATCAAGGTCGTGAGGGAGCTGACCGGATTGGGGTTGAAAGAGGCCAAAGATCTAGTCGAAGGTGTTCCGAAACCTGTCAAAGAGGGTGTCACCAAAGAAGAGGCGGCCGCCATGAAGAAGAAATTGGAAGAGGGTGGCGGAACCGTCGAAATCAAATAGTCAACGGATTGAAGGATCATTCTTCTATCGAAATGGAATGGGTTTTCGGTCCAGACCTGTATGAAGCGAACAGAAGGTTGATTAGGTTTTTTTGCGAAAGCGGCCTTTAACAGACGTCATATTGCCTCGTCGACCGGTCAATATCCAATGGATGACCTGATTGACAGGCCCTATGACTGAGGAAAAGATTTACGAAAAAGGATTGTTTGTTGAGGGACATCATTGTCTCTTCCCAGAAGGACAGCTCCATTAATCGAGTTGGAAGTCCAAAAGGGAGGAGACTTTTTATTTAAGGAAGGAGTGCCTATGGCCAGCGTCGTTCCTGTCTATCGTCGGTATCGCCGGAACTTTTCGAAGATCAAAGAGGTCTTAGAAATCTCTAATCTCATCGATGTTCAGAAACGGTCTTATGAGAAGTTTCTCCAAGCCGACGTGGACCCGGAAAACCGTGAACCTGTGGGGCTTCAGGGTGTTTTCAAAACGGTCTTTCCGATCAAAGACTTCTATGAGACGGCTTCCCTCGAATTTGTCAGTTATCGATTCACCGAACCCAAGTATGATATGGAGGAATGTCTATTGAGAGGGATGACCTATGCGGCTCCTATCAAAGTGACGGTTCGCCTGGTGGTCTGGGATGTGGATGAAGAGACGAAGGCCAAGAGCATCAAGGCCGTCAAAGAACAGGAGGTCTATTTTGGTGAAATTCCCCTCATGACCGAAAACGGAACCTTTATCATCAATGGGACCGAACGGGTGATCGTAAGCCAACTCCACCGTTCCCCAGGTGTCTTCTTTGATCAGGAACAGGCCAAACCCCATTCTGGAGGAAAGATCCTCTATTATGCCCGCATCATCCCTTATCGGGGATCCTGGATCGATTTTGAATTTGACCAGAAGGATTTTCTCTATGTCCGTATCGATCGACGACGGAAAATTCCTGTCACCGTCTTTCTCCGTTCCCTAAAATATACGGGTCAGGAACTCTTAGACTACTTTTACCGGAAGGAGAAGATCCTCTTCCAGAGAGGAAGGTTTTCCAAAGAGGTCTCGAAAGACGTTCTCGTCGGACAGAAGGCCACCACGGATATCGTCGATCCAGAGACTCAGAAAGTGATCCTGAAGAAGCATCGCCGGATCACTGAAGAATCTTTTAAACGGTTGGAGATGACTAAGATTACGGCCATTCCGATTGAACCTGAGGATTTGTTGGGCAAGTATCTGGCAAAGGATGTCGTTGATCCGAAGACCGGAGAGGTCGTTGCAGAATATAACGAAGAGGTGACCGAATCATTTCTCGAGCAGGTCAAAGAGAGAAAGATTGAAGAGTTTGAGATCCTCTTCATTGACAACATCAATGTCAGCTCTTCGTTGAGGGACACGCTGGTCATCGACAAGATCGAGTTGAGCCAGGAGGAGAAAGAGAAATTGTATCGGGATGAACCCGGAAAATCGATCCGGGAGAAGGAGGCGGAAAAGGCCCTCATCGATATCTACAAAAGGCTTAGGCCAGGCGATCCTCCCACCATTGAGACGGCGATGAATCTTTTTTACAATCTCTTCTTCAATCCAGAACGGTACGATCTTTCAAAAGTGGGAAGGATGAAGTTGAACCACAAACTGGGGTTGAAGGCCCATCCTCCCAAAGTCCTGGTCTTCACCGAGAAATGGAAAAAAGAGGCCCTGAATGCCGGAGCAACCTATGCAGGAGGCAAAGAACTGGTCGATCAGATTTTGGGTGGATGGCTCGATTTTGATGAAGTCATTGCCACTCCAGAGATGGTCGATGAGATCCAGCGGGCATTCAAGATTCTTTACCCGATCGGAATGATGCCCTCCCTGAAGGATGGAACCATTACGGAGGATGTGCGGGGAAGGGTCCAAAAGGCTTTGGAGGATGAGAAGGTGACCTTAAGAAGACGGGACATCCTCGAGGTGGTCAAGTACCTGATCCGGTTGAAAGACGGTCAGGGTTCTGTGGATGACATCGATCATCTGGGAAACCGACGTGTGAGGACGGTCGGTGAATTGTTAGAGAATCAGTACCATATAGGGCTGGTACGGATTGAGAGGGCCATCAAAGAACGGATGAGTCTGCAGGACATCGAGACCCTGATGCCCCACGACCTCATCAACTCCAAGCCCCTGTCTGCAGTGATCAAGGAGTTCTTCGGCTCCAGTCAGCTCTCTCAGTTTATGGATCAGACCAATCCTCTCTCCGAGATTACCCATAAACGGCGCCTCTCTGCCTTGGGTCCTGGAGGGCTCACCCGGGAGAGGGCAGGTTTTGAGGTGAGGGACGTCCATCCCACCCATTACGGGCGAATCTGCCCCATTGAGACACCCGAGGGACCCAACATCGGTCTGATCACCTCTCTGAGCACCTACGCCCGCGTCAATGACTATGGTTTTATCGAGACACCCTATCGGGAGGTCGTCAATGGGAAAGTGACCAACCATATCCGATACCTCTTTGCCCTCGACGAAGAGGAAGAGATCGATGGACAGAAACCGGCCATTGCTCAGGCCAATGTCCCTATTGATCGCGAAGGAAGGTTTATGACGCCCCTCGTTTCTGCTCGGAGGGGCGGCGAGTTTGTGATGGTCAAACCCGAAGAGATTCGCTATATGGATGTCTCTCCGAAACAGTTGGTCAGTGTAGCGACCTCGCTCATCCCTTTCCTTGAAAATGACGATGCCAACCGGGCCCTGATGGGATCGAACATGCAGAGGCAAGCCGTTCCTCTTCTGAAGACCGATGCCCCAATCGTGGGAACCGGCATGGAAGGGATTGTGGCCAGGGATTCTGGTGTGGCGATCGTGGCCAAACGGGATGGTATTGTGGAAGATGTCGATGCGTCACGAATCGTGATTCGTGCCGATGAGGACGGACAGAAAGTGAATGACTCTGGCGTGGATATCTATACCCTGATCAAATATAAACGGTCGAACCAGAATACCTGCATCAATCAGAGGCCGATTGTCCAGGTGGGCGATCATGTCAAAAAAGGTGAGGTGATTGCCGATGGGCCAGCTACCGATATGGGTGAGCTGGCTCTGGGTCGCAATGTCCTGGTCGCCTTTATGCCCTGGGGTGGATACAACTTTGAGGACTCGATTCTGATCAGCGAAAGGCTTTTAAAGGAAGATACCTATACCTCCATTCACATTGAGGAGCTGGAGTGTATGGCCAGGGATACGAAGCTGGGAAAAGAGGAGATCACCTGTGACATCCCCAATGTGGGAGAGGAGGCCTTAAAGAATCTCGATGAGAGCGGTATTATCCGAATCGGTGCAGAGGTTAAACCGAACGACATTCTCGTTGGAAAGGTAACGCCAAAAGGAGAGACTCAGCTGTCTCCAGAGGAGAAACTTCTCAGGGCCATCTTTGGCGAGAAAGCTGGCGATGTCAGGGATACCTCGTTGAGGGTTCCTCATGGAATCGAAGGGATTGTGATTGATGCCAAAGTCTTCTCCCGCAAGGGCCAGGAGAAGGATGAGCGGATGAAAGCGATCGAGGAACAGGAGAGGGCCCGATTGCTCAAGAACCAGGCCGACGAAATCCGTATCATCCAGAATAGCACGCGAAGGAAGATCGGGAAGTATCTGATCGACAAAAAGGCGGCCCATCGGATTGCGGACGAGAAGAAGAATCGGGTCTACCTCGAAGCCAAAGAACGGATCAAGGAGGAACATCTCTTCACCATCCCCTTTGACCGTTTAAGAGAGATCGATGTCATCGAAGGGAAGCGGGTCATCTCCGAGGTTCATAAATTCCTGGACCATGCAGAGCTTCAGATTAATGTGGTCAAAGGGGTCTTTGCAGAGAAACTGGCCAAGTTGAAGAAGGGCGATGAGCTGGCTCCTGGTGTGATCAAGTCGGTCAAGGTCTATATCGCCATGAAACGGAAGTTGTCGGTGGGCGATAAGATGTCCGGTCGTCATGGAAACAAAGGGATCATTTCCCGTATCCTCCCTGAAGAGGATATGCCCTACCTCGAAGATGGAACTCCTGTGGATGTTGTTCTCAATCCATTGGGTGTGCCTTCCCGAATGAATGTGGGTCAGATATTGGAGACCCACCTTGGCTGGGCGGCCAAAGGGTTGGGGTGGAAGATTGCGGAGTATCTAAAAACGGGTTACAACCCCAAAATTCTGCGGAGGAAGATTAAGGAGATTTACTCTTCGAAAGAGGTGAACGAATATCTGGATCAGGCCACCGATGAGGAAGTGGAGGCACTGGCTAAGAAGTTGGGCAAGGGGATCTATCTCTCAGTTCCTGTTTTCGACGGCGCTTCGGAGGAGGAGATCAAGGAACACTTAGCCAAAGCCGGACTTCCCGTGAGCGGTCAAACCATCCTTTATGACGGAAGGACCGGCGAACCATTTCACCACAAGGTGACCGTGGGCTATATGTACCTGCTGAAATTACATCACCTTGTCGACGACAAGATCCATGCCCGCTCCATCGGCCCGTATTCGCTGGTCACCCAGCAGCCCCTTGGAGGCAAAGCCCAGTTTGGAGGACAGCGATTGGGAGAGATGGAGGTCTGGGCCCTGGAGGCTTATGGAGCGGCCCATTCGCTCCAGGAATTTCTGACGGTGAAGTCGGATGATGTACCAGGAAGGACACGGGTTTACGAAGCCATTGTGAAGGGAGAACATACTTTAGAATCTGGGCTTCCAGAGTCCTTCAATGTTCTGGTCAAGGAGTTGCAGAGCCTATGCCTGGACACCGAATTATTGGAGGAGAAGAGGGAAGAGATTTAATTACGATGAGCGGAAAACGATGAACCAAAGACAATCTATGGTTCATCGTTCCTGATTTACAGTCCATTGTCTCAAAAAGGAGGAGTCCCTTGGAAGATTATTTATCGTTCTTCGAGAAAGGAAAGAGCTCGATCAACTATAATGCCATCCGGATCTCCATCGCCTCTCCAGAGAAGATCGAATCGTGGTCTCATGGCGAGGTGAAGAAGCCGGAGACGATCAACTACCGAACCTTTAAGCCGGAGAAGGATGGGCTCTTCTGTGCGAAGATCTTCGGCCCAACCAAAGATTATGAGTGTAACTGCGGCAAGTATAAACGGATGAAACACCGTGGGATCGTCTGCGAGAAGTGCGGGGTAGAGGTGATCCAGTCGAAAGTCCGCAGGGAACGGATGGGCCATATCCGTCTGGCCACGCCTGTGGCTCATATCTGGTTTCTCAGGTCGATCCCGAGCAAGATCGGAATTCTGGCCGATATGACCCTGAGAGAACTTGAACGGGTTCTCTATTTTGAAGCCTATCTGGTGCTCGATGGAAAGGGGACCCCTTTCAAGAAGGGAGAGATCCTCTCTGAAGAGCGATACCGTGAAGCCAAAGAGAAATATGGAGAGGATCTCGTTGTCTCTCAAGGGGCGGAGGCGATTCGGGAGCTATTGAAGAACACCAATGTGAAGGAGCTTTCGAAAAAACTCCGAACCGAGATGAAGGAGACCTCCTCGGATGCGAAGAAGAAGCGTTTGGCCAAGAGGCTCAAGATTATCGAATCCTTTCTCGAATCGGGAAATAAACCCGAGTGGATGATCCTCGAGGTGATTCCTGTCATTCCTCCGGATCTTCGTCCACTCGTCCCTCTGGATGGAGGCCGATTTGCCACGTCCGACCTGAACGACCTCTATCGAAGAGTGATTAACCGGAATAACCGTCTCAAGCGGCTTCTCGAACTGAATGCGCCGGAGATCATCATCCGAAACGAGAAACGGATGCTTCAGGAGGCTGTTGACGCACTCTTCGATAACGGCAAAAGGGGCAAGACGATCTTAGGGGCAAACAAGAAACCCCTCAAATCCTTGAGCGACATGCTTCGAGGAAAGCAGGGCCGTTTCCGTCAGAACCTTCTTGGGAAACGTGTGGACTATTCAGGACGTTCGGTGATCGTCGTCGGTCCTGAGTTGAAACTGCATCAATGCGGTCTTCCCAAAAAGATGGCACTCGAACTTTTTAAACCTTTTATCTACCATCGGCTCGAAGCGAAGGGATTGGCCTCAACGATCAAGGCTGCCAAGCGGATGATCGAAAGGGAGAGGCCAGAGGTCTGGGATGTTCTGGACGAGGTGATCCGGGAGCATCCCGTGCTTCTCAATCGGGCGCCCACACTTCACCGCCTTGGGATTCAGGCTTTTGAGCCGATCTTAATTGAAGGCAAAGCCATCCAGCTTCATCCTCTGGTCTGCGCCGCATTCAATGCAGACTTCGACGGAGACCAGATGGCTGTCCATGTCCCTCTTTCGGTGGAGGCTCAGTCTGAGGCCCGGATCCTGATGATGTCCACAAACAACATCCTCTCTCCAGCCAGTGGAAAACCGATCATCGTACCCACTCAAGATATCGTCCTCGGCATCTACTATATGACCCGGGAACGGCCCTACGTCAAAGGAGAGGGGAAGGTCTTTTCGAATCCCGACGAAGTCCGTATCGCCTATGACGGAGAAGAACTGGACCTGCATGCTCGAATCAAGGTCCGAATGGATGGGGAATTGGTTGAGACAACCGTTGGCAGAATCCTGCTTAGGGAGATCCTGCCCGAAGAGATTCCCTTCTCCATGATCAATAAGGTGATGAAGAAGGGTGAGATTGCCAATCTGATTGACTATTGTTACCGGTTCTGCGGGGATAAGGCCACTGTGCTTTTGGCCGATCGGCTAAAGAGCCTGGGATACCGTTATGCGACGACCGCAGGGCTTTCCATCTCTGTCGATGACATGCTCATTCCCTCCAACAAGAAGGATCTGCTTCAGGAGGCCCAGAAAGAGATTGAGAAGGTTCAGGAGCAATATACCGAAGGGCTGATCACAGATGGTGAACGATATAATAAGGTGATCGACATTTGGGCTCAGGTGACGGAGAATATCGCCGGTGTGATGCTGAAGGAGCTTGGCAGTGAGAAGATAGCCGGGAAAGAGGGAGAGACAAGGATCATCGACAGTTTTAACCCCATCTATATGATGGCAGACTCTGGAGCACGAGGGAGTGCCCAGCAGGTGAGGCAGTTGGCTGGGATGCGTGGTTTGATGGCAAAACCCTCTGGCGAAATCATCGAGACTCCGATTACGGCAAATTTTAGGGAAGGTCTCACCGTGTTGCAGTATTTCATCTCAACCCACGGCGCCCGAAAAGGTCTGGCCGATACAGCCCTGAAGACCGCTAATGCCGGATATCTCACGCGGCGGCTGGTCGATGTGGCCCAGGATGTGGTGATTGCAGAACAGGACTGTGGCACGCTCGATGGGATCGAAGTCGAATCCCTCATGGAAGGAGGAGAGATCATCGAATCGATGAGGGATCGTATCTTAGGCAGGGTGGCCTTAGAGGATATTCGTGATCCCTTTACGGATGAGGTGATCGTTAAAGGGAACCAAGAGATTGACGAGGCCCTTGCCGAGCGCATCGAGGATTCCGGAATTGATCGGGTCAAAATCCGTTCGGTCCTGACCTGCAAATCGCGACGGGGCGTGTGTGCCCTCTGTTATGGAAGAGATCTGGCGCGTGGAAGACTGGTCAACGTGGGAGAGGCGATCGGTATCATTGCAGCTCAATCGATTGGAGAGCCTGGCACGCAGTTGACGATGCGGACCTTCCATATCGGTGGTGCAGCGAGCCGACGGGCCGAGCAGACGACCCTTGAAAGCCGGATTGATGGGAAGATCAAATTTATCAACCTCAAAACGGTCAAAAACCGCGAAGGCCATCTGATCGTGATGAACCGAAACGGTGAAATTGCCATCCTCGATGAAAACGGAAGAGAACGCCGCCGTTATGCGGTCATCTATGGTGCGAAATTGAAGGTCAAAGATGGGCAGAAGGTGAAAGAGGGTGAGATGCTTGCCGAATGGGATCCCTACTCCATCCCAGTGCTGACCGAAGTGACAGGACGGGTGAAGTTTGGGGATATCATTGAAGGCGTTACCATGCAGGAGCAGGTGGATGAGTTCACCGGTCTGTCGAGAAAGGTGATCACCGAGACGAAGGACCCGGATCTGCGGCCACGGATTTCGATCAAGGATGAGAAAGGAAGGACGATGAACCTTCCGGGATCGTCTTCTCAGGCTCGATATCTCCTTCCTGTCGGAGCGAATATCTTCGTCTCTGAAGGGGATATGGTAGAGGCAGGCGATGTGATCGTCAAAATTCCAAGGGAGACGACAAAGACCAAGGACATCACTGGAGGACTTCCAAGGGTCGCTGAACTCTTCGAGGCGCGAAAACCGAAGGAGTACGCTTTGATTAGCGATATCGATGGGACGGTTGAATTTGGTAAAGACCTAAAGGGAAAGAGAAAGGTGATCATCCGGCCCGAGGTGGGCGAGCCCAAAGAGTATATCATTCCCAAAGGCAAACATGTGAGCGTGCACGAAGGGGATATGGTTCGGGCAGGAGAGGCGCTGATGGATGGTCCGGCCAATCCTCATGATATCCTGAGGGTTTTGGGTGATAAAGCCCTGGCGCGCTACCTGGTGGACGAGATTCAGGAGGTCTATAAACTCCAGGGCGTAAAGATCAATGACAAACATATCGAGGTGATCGTCCGCCAGATGCTCAAAAGGGTGAGGGTCAAAGAAGTGGGCGATACCCATTTCTTAGTCGATGATCAGGTCGAAAAGTTTGTCTTTGAGGAGGAGAATGCCCGGGTCATGAGAGCAGGGGGAAAACCTGCGGTGGGAGAGCCTCTCTTTTTGGGAATCACCAAAGCCTCCCTCATCACCGATAGCTTCATCTCGGCGGCCTCCTTCCAGGAGACGACTAAAGTCTTAACCCAGGCTGCAGTGGCAGGGAAGATTGACCATCTGAGAGGGTTGAAAGAGAACGTCATCATGGGACGCCTCATCCCTGCTGGGACCGGTCTTCCTGAATTCAAACAACGTGAAATCTGGGTGGAAGGATATACCGATGAAGAACCGAGAATAGAGATTTCCGTAGAAGCCCCTGCGTAAAAATTTAAAGGAGAACTTCAAAAGAGGCTCATCCCCGGGTGTGGGGATGAGCTTTTTTTGGGGTCCACTGTTCCCGCCGGCAAACCTTTCCCTGTCTCCGTGCCGAGTAAAATTTCTTTTGCAATTTCTTGTTGCTTTTGGTAAATGCTCCCAACCCCATAAAATTGAATACCGGTAAAGCCGATATTCGGGATTTGAGCGACAGGATCAGATAGAGCAGGCCTTTCTTTTTACACATCGGAAAGTGGAGAAGGTATGGAGGCTCATCTGTTAAGTCGTTTCGTTTTCGCTCGATTCCAATTCCTCCTCAGAGCGTTAGAACCCATTCGCCTTCCTGCCTACAAGGGTTCGACCTTGAGGGGCGGTTTCGGCCATTCCTTTTTCTCCCCTATTTTATCTATACCTTTGATGAACTGAGGCGGATCGGGATTGGAAGGGTAAAGGAAAATATCAGTTGGAAGAGGTTTGTGCAATTCAGGCAGGTAAAGGGAGAAAGGGAGAAGGGAACAGGCCAATGAGGTTTCTGACTCCCAAAGGTAGGGGAATACATCCATGTTGGAAAAGGGATCAGCCTTGGCCTCGGCAAATACCGAATCTTGATTTTCGAATCTTGAATTTATAGTTACCTGTCCTCCTTAGTCATCCAAGGCCGAACGAAGGATGGATGCACTTCGACTGAGCGTTTCGGCCATGAGTTGAGGGTCGAGTGGCTCAGGGTCTTGAACATGCTGAAGGTCGCTCTGCTGTTTATAGGGACATGAAGGGGTAGGACAGAAGAGGGAGTAATTCAAAATTGAAGATGCGCCCCCTTGGCCATTGCACCGGTTTAAGATTTGAGGGCTCTGCAGAAGGAGGAGTGAATATTTGCGCTCTGCGCTTCGCTCTATGCTTTATGATAGTGGCGTCGAATTGGGTGGAAGAATGTCTTTAACTCTGGTGAGAAGAACGGACGCCGGAGCAATTAAAAGGGGAGGGTGGATAGCATTCTTAGTTCAAATTTCAAGGTCTGGCCCTGAATTCTTCAGTTTGTATGATTGCAAGGCCTAACTCCCACAATTTAAAATAATACCTTGAAATTTCTGTTGACATAACAGAATTTTCAAGGTAGGTTTTTCTCATGATAATAGACCGTAAGCGAGAACTTGAAGCGATTCAGAGGCTCCTCCGAAGGCATCCCGTGGTTGGAATGGTAGGGGCGCGCCAAGTTGGAAAGACGACCCTTGCGCGTTTACTCATTTCAAAAACAAAGGGTCCATCATCCTACTTCGACCTGGAAAACCCCGAAGACCTGGTTCGAATCGCTGATCCGATGCTTGCCCTTAAGGACCTTGAAGGACTTGTCGTCATCGACGAAATTCAACGACACCCCAACCTTTTTCCTGTATTACGGGTTTTGGTCGATCGCCCCCAATCGGCCGCCCATTTCTTGGTGCTTAGTAGTGCATCGCCGGATTTGCTTCGCCAGAGTGCTGAAACGCTTGCGGGCCGAATCTTCTATCATGAATTGGGCGGATTTTCCATTGAGGAAGTTGGAGTTGAAAACTACATGCAACGATGGTTGCGGGGAGGTTTTCCAAGGTCTTACCTTGCTCGAACGCACGCCGAGAGTGATGAATGGCGTCATGGATTTGTCCGTACATTTTTAGAGAGAGATCTCCCTCAGCTTGGCATTACGGTTCGGTCTGCCACGCTGCGCCGTTTTTGGATCATGCTTGCGAACTACCATGGTCAAATCTGGAATGCCTCAGAATTCGCCCGGTCTTTTGGTGTGGCGGACACGACGGTTCGAAATTATCTCGACCTGATGACCTCAGCGTTGGTGATTCGTCAGCTGTCGCCCTGGCATGAGAATATATCGAAGCGCCAAGTTAAAGCACCTAAGATATACATTGCAGACAGTGGGGTGCTGCATACCCTGCTTGGTCTTAAAACGCTTAGAGATCTTGAAGGTCATCCCAAAGTAGGAGCATCCTGGGAGGGCTTTGTTCTTGAGCAGGTTGTTTATCGCCTGGCGGTTAGGTTTGACGAATGTTTCTTCTGGGCCACCCATGGAGGAGCTGAGTTGGATCTTCTTGTTGTGAGAGGGCGACAACGGCTGGGATTTGAGATAAAAAGAACGACCTCTCCCCAAATTACTCCCTCAATGCGTTATGCATTGTCCGATCTTCGTCTTCAATCACTGGACGTGATCCATGCAGGAGAGCATACCTTTCCGTTAGATAAAAAAATAAGAGCGGTGTCTTTTAGGAATTTACTGAAGGATATTCAACCTCTGAGTTAATGCCGATTCCATTGTGCGGGGCAACAGAAGAAGCACTAAAATGATTTGATTCACAATTTATGCTTGTCAGTCAATAGCTCCACAGACAAGTTAAAATGGTTTGATTCACGAATCATGAAAACTTAGTTGGAGGGGGAGTCACGTTCTTAATGAAAGGGAAGGGCAAAAGAGGGAGTCATTGATAATTCAAGAGGTAATCCCTTCGTCGAGTGTCGTCACATTGATAAAGTAAACAATATTGTATATAATTGTTTCCTAAAGTAAACAATCTATGAGAAGAGATCAGCTCCTTCAAGTCATTGCAGAATGGCTTCGTGAAATGGTGATCCCTCCATTGATCCCCAGGGAAATGCCTTTGCTCGATCTGGAGAAGCAGCGGACGATTCTGGCCGTGGCTGGACCCCGAAGAGCAGGGAAGACCTACTATCTTTATCAACTCATTCAAAGCCTGATGGAGACGAAAGGAGTTTCGAAGGAGGAGATTCTCTTTGTCGATTTCGAAGATTATCGGCTAACAGGGTTTGGTCCTTCCGATGTTGATGTCTTATTGACGGTTTTTGAGCAACTTGCAGGACGGCATCCCAGGTTCTTATTCTTTGACGAAATCCAGCACATCTCAGAATGGAATCGTATCCTCCGCACGCTTCACAATCGTCGCCGATACGGCATTGTGATTTCAGGAAGCAATTCCTCCCTCCTGAGCCAAGAAATTGCTACCGAACTTCGGGGGCGGTATGAAGATGTTTTGATGTTGCCGTTCTCTTTTCGTGAGTTTTTGCAATTCCATCATATCCCATTTGATAAAGCCAAGATTTATACGTCTCAGCGTGGCCAACTGATCCGGGCATTTGACAACTATCTCCAGTTCGGAGGTTTTCCCGAAACACTTTCGCGAGAGGGAAACCAAGAAAAACGAAGACTCCTCCAGACCTACTACCGGACCGTTTTTTATAAAGACATCCTGGAACGTTATCACATTAAAGCTCGACCGATTCTGGACCAGATGATGAGCAGTCTTTTGGAGAGCTATTCCACGACTTTTTCAATCTCGATGTTCGAAAAACAACTCAAAACAGCAGGATTAACGGGAAGCAAACGCACGATATCCAATTATCTTCACTGTTTGGAAGAGGCCTTTTTCCTGGTCACCATTGAGAAATTTGCCTATTCTCAGAGGAAACGAATGATGAATCCCAAAAAGGTTTATCTGATTGACCCAGGGTTTGCCCTTCTGGGAGAGGCGTTTACAGAAAACCGGGGCCATCTTCTTGAAAATGTTGTTGTCCTGGAATTGCTTCGTCGTCAACGACGGATGTTCTATTTCAAAGAGCACCAGGAGTGCGATTTCATAATACAAGAGGGAAGACGTCCTTCCATGGCCTTGCAGGTTTGTTGGGAACTGACCCCTGGGAACGAACAGCGGGAGCTCAAGGGACTGTCTGAGGCCATGCGCCGGCATAAAATTCCCGAAGGGAAGATACTGACCTATGATCAGGAAGGTAGCCGAACCATTAACAGCAAGGAGGTGCCATTGATCCCTGTCTGGAAATGGCTTCTTCTCCACGGAGATGAGAGGAATGGATTCCTGTAGGGGATTAAGGTCTATAACCCTAAGGTTGATCCACCAACATAGGGATCAGTACCTTAGGACGCACGGTCATGAGGAAGGCGTCGGATCCGAATCACGCCTTCCCGCGGAAATTTAGGTGGAGGAGGGAGTCGAAGAAAACTGAATTTACAATTCAGGGCTTGACACCATTGATTTGAAGGAAATTGGTTGGAGGGGAAGTCATGAGTGAGGTTTTTGTGAGATTTCAAGAGCTTTTACGCGAACTTTTTCAGTTCGATTGCGCTGACCTCGACTTCGGCATTTACCGCATCATGAACCACAAGCGTGCGGTCATCGAGCACTTTATTACCGAGGACCTGCCACGTGCGGTGAACGAGGAACTGGACAAAGGCGCGCTGGCCGAGCAGGAACAGGCGGCTAAAGACCTGGAAGCTGCCCGAAAGAAGCTTTTTGATACGTTTGATCACCCCTTTGACGCAGAGGGGAACCTGACAGACGAAAGCCG
>Ga0209721_1001521_pt1 | contig 17011 bp, 9 predicted proteins | sample TshhotsprinmetaG_FD_184139 | JGI IMG/M metagenome (GOLD analysis project Ga0209721, IMG submission 184139) | Hot spring microbial communities from South Africa to study Microbial Dark Matter (Phase II) - Tshipise hot spring metaG (SPAdes)... | ecosystem: Environmental > Aquatic > Thermal springs... | reverse complement strand
ACCCACCTGATCCGCAATTTGCGCGTAAGCAGCACGCACCTTGTCCACAAACGTGATCAGCGCCAGTGCTTGCCGCGCGTTGAACAGGTCACCCCATTCGGTCAGGCCGTAGTTGTTGACGCGAAAGCCCAGCGTGCCGTATGGTGGGAGAGGTTCATTGGGCAGGGCTTCGGGGTCTTCTTCCAGACGATCAGCTAGCGAAATTTCAGCCTGTGTAAAAATTTCCTGGTCAAAACTGGTCACTTCACGGTAGCCCTTGCCACCTTGACCGGGACGATCATAGATCACAGCCATCGGCACAGCGCCTAGCCGTCCGGCGCGGCCTTCATTTTTCAGATGATCTTTATCTGGTGATTGTCCACACACCAAACAGCGAATGCTTCCCCGCCGCATCGTGCCATCGTCGGGATCAAAGTCGATGTCGTCATTCTCGGCGATCTCGAAGCTGACCGTTTTGCGCGCGTGGTCCACCACAGGCCGGATCGCCACCTTACGGCGGTCCGTTTTTGCCAGCCACCACTGGCGCACCATCGGCATTTCTGCACCGCAGGCGGGGTTAGGGCACCTGGCCGTGCGCGCCCAGATGTAACCGACAATGGTGCGACCTTCGGGGTCTTCGTACAGGTGACCGATCTCGGCACGGGCCTGTTCCAGCACCCACAGTCCCCAGCGGCGCACATCCTCGGCCAGGGGGTTGATCATTTCGTCGCTCTCAAAGTCCATCGCCTGCTGGCCGTTGGCGTCGGATTCGGGCGGGGGCAGCGTGCCGGGGCGGGCTTCGTATTCGCGGCGCGGGATGGGCTGGCCGTACTTTTGCGGGTAGACCAGCGTACACAGCTCGATCAGGTAGGCGACGGGATTCAGTTCCACGCCGTGCGCCTCGCAGCCCAGACGCAGCGCTTCGAGGCCGGTGCTACCGCCGCCCATGAAGGGGTCGAGCACCTTCGGCGGGCCGTCGGGGTGGTATCTGGCGATCAGCGCTTTGGCTTCCTCGATAGTCGGGCCGTTGCCGTCTTTGACCTCGTCCCAGTCGCAGATGCCGCCTTCCCATGCATCTTTCTGAGGGTTGTACGTTCCCCCGATCAGGCGATGCAGGTACGCGCGTTCTTTGTCGTCTTTGGGCGCGGGGACCAGGCTGGCGAAGATGGCGGCGCGCATGGCGGCGAGCGGTCGGCGGGCCCACCAAATATGCAGCGTGCTGATGTGGCCGTGGTGGATGCTCTTTTCGCGCGCGCTCTGGAACGAGATCGCTTCGAGGGGCAGGGAGTCTTCGATTAAGCGGCGGTCGTGGGTCATTCGTCGTATACCTCGCGGCGGTGGCCGATGATCTCGACCACGATCAGGCGGTTGTCAGAGTCCAGGCGATAGATCACGCGGTAATCGCCCACGCGGAGACGGTAGAAGTCACTCCAATCCCCTGTCAGGGGCGTATGGGCGATCACAGCGGCGTTGGCGGCCAGCCATTCGAGCTTGTTCAGAATGCGTTGGGCGACGGTTTTATCCAGACGCTTGAGGCTGGCAAGGGCGCGGTCGCTGAATTGCAGGGTGTATGGCTCACTCATCCAGACCCAACTCGCGTTTCACATCGTCCAGAGAATGATAGGGGCCTTTTTGCTCGGCGGGCTGGCGCAGATAATCGGCGATCTCTGGGCGCAGTGTTTCGCCGGTGTCAGGATCGGGCATCTGCTGTTCGAGTTCCCACAGGACTTCCTGCATCAGTTCGCGCACCACCGCTTTCAGGTCGCTGCGGTTAATGGTAACGGTCATGGTGTATCCTCCTTGAATAACCCTATTTTACCACCTGCTGCCAGGCTTCGGGGGTGACCTGATAACGTGCGCGTTTAATGACACCATCGGCAGGCAGAGCGTGCACCGGGTCCTGGATCGGGTGAACCTGGGGGTTGGTCCGGGCATGGGTGACGATGTAGAGCCAGTAGTTCAGGCCATAGTTCTCGGCGGTGAGCCATTCGCGCTCGCTGAGTTCCACGCCGCCCACGTCCGCGCGACCTTTGACTTCGATGTAGCGGATCGTCCCGTCCGGTCCCTGGCTGCGCACATCGTAGGGCAGCTTCTGCGCGGAGAGGTCTTCCGCGATCCAGCCGCGCCGGGTTTCGTAGTCCAGTACGGCGGCAATGGCAGCACGCTCAACCTCGTCGTCACGGCGCATGGTGGGTTCGGCGCGCTGTTTCGCTGCCGGCAGCACGGCAGCAACACCCACTACGCGCGGCTCATCCAGCATGAGCCTCTGTTCACGCTCGGCACGGGCCAAACGTTCGGCTTTGCGGCGGCGAAGGTCCTCGTTGCGGCGTTCTTCTTCCATGATTTTCATACGCATATCGCGCCCGGCGGCCTGTTTCGCCTCGTAATCCATCAGCAACCCGTCAGATCGCGCGATCAGCACGTCAAATGACTCGCGCAGGTAGCGTTGCACGATCCCGACTTCACGGGCGCGACGTTGGGCCAGCTCGTGCAGGTAGGGTTCGAGCAGATGGGCAATGCTCCAACCGATGACATGGCCACGTTCGACCAAGAGTGCGGCAAGATGATCCGGCGCGGCGACCGGTTCCGCAGGCGCTTCGTAGTCGAGGAAAATGCTTGGCGGCAGTTCTTCGATGGGGCCGCCATTGGCCGGGTGATAGAGCGCAAACAGTTTTTGCCCAACAATGTTGCCTAGCCCGTCATTGATCTGTCCCTGGATAAGCCAGATCAAACCTTCGCGCTGCCCGTCAGGATCAATAAAGACCGCGCCGCGATCCAGGTCGTCACGGAAACGCAGCAGCGTGTGGTGCATCACCGCTTCGAACAGGGCGTGGCCCGGTCCGACAAATTCCACACCGGTACGCCTGGATTCATCCAGGTCAAAGGTGAACGCCAGGTATTGGTCGCAGGGCTGACCGTACTGCTGCACCACGTCTGGCGGCAGATTATGCAGGTCAGCGGGTACATGGCGAATGCGCCAGCGCCCGTCGGTGCGCTGCTCGACCCGTCCCGGCCAGAGCGTCTCCATCGCATTGAGGAAAAAGGCGCGGATGAAAGCAGGCGTCAGGCGATTTTCGGCGGCGATGCGGCGGCGGTCAGCCATTGCTTTGACATCGACAAAGCGTGTTGCCAGGCTGGTAAGCGCGGTCTGATCAACGACTGATGAGCCATCGCCAGGTAGCGCAACATCAATCGTCGCCAGAATGTCATCGAACATGCGGCGGTTGGTCACAGCATCACGGATCAAGTCTTCGAGATGAGCTTCGGCCAGTCGCTCACCGACCACATCATAGACCCGGTCGCTGCCCATCTCGGTGCGCATCCGTTCGAGTTTATCCAGCACGGCCTCCAACACCCGGCCCTCGCGGGTATTGCGTGCAACCAGGTTATACATGTAGACCTCGCGGTCCTGGCCATAACGGTGAATACGTCCCAGCCGCTGTTCAAGCCGGGTCGGATTCCAGGGGATGTCATAGTTGACCATCAAGTGGCAGAACTGGAGATTGATTCCTTCACCTGCCGCTTCAGTAGCAACCAACACCTGCCTGTCGTCACTGCGAAAAGCCTGTTCCTGCCGAATACGCTCTTCCGGCAATAGGCCACCGTGAATGGTCACCACCGAGAACCCCCAGTCTTCGAGGTTTTCCACCAAGTAGTCGAGAGTGTCTTTCGCCTCAGTGAAGATCAGCAGCTTGTCACCGGTGCGCTGCAGATCAAGGTGGCGCATGACGCTCTCAAGCTCGGCCAGCTTACGTTCCGGTCCTTCTTTCTCAGCCCTCACCGCCAATGCGATCAGGTCGGCCAGTTGGCGGATTTCGTATTCCAATTCTTCAATGTTGCGGGCGACGGTGTAGCGCAATGCCTGTTCTTCCAGCTCCCAGCGCTCGTCTTCGGTCAGGTCTCCGTCGTCTTCCACTACATCCAATGGCTGGCGGCGCGCTTCTTCCAGCAAGCCGGGGTCGCGCAGTACCTCATCGCGCAGCTGCGTAAGACGGTCACGGCGGTTTTCCAACGAGCGCCGGATGGCGCGGACACTGGACGCCAGCCGCCGCTGTAAAACAATTAGCGCAAAAGTCACATTGCGGTTGTCAACCGAGAGTGCACGGTTGAAGTTGGTTTCGACGTAATGCGTGACCTGCTGATACAGTTCCCATTCCGGCCCTTCAAGCGTATAGGAGACCGTCTGTGCATGGCGCGGGGGAAAGAGTGGGCGACCATCGAAGCTACGCATGTCTTCTTTGAGGCGGCGGAGGAAAATCGGGTTCTCGTGGCGTTCGACCGCGCGCTGTAAGATTTCCTGGTTGGCAAACATATCCGGATCAATTAGCGAGAGCAAGAACCGGAAGTTTTCCGGATCACCCTTATGGGGTGTAGCGGTCATCATGAGCAGGTGAGCAGCGCGTTCAGAGAGAATTTCACCGAGGCGGTAGCGCTGGCTGCGTTCGACTTTGGTGGGGCTACGCCGGTAAGCTGACATTTTGTGCGCTTCATCGACGATCACCAGATCCCAGGGGTCAGCAACAGCTAAACTGTCAAGCACGTCCGGTTGTTTGGCAAAGTCTACTGACACAATGGCTTGATTACTCAGTCGCCAGGTCCGCGCCACGCCCAATGCTTCCAACGTGGGACGTTCGATGATATCGAAGCGTTCACCGAATTTCTCCCACATTTCTCGCTGCCACTGCATCCGCAGAGGACTGGGGACGACGATCAGAATACGGATAACAGTTCCACGCAGTTTGAGTTCCTTCAACAGCAGCCCAGCCATGATGGTTTTTCCCGCTCCGGGATCATCTGCCAGCATGAAGCGTAAGGCAGGCTGAGGCAGCATGTAATGGTAGACTGCTTCAAGTTGATGGGGTAGTGGATCGATCTTGGATACGCTTACTGCAAAAAGTGGGTCGTATAAATGCGCCAGGTGAATTCGATGTGCTTCGGTTGCAAGGCGGAAATGTGGTGCTTGGCCATTCAAGACACCTTGACTCCGGGCTTGTTGGCTAAGCATGGCAATATCTTCGCCGGTCAACACAGGACGATAATAAGTGCCAGAGTCCACGCCTATTGCGTGTAAAACGAAGTGTTGGTCGCCAATGTGATCCAGGCGCAGCACGCGTACCGGTTCAGGCCAACGGGTATCGACAAGGATCATATCTGGAGCTAAGTCGTGATCAAACATAAATTATCTTCCAGTAAACGGAAATTTGCTGAGAAACCACTCGCGTTGGATGTGGCTCTTAGAGTGAACTAGCACGTCCTCAAGGCTGTTACAGAGCGTAGAAGATGAGTATACTACAGAGTGTCTGTTTCGGCAGTCGAGAGACCCTGCAATACCCGTGATACTTGCAGTTTGCCACACGAAATCCTCCGGCGTGGATCTTTCCCTATTTTTCCGGCCTCCATCAACTAACTGTAACACGTCCTCGATGTTTTTGGGTGGGTACACCCCCTGGGAGTGTAAGACAATTCGAGCGTGAGGGCAAAGACTTGACAGAAGCGCGCAGGGAGGTAGACTGCGCGTTTTTGGTGTCAAGACCCTATAAGAGAAGCGCTCATGCCTGACTCGTTTCAGCGCGAACACCTGGCGTTGCTGGTGCTGTGGGTTTATGCCATGCGGTTGTGGTGGCGGCTGAACCGGCGGTGGGTGAAAGGGTGGTGGCAGCGAGCGAAAGATCACCTGCCGATCCACCGGCATCCGAAGTCACCGAAGGACTGCCCGCACTGCTGCCAGGGGCTGCATCTAGAGAAGGTGCACACCAAGCGGGATGTTCGCCCGTGGGGTGAGGTGAAGAGCAGGCGTGGGCGGAAGAAGCGTTATGCCACGCAAGGATGGGCATGTCTGAACCGAACCTGTCCGTATTACGGGATCACCGATGAGACGATCCACGCGTTAGTACGGCATACCTCACGGGGTGTGGACCGAGACATCCCGTATCTGCGGTGCCAGTGCTGTCAGACCGTGTTCACCAGTCGCAAAGGGACACCCTTGTACAGCCTCAAGGCGAAAGCGGGGCAGGTGGAGCTGGTGCTGTGGTTTCTGGTGGAAGGGGTGGATATGGCGGTGATGGTACGCTACACGGGGCGTGGGTTCACAACCCTCGTTTGGCGCTCTCCGAGGCACACTCCGAATTATCTTACACTCCCGTTTCCTGTACCTGTTTCTCACTGTCACTTAACTTCAATTGGCGAATTTGTTCCGTCATCGCTTGTTCTCCTGATTGTTTTTTCCTCCTTCTATTTTCTACTTTTTCATCCTGGTTTGGTATAAGTGGTCAAGATGTCTCTGAGCTTCGCTTTATATGAATTTCCTCGAAGAACCGAAACAATTGGTTCGCATCGTTTCACCTCGCCAGATCGTTGCCCACGCCCAAACTGAGGCGCGGGCAGTACGGCTATTCAAGTACAATCGCCCAGACCCCTAACGTCCCGTCCGGGTATTCAACCCATAACCGGGTTTGGTCGTTTGATAGAACCAGGCGAAAGACATAATCGGGCAGTGCAAGATGTGCCAGTTCTTCCCCAGACAGGTCCGTCACGATGCCAGTTCCGTAAAATCGCATCGTATCGGTTTCCAGTGAAGGAGGTATCGGCCCCGGCGCAGGACACTCACTCCGGAGTCCGGTGGTAATGTCATAACATTCATCATCCTGATCTTCCGGCCACATCGATTCCAGTCTCAAGATTGTGTCTGTATCAAATCTGAGAGAACTGATCACAAGGTCGACGTTTATCTGCTGGATGAGTTCACCCTCCGGCACAGAAATAACCTCGACGTATTCTCCTAAGTGGGTTTCGTATGCCAACAGGCTGTCGTCCGGACTGAATGTCAGAGCCTCCGTGCCATATGTCGGGTCGAGAATGTTGTCCAGCGACAGTACCAGTTCGCCGGCCTTCCAGTCCCACACGTCAAACCGCCTGGAGTTGTTGATTCCCAGATAGGTGCTTCTCGGACTGAAACTAATCTTAGGTGCTGGGGACGGAATCCGATCTTCGGTGGGTTCGACAGGGAAAGCCATCACTGGTGCAGCCAAAGCGACATCATAGAGTATCACCTCGTTAACATCCAGATCAACTTCGGAATGCCACAAGATCAGCAGGCTGTTCGGAGAAAGAATGGGGTGTGCAATCTGTGTCATCGAAGGTAGCTCGACGGGCTGGCCCGACGCGATATCCCAAAGCACGAGATTGCCCCTGTTCTCATAGTAAGAATTGGTGACGAGGTAGTGGTAGTCCGGAGTGTACATGACGAATCCGATGGACATGCCGGGAGTCTCGAACACTGCGAGGGTATCCCCATCATCCAGATCGATTCGCACCAGGCGTTTGGCATCCCGCGTGCGGAAAAGTATGGTGTGGGTCTCCGGCGAAATGTGATAGCTCTGGTCAGCAGTGGTACGTTCATTGATATCGCTGCGAGCAATATCCAGCGTGGCGATGTCCTCCAGGTTCGCTGCATCGAGCAGGTGAATGGTGTTATCCGACTTCAACAGCAGAAGCCGGTTGGTTCCAGGCAGAATACGGTAGTTGTCACTTTGCAGCCGGGCGACGATTTCCCCGGTAGCCACGTCATAGACGGTTGTGTCGATCACGATCCGGTTGCTGTCCGGGCTGAGAACCAGTGCACCCGCCGCCGGAATCCGGCCAATCTGCTCCCCGGTCCTGACATCCCAGACACCCGTCACATAGGAGGGAGCATCTGCCCCACTGTCATCCGGTAGGTCGTATGAAAAAGCTACGGTCCAGACCTCGGGCGGAACATTCACTCGATTGGATAAGTTCCAGCCTGGTGGCAACATGTTCATCTGATCATCATTGAGCTGCGGTCCGTCCTGCTCGAGTACGACACGGCCATTTTCAGTGACGACGGAACCTTTTTCGATCACAAAAACCTGTCCATCCGGCTTTACAGAGAGAAAGCCGAATCGCTCCGGCAGGAAGGAGTAGATGTCTTCAGCCTCTTTGACCGACGGTTGATCTCCCGCCAACGACCACACGTCATAGCCGGAGTTTGTTATGCCTTCCCAGGTGGCCGAATAGTAGGTATCCCATCTAACGATCAGGCTGCTGTCGTTGGGCAGAAAATGCGCAAAGGTAACGGAGTTCTCTTGAGTATAACTGTCTCCCGGTTCGGTCTCTTTCGGCCAATGGGGGCTCTCCATATGGGATAAGTCCTGGATGGTATAGGACAGGTCGTAGACGGTCTCACCGGTATCCACCCTGCTGATGTGCACGCCATCGTCAACTTCGTAGGCCAGCCAGTCCCCGCTGTTGCTGAAGGCCAGGGGCCAGATACCTTCAAGGGTGTACTGGATGGAGTTCTGAGCTAGGTCGTAGGCTACTACTTCTTTCCCATCGCCCAGAAACACCAGGTTGCCCTGTGGCGCAAACAAAACCCTCATGACCTGGAAAGTACCGTTCAGAGGGTGAAAAACCGGGGCCTGTTCCAGGGATGGGTAAAGCCAGAAGCCGCCGTGTCCCCCCACTGCCAACCGGGCGCCGTCCGGCGACCAGGCAACCACTGGTTCCATAACGCTGCCTCCCAGACGCTGGACTTCCTGCGCCTGGGCGATAGTCTCGGGTGTGATGACAGGATACGAATCATCCTGTGCAGCAGCAATTCCTGTGGTCAGCACGACAAGCACGGTAAGGCATCTCAGTACCCATCGATCGGTTCGCATTGTTTCACCTCGTCAGATAGACCCATATCACAACTGTGATAGATCGACGTGACCGGGGCGTGACTAGTGAAGAAATCCGGAGCGGGTTTGTCATTTCTCTATCTTTGGACTGATCCCGCTTTCGCAGAGAGGTGTCTTGCCCTTTTTATCCCGAACTCAGGTTATTTACTTTGTTCCCAAATCCGCACGGTGCCATCCAAGCCACTGCTGGCTAACTGTCTACCATCTGGACTCCACGCGACAGCAAACACCCAATCCGTGTGCCCTTCCAACACCGACATTAGGCTTCCATCGTTTGCATCCCAAATCCGGATCGTGTGATCGGCGCTCGCGCTGGCTAACTGGCTACCATCGGGACTCCAGGCCACAGACATCACTCTACCCTCGTGACCGTATAAAAGAAGCAGCGGTTCTCCTGTCTCAGCGTCCCAGACACGCACGGTGTTTCCATCGCCGCTGCTGGCTATCCGGCTGCTATCTGGACTCCAGGCCATTTTTTCAACCATTATATCCAAGCCAACAGGATAATCCTCATAGGAATGACCCTCCAGAATATGAAGGATACCACCGCGTGCAGCATCAAAAAGCCTTACTGACCCGCCTGTTCCATATCCCGCCACTTTGGTCTCATCGGGACTCCATATAGCTCCCCTGACAGGGCTTCTTCCTTTATCATTCACAAGTAGTGTGTAACTGGCTAAGGTGTTATCCAAAACGAAAGCGCTATCGCCAATATTGGCAAACACGTGGTTGCCATCTGCACTCCACATGACCGTCTCGGCAAAAGGTATGTCAATAGCGTCTCTGTATAAAAACGTACATGTTGCGCTGTCCCAAATCCGTATACTCCCATCTGGCGCATACCATCCTCCAGCCGCGCTAGCGAGTTTCGTATCATCTGGACTCCAGGCGACCGAGAGAACTGCGCCTATATGACCTTCGCAGAGTCCCGCCAACCGCCCACCCTGAGCAGCGTCCCAAATGCGCACTTGATTGTCACCCATGACTTCCCATCCGCCATATCCGGCGGCTACTCGCGTGCCATCCGAACTCCAGGCGACTGCGTTCACTTCTCCTGTATAGACTTCTTGCGCCGCCAAGACTTCACCAGTCTGCACATTCACAATCTGAAGACTGTTCGGTGTAGAAGTCAATAAACGGCTATCATCGGGGCTCCAGGCAACCTGTCTCCTTCCCCCATCACCATGCCCCGAGCCTTCAAATCGAAAAACAGTGTTAAGTTCATTCACACGAGTGTCCCATACGTAAATAGCACCGGAGGTTCCATAGGCTAACAGCGAACCATCCGCGTTCCAGTCGGGCGTCCATACATAATGGGATCCTGATTCGTCATCTAAAACTTCAATCACCATCAGGCGTTCGTCGCTACTTGCCTCCCAAATCTCAATCCATCCATAGGCCTCGAACACGACTAACTGCGTTCCATCTGGACTCCAGACTGGAGGGGCTTCTTCGCCAAAACTGACGGCAGGAAAGACCATCTCTCCAGAGAGTGCATTCCAAGTGGTCACGCCGTAATCATAGTAGGGCCAGTGAAATGCAATATATATGCCATTCGGATGCCATGTCAGGGCACCTCGATAAATGCTAAGGCAGTTATGAACCTGGCAATCGAGATTCGACGGTTCCACATATGGGTTAAATGATGAAAGGACTTCGTTCAATCCACTGTCCCAAATGTGGATCGCTTCAAGATTAACTGTCGCAAACAGGCTACCATCAGCATTCCAGCCGCCCAGTCCAATTTCCTCCGGCATCCTTCGAATCACGTAACCAGTTGCTGCATCCTGGATCGTGACACCATCTGGTCCTAACATCGCGATTTCTTTCCCGCCCGGATGCCAAAATAGTGTCTCAACGCGCTGCTCAGACAACTGCGTGATTTTCTCAAGCTGTGTTGAATAAAGAACAAGGCCAAGGCTGGTCCCTACCGCGATCATTTGTCCATCGGGCCGCCACGATACGGCATTGATCGTGCCCTCACCCAGGCGCATCACTTCTTCGTAGGTGACTGTATCCTGACCCTTGACCACTTGCGGCACGGGCACGATCAGCCCTGCCAGAATCACGAGCATGTACAGCCCGATAATCAGTCGTTTGATCATGCGCGTCACCTGCTTCCCTGTGGTAGTTTCCAGCTTGAGGTTGATCCACTTTGGTGGAGGTTTTTTTGTAGGAGACTCTCAGTGTGAATAGGCGGCTTCATAATCAACCGGCGAGCAATAGCCCAAAGCTGAATGAAGTCGTTGTCGATTGTAGAATACCGTGACGTACTCAAATGTACAACTAGGTTTCTCTCCGAACAGATCGGATGGATAATAGCAGCAGCAAAAAGGAGAGGGACCCCTGACCGCCGAAGAGAAGTTGGCTCACCACCGGTTGAGTGTGCTGGAACTGGCCCAGGCGCTGGGCAATGTGAGTGAAGCGTGTCGCCAGCGGGGGATGTCGCGGACCCAGTTCTACGAGTACAAGCGGCGTTTCCAGACGCATGGGCTGGAGGGGCTCAAGGATCTGCCACCGATCCCCAAGGAGCATCCCTTCACGACCCCGCCCGAAGTAGTGGAGCGTATTCTGGCGCTGAGCCTGACGCATCCAGCGTGGGGTTGCACGCGGCTGAGTGATATGCTCAAATTGGAAGGGGTGTCGGTCAGCTCACCGACAGTGCAGAACATCCTGATCAAGCACGGCATGGGCAGCAAGTTTGAGCGGCTGCTGAAGCTTGAAGAGCAAGCGGCCAGACAGGCGATTGAACTGACCGCCGAACAGGTGGCCCAGATAGAGAAAGCCAATCCCTGTTTCCGCGAACGCCATGTGGAGAGCAGTCGTCCTGGTGAACTGCTGTGTGCTGACACGTTCTACGTGGGACGGCTCAAAGGGGTAGGCAAGGTCTACCTGCACACGGTGGTAGACACCTACGGCAGCACGGCCTTCGGTTTCCTGCACACGTCCAAGCAACCGGAAGCCGCGGTGGCGGTGCTGCATAACGACGTGCTTCCCTTCTACCGGGAGCGTGCTCTGCCCGTCACCGCCGTGCTGACCGACAATGGCCGCGAGTTCTGCGGGACGGACAGCCATCCCTACGAAGTCTATCTGGCCCTCAATGACATCGAGCATCGCCGCACGCGCGTGCGCCGACCGCAGACCAATGGCTTCGTTGAGCGCTTCCACCGCACGGTACTGGACGAATTCTTTCGCTCAGCATTTCGTACGACCTTCTACGAGACAGTGGAGGCCTTACAGCGCGACCTGGACGCCTGGCTGGTCTACTACAACACCGAGCGTCCACATCACGGCTATCGCAACCTGGGCAAACGCCCTCTTGATACCGTCAATGCCTACCTGGAAACCGTTCGCCAAGAAGCCTAGTAGTACATCTCACCTATGGACTATTCGTATCCTTGCCCCTCGATCTAATTGTGTGATGCTCTCACGGACGCGCAGATCGATGAGATCAGGATCGAAACCCTCGCTGTGGTCAGCCGTGAGATTGAGCGTAATCTCCAGATGTGCACCTGCCTGTACAAGTGGCTGGATCACCGCATTGAAGAACTCGCGCCAACGAAGGGGATCAATGCGGGTTTCGACGATCAATCCAGCGTAATGCTCAGGGCCAACCACCGGAAGTTGATCCCCAACGCCGCTCGGTTCAGGTTCAACAACATCCAGCCCATGATCTCTATCATCGGCCTCGGTGATTTCCGGCTCAGATTCCCCCAATAGCTCGCGAGCCACATTTGCATTCAGCAACCAGGCATGATCGCTCACGACACACTGCTCGGCTCGCACGCGCTGTTCAAAAAAGATAGTATCGAATCGATATCCTTCGGGATCCCCTAGACAATATGCGAAGAGGCCGCGCTCAACTCCCCACGCGATAGTATCCTGCAGCACGTTTGGCCCGGCGAGCAGAGGTAAATAGGTGTAACGTGCGAAGTAGTCCCACAGGGCACTGACGCATACAACTTCCTGTTCGGCGGGCCAGAGATACTTGAAACGCTCATCATCCCGCTTGAGAAGGAAATCCGGGTCAAAGCGTTCGAGCAACCGCTGCCCATCCTTCAATCGTTCCCACACCCGCTGGCTAAGCGAATCGCCAGGACGGTACGATCGGACACCAGGCTCCCATCCTACCCACACATTGTTATGGGCAGGTGCGATGGCAACTGTATATGCGCCCCACACAGCGGAAGGCAGCGCGGTCTTTGCGTCGTCATATTGATGTTTGAATTCGACATCCTGGCGGTCGGTGAGCTGGCTGCTAGCAGTGCGTTTGATGTCATCCAGGGCTAACAGGCGAATCGCAGCGTTTTCAACGGTTGTCTTGCTGCCGGGTGCAGCCATTACAAACACGACGGTATTTCGATACTGCCGATGAGTGCCACCTGCGTTGTTCAGAATATCCTCAACATAACGCCGGGCGGGGCTGTCGGTTTCTTCTTCGACCCAGGGCAGGTGAAGCGGTCCAACCACCAGTTTCAGGCGGTCGTTGTCGCGTACCTCGCGCGGATCGTCCGGCCAAACTATCGCCCGGCCAAACCGATCTCCTACCAGTTCTTCAATTGCCTGACGGATGCGGTCAGAAATGGCGCGCTCTTCCTGGCGCATCGCGTCCATACGCTGCACCAGCATCATGTTCAGGTTCGGGTCGATACCCAGGCGCATCAGTGCGCCCTCTTGCTCCAGATACCACATCTGGCCCTGGAGTTTGTCAAGGGCGTCGGCAGCCATAGCGGGGAGTAAATCCGGTTGAAGGACACCCAGCCATAACTGAGGGCGCGTGCCCCCGGTGAAGCCCATGCGGCCACTGTGCGAATAGAGGAAGATCGATGTTGCCAAGCCTTCGCACAAGCCGAACTTGTAGTAGTCGCGCCCGATCCGCCGATCGATCTGCTCGGCTTTTGAGTCGGGCAGCCCGGCGATGTCCGAACCGATGGCCGACTCGTAACGGTGCATGCTGCCGGTGTAGTTGAGCAGTTCCTGGCGGATTTCGGGATCGCCCAGGTCAATATGGCCGATCTGGATCAACGGTGCGCCGTGATTGCGACGGTATAGGTTGCTGACGACCAGCGCTAACAGGCGCAAGACACCACGTGTCTTCTGAAAACCCTGGATCGTGCCCCACCGATCACGCAGTACATCGATCAGCTCTGGATGGAAAGGATAGGCTGCTTCCAGTGTTTGTTTATAGACGGGATCAAGCACATGTTCGGGGAAGACTTCGCTGTTCTGCCGGTAGTATTCCCAGTATTCAGCCGCGACGCGACGCGCAACTGATGGATCACCCACCGTCTCAAACAGGCGGCGGCGCAGAATCTCGTAGATTTCGGTGCTTTCCGCCGTGATTTCGGTGCGCTCGACCCGCGCCAGGATACGCTTGAGGCTGTCGTACAGGCGGAGGGCCTGTTCACCGAACATCTCTTGCACATGGCTGGTCATCGTGATCACCAGCATGGCCTGCGGGTGACGATCTACAGCTTGGGTCAGTGCTTTGAGGAAGGCTTGCAGTTGATCGACCAGGTAGGAGCGGCCCACTTTCACGCCAGACGCTTTAGTGGCGTAGTTGAGCAGTTCGTCCATCAAGATCAGGGAAGGTCCGGCGTAGCTCAAGATTTCATGCAGCAGATCGGTGCCGGGAGCAGTGCGCTCCTCATCGCTCCGGCGCAGCAGTTCGTACAGTTCTGGACCGCCAAGTTGGTAGGCGATTTCACCCCAGATGGTGTTGAGGGTAATACCTTCGGGGGTGACGCGCGGCTGGCTGGGCGTCAGCATATCGCCGTCAATCACAGCGACCTGTGCTTGTGGCAGCGTTTCCACACGCGCTTCGAGCATCAGCTTGCGCACATCGTCGCGCTCGGCCAGGACTGCACCATGTTTCGCCAGGTGATACATGGCCAGCATTGTGTGCGTTTTGCCGCCGCCAAAGGTGGTATGGAGATGTACCACCGAACTGGCTTTTGAGTCGCCCGACAAGCGCCGCAGCATCGAAACCAACTGCGCACGCAGTCCGCGCGTGATATAGGTCAGGTTGTAGAACGTTTCCGGGTCTTGATATTCTGGCTCGCTTTCACCGGCAGCGACCTTGCCCAGGTCGGCGGCGAAGACACCCAGGTCAAAGCGACGGTCGCGGATGTCCCGGTGCGGGACAGCATTCGCGGTCCAGGCGGGGAGATGGCCGTAAGCGCGCTCCTTTTTGGCCTCGACAGGCACTGTCTCCGTCTTGACGCCATCAAATAGGCGGTCGGTTTCTTGTAGGAAGACGATGAGATTATTCCGCACCAACTCGGCTTCGGCACGGGTCGGCTGGTAATCCTGGTGAGTGCACTCGTTGCGCACGCCGAGAATCGTCATCAGCGTGCCGGGGTTGAAGTAACGCAGATTATAGCCCAGCGTATCGGTCAACCAATCGTAGATGCGCTCATTCTGATAGAAGTGCACCCAGTTGCCGAAGGTCATCTTCCCGCCTTTGCCCGGCCCGGCTTTGCTCTGAGCCAGTCGCAAACGGTCTGCATCGCGCTGAGGGAGTTTAGCAAGTAATTCATCAAATAATTCGCGGAGCAGATTCTCAATCGCTCCCCCCGCTGTTTCGATGGCCTGGCGATAATGCTCAGATTTGATGAGATCATTGGCTTCCTGTAAACGCTGACTGTAACGCATCTGGCTTCCTCGCTCGATCTAAAATGGTATGAAGGTCACTTCTCACCCTCGCGAGTTATCGATTGGAGAATTCACTCATCCCTGATTTCGATGTCTCCAACTTTCGCTAAGGCTTCAAAATTCGGGTGAATGTGATGAAATTCAGCAATGTGCCGTGCTATTTTCATGTCTAGAGAGAATACATCCCAGAAATAGATTGGTGACTGATACGTCCCCTCTACGTTCGGAAGAGGAACAAAGAACTTTGCTCCCCATACACTCACGAAATAGGTCTTCTCCAAGATTTCGCCATTTCGAGTGATATAGACAGGATACACGCGGTGTGGTCCAGGAAATTTGTCCGCCCATTCTGATGTGTAATCATCTACCCTTTCCTCACTCGTTATATCTACTACAATCCGGTATTCGTTATCTTCATTGCACCGGTAAACTTGATTGCCATCCACGCTTGCCTGGATTTTCCAATGGCCGTTGTCGAGAAGATAGACAACGTATTCTGGCGTGCCACGGCGAGGGACACTGAATACTCCCAGGCGCTTTTCGATTTTTTGGATCAATCTGTTTACATCGGGGGGAAACTGTGTGCCCCCTGACGCGACACGCAGCCCATTGCAGTAGTGAAGCTGTTTGATCTGGTCCGGAAGCTCGTCCAACTGAGGTGGCGGAGTATCGCCAATGAAAACAGGTATGACGTCTTTTCCTTCGCGAAGTGCGGTTTCTATTTCTACCACGACATAATCCGGTTCTGATGTAGGGCCTTTCTGTGAAGTTCGCATGTAAAGCTCATAGCCCCATCTTCCGCCGATTAGCACCAAGATCGCATCCGCCTGTAAAACGCCCTTTATGATTGATTCCCGAAAGTCCGGTCCCGGCGGAAAATCGTCAACATCTACTGTTACATTGTCTTCCCCAAAGTGGTTGCGCAGCATTGGCGTCAATCGCTCAATCAGATCACTGGTGTCGCTTCGGCGGTAGGAGATGAAGATTCTAGGCATTTTGCTCCTCAGATTGTGTGTACAAGATACGACAGCTCATGTGAATAGCAGCTCATTCCATCCCCGGCAAACGCAGGCTGTACGGCACATCGGGCAGGTTATCCTGGCCGGTGAGGAAGCCTTCGAGCAGTTGGCGCTCGCGATCCCCATCCGGCAGGACGTTGACCAGCGCCTGCGCCACCGCGTGCAGCCCATCCTCGCGGCCCATCGCGTGTGTCGCCAAAAATTCAGCCAGCGCGCGCCGATCCCCGGACTGCCACAGCAGCGCTGCGCGGTGCACCACATCAATGAGCGGGGCGGCGCTGCCATCACGCCCGGTTTCGCCCAGGTGCTCGATCTTGCTGCGCTCGCGCGGGCCCAGCAGCGTGACATCCTCGCCGCTCTGCTTGAGCAGGTTCAGGCGGTGCATCAACTCGTCCACCTCTGCGCCGATACCCTGGGCCAGCCGCCGTGCGTCGTCGAAGGGGATTTTCTGGCCGTTGTAGCTCCAGCGATACATGACATAGAAGCGCGTCGGCGCATCCACCGCACCCATGCGATAGCGCCCGTTCATGACCTTGTCCAGCGCGTAGTCCGCGACCATCTCCCGCACCAGATCGAGCAGGTCGGCGACGGTGACGACCTCACCGGTGAGCTTACGCACCTGGCGGTACTGGCCGAAGACCGACACTGCCGGGCCGATGGCCG
>Ga0209721_1001519_pt1 | contig 17042 bp, 13 predicted proteins | sample TshhotsprinmetaG_FD_184139 | JGI IMG/M metagenome (GOLD analysis project Ga0209721, IMG submission 184139) | Hot spring microbial communities from South Africa to study Microbial Dark Matter (Phase II) - Tshipise hot spring metaG (SPAdes)... | ecosystem: Environmental > Aquatic > Thermal springs... | reverse complement strand
CTTGTGTAAAAAATAAAGTCTCATGGACTTCCTGCTGCATCACAGATGCGCAAACTGACAACTGAAACTTTTAAATATCTATATTCCTCGCCTCAAGTGCGTGCTTGACTATGAACTCCTTTCTCGGCTCCACCTGGTCGCCCATGAGGACGGTGAATATCTCGTCTGCCTTGACAGAATCCTCTATGCTGACCTGTAAGAGCGTCCTCTTTTCAGGATCCATGGTCGTCTCCCACAACTGCTGCGGGTTCATCTCGCCAAGTCCTTTGTACCTCTGAATGCTCAAACCCCTTTTGGATGCCTCGGTTACCGTGGTCAGCAGTTCTTTTAATAAAGCGACTTCTTTTGTCTCCCCTTTTATTTGCAGTTTATACGGAGGGTTGCCGAAAATCTCTGTTATTTCCTTGTACATCTGTGCTATCTCTTTAAACTCAGGCGACTGAATGAATGAGACAGAAAGGCTCATCTTGTAATTCTGTTTCCTGATTTCTACTGCATGCGCTTCCTGCTCTTCATCAAAGCTTATCTCGCCGTGCTTTATGTTAGGGATCTTTCCTTTTATTTTTTCCAGAAGCGATGTTACTGCCTCCGCGCTTTTGAAATTTGATTTTTCAACGCCTAATTCCAGAAGCAGGCTTATAATCTCAGGGTCTTTCCTCTTTTTATCAAACCACTCCATTATTCTCTCATATAATGAAATCTTTTTGAGATGGGGAATAAGCTTCTTGCCTCCTATCAAACCCGAAGGCGTCGATACCTGAATGTCCTCTGCAGCAAGCTCAAAGAGCATCGCCATGAGCTCCGCCTCATTCTGGACATATCTCTCGGTCTTACCTCTCTTGACCCTGAAAAGAGGCGGCTGTGCAATATACAGATAACCCCTCTCGATGAGGTCGGGCATCTGTCTGTAAAAGAATGTAAGAAGGAGTGTTCTGATATGAGCTCCATCCACATCTGCGTCTGTCATGACTATTATCCTGTGATACCTTGATTTCGATGCATCAAAATCACCTGCGCCTATGCCTGTGCCGAGGGCTGTTATCAATGTCTTTATTTCGTCAGATGTGAGCATCTTGTCAAAACGCGCCTTTTCAACATTGAGTATCTTTCCCCTCAAGGGCAGTATTGCCTGAAAACGCCTGTCCCTTCCCTGCTTTGCAGAGCCTCCTGCAGAGTCTCCTTCTACTATGAACAGCTCTGAACGCGCAGGGTCTTTCTCGGAGCAGTCTGCGAGCTTGCCGGGAAGTCCTGTGTCCTCAAGGACTCCCTTTCTCCGTGTCAGCTCCCTTGCCTTTCTTGCAGCCTCCCTTGCCCTCGCTGCCTGGATTGCCTTTTCTATTACCTTCCTTGCAACAGAAGGGTTTTCTTCAAAATATGTGGAAAGTGCTTCGTTTGTTATGGATTCAACAAGGCCCTTGACCTCGCTGTTTCCAAGCTTCATTTTTGTTTGGCCTTCAAACTGGGGGTTCGGAAGCTTTACGCTTATAACCGCTGTAAGTCCTTCCCTTATGTCTTCGCCGGATATGCTCTCTTTTCCTTCTTTCAGGATTCCGGAGGATATTCCGTAGCTGTTTGACGTCCTTGTAAGGGCTGATTTAAAGCCTACCAGATGGGTACCGCCCTCCCTCGTGTTTATGTTGTTTGCAAATGTATATATGTTCTCTGTATAGCCGTCATTGTACTGGAGGGCTACTTCGACATTAATCCCCTCTTTTTCTCCTGATATGTATATAGGCTTCGGGTGAATAGGAGTCTTGTTTTTATTGAGATGCTCCACAAAGGATACAATCCCTCCCTTATACAGGAAGACCTGGCTCTTTGCTGTCCTTTCGTCTGTAATGTTTATCTGAAGCCCTTTGTTCAAAAATGCGAGCTCCCTGAGCCGCTGTGCAAGGACATCGTAATGGAACTCCATTGTCTCGAATATCTCTGCATCGGGCTTGAATGTAATTTTTGTCCCCCTGCCCTTTGTCTTTCCCACAACGGTTAAAGGGCTTACAGTGGTCCCCCTCTCAAACCTCTGCTGATGTACAAGGCCGTTCTGTTTTATCTCCACCTCGAGCCATTCAGAAAGTGCATTAACAACAGACACGCCTACGCCATGAAGCCCTCCTGAAATCTTGTATGCCTTTGACTCGAACTTCCCTCCTGCATGGAGTTCTGTTAGCGCTATCTCTGCAGCGGTCCTGCCTTCAGGGTCTCCCGGGTGTGGCTCTGTGGGAATACCCCTTCCATTGTCTATTACTGTGCAGCTTCCGTCGTGATGCAGGATGACCTCTATGTTTGTGCAGAACCCTGCAAGGGCCTCATCCACGCTGTTGTCCACGACCTCATAAACAAGGTGGTGCAGGCCGTCTATGCCTGTGGAACCGATGTACATTGCAGGCCTTACCCGTACTGCTGAAAGGCCTTTCAGTATCTTTATCGCTTCAGCTCCGTATTCCTCTGTTTCAGCAATAGATGTTTGTTCTGCAGCCTCTTCTATCTTTTTTTCGTCCATTTTCTCCCTCTTGCCAAGTTTATGAGTAAAAGGACAAATGAGTGGATGTGTTTTTACTCATTTACACATATACTCTTTTACTCATTGCCTATAATCTCATCGGCATTACTACGCATTTGTAGTCTTCCCCTCCGTCCTCGGTAATCATGGCAGGGCTGAGGGGTTCATTCAGTTTAAGTATGACCTTTTCAGAAGACATGGCATTCAATGCATCCAGTACATACCGCGCATTGAAGGCCATGGTCATTGCATCTCCTGAATAGCTTGCGCTGATCTCATCGCTTGCCTCTCCAAGGTCTGGGTTTGAGGCAGAAATCACCATATTGCTGGAATCTATATCCACCCTCACCGCATTGCTCCTCTCCCTGCTCATTATCGAGACCCTTCTCAGGGACTTTGTAAGCAGGTTCCTGTCCACTGTGAGTATCTTCTCATTTGCAGTTGGAATGACCTGTTCATAATTTGGATATGTCCCCTCTATCAGCCTTGTCAGAAACTGTATGTCGTCTATCTTAAAAAGGACATGGTTTTTCCCAACAACAACCTTTACGGGTTTTGCTTCATCGCTTAAAAATCGCCTCAGCTCGGCTACGGACTTTCTCGAAACAATCATCTTTTTCTCTTCTTTTGATTTGGATGTTATGGCCCTTTCAGAAAGCGCCAGCCTGTGGCCGTCTGTACCGACAACAATAAGCGCTCCGCCGGGTTTTACATGAAAGAGAAGGCCGTTCAGTACATACCTTGTATCCGACTCTCCAGCAGCGTATATGGATTTGTCTATCATCTCAAGGAGCAGTGAAGAGTCTATCTCCATTTCTTCTGTTGATTCAAAGGAGGGCCAGACAGGGAAATCGTCTGCAGAGAGGCTTGCAAGGCGGAAATTGCTCTTTCCTGATTTAACCTTTACCCATTGGGTGTCTGTGGATTCAAGGTTTACTTCTCCGTCCATCTCCTTTACAATCTCGAACAGCTTCCTTGCAGGAATGCACATCCTGCCTTCTTCTGCTATGCCGAGTTTAATTGGCTCTTTAAAAGCTGTTTCAAGGTCTGTGGCAGTGATATACGCCCCCTTTTTTTCCGCTGTAAGAAGGAAGTGGTTCAATATGGGCATGGTATTTTTCTTTTCCACGATATTCTGGATATCGGAAAGCTTCTTTTGCAATTCGTCCTTTTCTACTGATACCTTCATTGTTCCCTCCGTTTTATAGAGACTATCCTCTCAGCTTTTTATTAATATTCTCTATGCTTTTATTCAGGTTTTCATCCCTGCTGCGCCTGTCCTCTATCTGCTTGCATGCATAGATCACAGTGGCGTGGTCCTTTCCGCCAAAGCACCTGCCGATTTCGCTTAAGGATAGCTGCGTATGCTGCTTTGCGATATACATTGCTATCTGCCGTGCATTTGCCACTTCCTTCGTGCGCTTTTTTGTTTTCAGCTCCTGTACCTTCATCCCGAAATATTCACAGACTGCCTTTTGTATGGTCTCTACGGTTATGGGTTTGTCGTCTTCAGATATCAGGTCTTTCAGCACATTCTTCGCCATATTTATGTCTATTGGCATGCCTGTGAGTGACGCATGGGCGCCTAACTTTATAAGGCATCCCTCCAGCTCTCTTATGTTGGACTTTACCCTCGTGGCTATGAAATATGCTACTTCGTCGTTTATTGAGAGCTTCTCCGCATCCGCCTTTTTATATATAATTGCAACCTTTGTCTCTACCTCCGGAGGCTGTATGTCCGCAATAAGCCCCATGCTGAATCTCGACCTGAGCCTGTCTGTAATATCCGCTATTTCCATGGGCGACCTGTCGCTGGAGATCACTATCTGCCTCTGCTTTTCATAAAGGGAATTGAATGTGTGAAAGAACTCCTCCTGCGTTGTGGTCTTTCCTGATATGAACTGTATGTCGTCGATAAGCAATACATCAACATTTCTGTATTTCTCTTTTAGTTCCGCCATCTTTTCGTGCCTTATGGATGAGATGACCTCGTTGGTGAACTGTTCTGTAGAGACATAATAGACTATCATCCCTGGATTTTTATCCACTATGGCATTTCCGATTGCATTTATTATGTGCGTCTTGCCGAGACCGACTCCGCCGTATATGAATAACGGATTGTAGGCATAGCCCGGGTTCTCTCTAACCCTCATGGCAGCAGCATGGGCAAACTGGTTTGAAGGACCCACAACAAAGGTATCAAAGGTATATCTCGGATTTAAATAAATGCCCCTGCTTGCCAGTTTGTTCCTTCTGTTTTCGAGCCTCGAATCCATCCTCCTTAGGGCAGCATCCTCTTTCTCTGCAGTCTTGTATTTTACGGTCAGGGGATATCCGAGGATACTTTCCATAGTGTCTGCAATAATTGTAGGATAATTGTCCTCTATCCATTCTCTGAAAAACCTGTTCGGAATCTCCAGTGCTATAGTTTTGTCTTTCAGTTGAAGGAGTTTTATTGGCTTGAACCAAAGGTTAAAGGTGCTGTCTCCAACCTTTTCAGCAATCTTGGAGAGGCTTTTATCCCATATTTTTTCTATGTTGGTAACCGCTGCCATCCCTTATCCTCTTCTAAGAAAACCGAAATGTCCATTATTTATTAACATGTTATTAACATTTGTTAATAATTCCATCCACTTTCACCTGCTCATTATAGCCTATATGTTAAAACAAGGGCAATAATATGTTAGTTAATAAGAACCGAAAATCTTTTCAACACCAAATGCAATTCCATATAAAAAACAATACTGATTTCTTACATCTATAACTTATTGATAAATAAATATCTATATAGATTATTAACAAATAAACAGTGCCTACTATAATCACTATTTATTATTTAAATAAAAGAATAGTAGTATTACTTCTTAGTATTTGTTAGGATTTTTTAGATATCCCTCAATAAAGGCATCAATATCTCCATCAAGAACCGTATCCACATTGCCGACCTCTATATTAGTCCTGTGGTCTTTAACAAGCCTGTAAGGCTGAAGCACATAAGACCTTATCTGATTTCCCCATGATATCTCCTTTTTATCGCCTGCTATACCTTCAAGTTTCTGTTCCCGCTCTTTGAGAGATATATCATAGAGCCTCGATTTTAATATCTTCATTGCAAATTCCCTGTTTCTGTGCTGTGACCTCTCACTCTGGCACGAAACTATTATTCCTGTAGGAATATGGGTAATCCTTACAGCAGATGAGACCTTATTCACGTGCTGTCCGCCTGCACCTGAAGCCCTGAAGGTGTCTATTTTCAGATCCTCATCCCTTATCTCTATCTTAATATCATCCTCTATTTCAGGATACACAAGCACGGCAGAAAAGGATGTATGCCTTCTTTTGTTTGCATCAAAGGGCGATATTCTTACGAGTCTGTGTATGCCGGCCTCTGCCTTCAGATAACCATAGGCATAAGGGCCTTCGACCGTGAAGGTCACTCCCTTGATACCAGCCTCATCCCCTATCTGTAAATCAACTATTTCCGTCCTGTATCTATGCATCTCAGCCCATCGCAGGTACATCCTCATCAGCATCTGCGCCCAATCCTGGCTCTCTGTACCGCCTGCACCCGGATGGATTGTCACTATCGCACTATTTTTATCAACATCTCCTGAAAGGAGGAGTTTTAATTCTATAGCCTCTAAATTTTTTCTGAGCTCATCAGCCTCTCTTTTAATGTCCTCAAAGAATATCTCCCCCTCATCCTCGCTCAGGATTGCAAGAGACTCCTCGAGGTAGAGGATCTTGTTTATTGCATTTTCTATGGGCCGTATGGTCTCTTCGATATTGGCCTTTGCCTTCTGCAGACCCTTCAGTTTTTCTGGAGAAGACCATACGTCTTCGGATGAGAGTTCCTTCTCTATATTCGACAGTTCGGTCTTGAGCCTGTCGACATCAAAGATAACCTCTTAAAGAGGCTGCCTTCTCTTTTAATTCAGAAATGTAATCTTTAAGCTCGTTCTGTAACAGCATATCTATTCCTCCATATATATTCTAAGCGACTAAGTCATTGAATAATCAAGTAATTACTTATTTGCTCATTCACTCATTTACTTGTTCTTTTCAGCAGCAGCAACACCGAACAAACAATGCATAGATACGAAAATATATCCCCGTATTTCGTATATGGGGTCAGTGTCCTGTCTGTTTTTATATCCTTAACCAGAGATGTCTTATCAAACAATTTTGTTGTACCTACTATCCTTCCGCTGCTGTCGATAAATCCGGAGATCCCTGTATTTGCAGCCCTTATAACAGGTTTTCTGTTCTCTATAGCCCTGAACACGGCCATGCTGAAATGCTGATAAGGGCCATGAGTCTTTCCAAACCATGCATCGTTGGTGATGGTCACAATAAAGTCTCCTCCCCGGACATAAAATTTCCTAACAAGGCCAGGGAATATGATTTCGTAACAGATTAGCGTGCCGAAACTTCCGAAGGGGGTCACTGCCTTTATATAACTATCCCCAGGGATATAATCCCCTACGCCGACAACCAATTTATCAACAAAGAACAGGAGGTTTCTCAGGGGGACATACTCTCCGAAAGGAACTAAATATATTTTATCATAGATATATGAGATATTTCCATTTTTATCGAGGAGCACAGCGCTGTTGGTATATCCGATTTCTGGTTTCGGGCCTCTTTTGTCGTCTGTCGTCTGTTTTCTATCCCCTGTTCGCTGTTCTTTAGCCAGTACGCTCCCGAAGAGGAGGTAAGAATTCAACTGCTTCTGAAAGGAGAAGAGATTTTCTGTGAATTCCCTGTCTCTTCCAAAACAAAACGGTACGGAAGTCTCTGGCCACACAATAATATGTGGGTTGTCCCGAGACACAGCAAGGGAAAGTTCCTGATATGTGTTTATAACAGCATTCTGGTATGCGAGATCCCATTTCTTGTCCTGCTCTATATTGCCCTGAATTACAGCAGCCCTTATATTAAATCCATCCCTTTTCTGGTTGAGTTTATAAAGGCCGTAGGAAAAGGTCGACAGAAGGGCTATAAAGAGTATTACAAAGCCGCTGATAGTTGGAATAAGGGAATAAAGAGGCCGCTCCAGCCGTCTCTGTTTTAGCAAAAGGGCATCGGCAAAGGCGCCATTGATTGCCACCAAAAGGAAGGAGATACCGTAAACGCCTGTGATATCCGCAACCTGTATGAATGCCAAAAACTTATACTGGCTGTAACCGAGACTTGACCATGGGAATCCGGTCATGGCATACGAACGGCCAAACTCGAGTACCGTCCAGAAGACCGGAGCCACAAACATCACGGGCAGGTCGGTTTTTCTTATATACGACGAATATAAAACTGAAAACAGCGCAGGATAAAGGCTCAGATAGAGACACAAGAAGAGGACTATCAGAATGCTCGGCACAAATGGTATGGAGCCGTATTTGTTTATGGCGTGGTAAATCCAGTAGGTTGTGCCAAAGAAATATACTATGCCAAAGAAAAGCCCTGCCTTAAATGCCTCTTTTTTATCTTTATCGTAAAGAAACACAAACAAAGGTATGAGGGCAACCCATGCAAGGAGATAAAGGTCTATCTTTGGAAAAGACAGAATGAGTAAAAGCCCTGATAATAGGGCAGGCCCGTAAAATTGATTGAATTTTGCCTTGAGATTGTCCATAATGTTCTAACCCCTGTTATTTATTACTGCTGCCTTTTATGTTATCATAAAAAAGTTATGCCTGCTATTGTTATTATACCGTCCCGCTACGCCTCCTCCCGTTTTCCGGGAAAACCCCTCTGCCTCCTCTCAGGAAAACCCATGATCCGGCATGTGTATGAAAGGGCGCGGGAAGCACGCCTTGTACAGGATGTCTTTGTGGCAACGGACAACAAACTCATTTATGATACGGTAGAGGGCTTTGGAGGAAAGGCAATAATGACTTCAGAGGCGCACCCATCAGGAACAGACAGGATTGCAGAGGCGGTCGAAAAATTACAGGCTACAGACTACAGACTACAGACTACAGACATAATTGTCAATGTTCAGGGAGATGAGCCCATGATCCATCCACAGATGATCGACGATGTCATAAGCCTGATGGACGATGAAAGGGCATCCATGGGCACCCTGGCAAAGAGGATAGAGAATATTACAGAAGCAATTGATCCGAATATTGTGAAGGTTGTTTTTAATGCAGAGGGCTTTGCCCTTTATTTTTCGAGGTCTCCTATACCGTATCACAGGGATGAATGGAAAGACCTGAGACATCTCACGGTTCACGGTTCACGGCTCACGGTTTTCAAGCACATCGGCATATACGCATATCGAGAAGATGTATTGCTAAGCCTTTCAAAACTGCCATCAACAAAACTGGAGGAGATTGAAAAGCTCGAACAATTGAGGGCATTGGAAAAAGGCTTCAGGATAAAGGTAAAAGAAACAGGGTTTGAGACCATAGGAGTAGATACACCAATGGATCTGGAGAGGGTGGAAAGATGCCTAAGTATATCTTTGTAACAGGCGGAGTCGTATCGGCGTTAGGTAAAGGTATTGCAGCATCAGCAACAGGAGCGCTCCTTGAAGCAAAGGGGCTTCGGGTAACAATGCAGAAGCTCGATCCTTATATCAATGTTGACCCGGGGACATTAAGCCCTTTCGAGCATGGAGAGGTCTATGTTACTGACGATGGCTGCGAGACAGACCTCGATTTAGGGCATTATGAGAGATTCACACATGTGAGGACATCTGTTTTTAGCAACTATACAGCAGGAAAGATATATCACAATGTGATAACAAAGGAGAGGAGGGGCGATTATTTAGGAGATACGGTACAGGTCGTTCCCCATATCACCGATGAGATAAAAAGCGCCATAAAGTCTGCAGCAACAGAAGATTACGATGTAATAATAGTTGAGATCGGCGGTACTGTCGGCGACATAGAAAGCCTGCCCTTTCTCGAGGCAATAAGGCAGTTCAGACATGATGTTGGCAGGGAAAATGTCTTATACATGCACCTCACCTTTGTCCCTTACATAAAGGCTGCGGGAGAGCTTAAAAGCAAGCCGACACAGCACAGCGTTAAGGAGCTGAGGGCAATAGGCATCCAGCCTGACATACTCATCTGCAGGGCGGAGATGCCATTGTCGGCAGATGTAAAGAGAAAGATAGCCCTTCATTGCAACCTTGAGCCTGATGCAGTTATTGCAGCGGCGGATGTGGAGACGGTGTATGAAGTGCCCCTCTGCTTTAAATCAGAAGGCCTTGACAAGCTTATAGAAAAAAAACTATCCCTTGACCGTCCGGAGCCTGACACATCGCTCTGGGCAGAAGTTGTGAAAAGGATAAAGGAGCCGAAATTCGAGACAACAATAGCAATTGTCGGAAAATATGTAGGGCTGAAGGATGCATATAAAAGCCTTACAGAGGCACTCCTTCACGGCGGGATTGCAAACAATGCAATGGTAAATCTCCACTGGGTCGATGCAGAAGAGATTGAGAAAAAGGGGGCAGAGAACTTTTTGTCAGAGGCGGATGGAATCCTTGTCCCCGGCGGATTCGGAACCAGGGGCATTGAGGGGAAGATAGAGGCAATAAGATATGCAAGGGAGAAAAAGATCCCTTATTTCGGCATCTGCCTCGGGATGCAGACTGCTGTGATAGAATTCAGCCGTAATGTCTGCAAGCTCTCAGCCAACAGCACAGAATTCGATGCGGATGTAAAAGACCCTGTTATTTATCTCATGGAGAAGTGGTATAACCACAGGACAGGCAGGATCGAGGAGAGGACAAAGGAATCACAGATGGGCGGCACAATGAGACTTGGCGCTTACCCTTGTGTTATAAAGGAAGGAACCCATGCCTTTGATGCTTACGTTACAAAGGAAATATCAGAAAGGCACAGGCACAGATACGAATTTAACAACAAGTATAGAGACATCCTCACTAAAAATGGCCTTGTCATCAGCGGCACATCCCCTGATGGTGAACTGGTTGAGATGGTTGAATTAAAAGATCACCCGTGGTTTCTGGGATGCCAGTTCCATCCTGAATTTAAATCAAAGCCCATAGAGCCACATCCGTTGTTCAAGGCATTCATCGGTGCATCCCTCAAAGAGAAGCGAGAGCTTTTCCATCCTAATGAAGTGCAGTAAGCGCATAGCATTCATAGGCGATTCCCTAACCGAATATTTTGATTGGCAGAGCCGTTTCCCAGAATACGATGTGATGAATCTCGGGATAGCAGGGGAGACAGTTGAAGGGCTTCTTGGCCGGATTGATAGAATCATTTCATCAATCAAAAATCCCGATTGCATCTTCCTAATGACAGGCATCAATAATATCGCAATGGAAGACTTCGATATTCTCGAATCGTACAAAAAGATTGTTAGCGAACTATCATCCAAGTTTAAAGATGCAGTAATTGTTGTTCAGAGCATATTGCCCGTGAATTTACACTGGATAGATAGCGGCGTAATAAAGGCAATAAACAGGAAGCTAAAAGATATCGCTTATGAATTCAATGCAGAATACCTTGATGTATTCTCGTTTTTTGTAAATGCGCATGGAAGGTCAGAAGATAGCTATCTGCTTGACGACGGCGTGCATCTGAGCGATGCTGGTTATGATGTTTGGGCAAAGGTGGTGGAAGGGTTTCTTAATTATTGCTGTAAGAGTATCTCAAGCAATCTGTCCAGCTCATCGAGGGAATAATACTCTATCTCTATCTTACCCCGCTTGTCTTTATGATTGATTTTTACCTTTGTTCCGAGCGATCTGGTGAGTTTGTTTTCGAGGTCTGCAACTTCAGGCATTTTTTCTTTTTTCTTTTTCGGCATTGCAGGCTGGGATAATCTCTTGCATAAAGCCTCAGCCTCTCTTACGCTTAAGCCTTTTTTGATTATTTCCTTTGCAGCCTCTATTTGTTTCTGCCTGTTTTCTAATGTCAGCAAAGCCTTTGCATGTCCGATGGAGATACTGTCATTATTTATAAAGGCCTTAATTTCATCCGGAAGCTTCAGAATTCGCAGATAGTTCGCAATTGTTGCCCTGTCCTTTCCAACCCTTTGTGAAAGCTCCTCCTGCGTCAGATTGAATTCCTTAAGAAGCCTGTTGAATGCCTCTGCAGTCTCAACTGCATTCAGTTCTTCTCGCTGGATATTTTCTATAAGGGCTATCTCTATTGCATCCTGTGAGGATACATCTTTTATGAGTGCAGGAATTTTTTTCAGGCCTGCTAATGTTGCAGCCCTCCATCTGCGCTCGCCTGCAATGAGCCTGAAAGTGCCGTCTCCAACACGGGATACAATCACTGGCTGGAGCACGCCCTTTTCTTTTATTGAGGCGGAAAGCTCTTTCAAAGCCTCGTCCTTAAATATCTTTCTCGGCTGGTGCTGGTTGGGTATTATCTTTTCTATTTCGAGCCTGATGACCTCCTCCCCTTTTTCAGGGAGCAGGGCCTCAAGCCCTTTGCCTAATGCGGCCTTCATTTTGCGAGCATCTCCTTTGCAAGGGATAGATAGCTCTGGGCGCCCTTTGAGCGGGCATCATAGAGGATTGCGGGTTTTCCATGGCTCGGCGCCTCGCCGAGCGAGACATTCCTCGGTATAAGGGTATGATAGACCTTTTCCCTGAAGAATTTCCTGACCTCTTCTGCCACCTGATGGGAAAGGGTATTCCTTGCATCAAACATTGTCAGTAGTATTCCTTCGATATCCAGTGTTGGATTAAAAGAGCCGCGCACAAGCTTAAGGGTCCGTGATAAAAGGCCGAGGCCTTCGAGGGAATAATACTCGCACTGCACAGGCACAATGACAGAATCAGCGGCAACAAGGCCGTTGAGCGTAAGCAGTCCAAGAGACGGAGGACAATCAATAAATATATAGCGGTAACTATCTTTTATCCTTGCAATCGCATTTAACAGTATTTTCTCCCTTCCTTCTCTCTGGACAAGCTCCACTTCTACTCCGAGGAGGTCTATATTTGACGGGACGATATGAAGGTGGGGAACCGATGTTCCGATAATTACCTCTTCTATAGGAAACTTCCCTGTATAGATGTCATATAGGCTTTTCTGCAGTTCATCCCTGTTTATTCCGAGGCCGCTTGTAAGATTGCCTTGCGGGTCTGTGTCTATAACGAGAATGTCTTTTTCTGCGAGGGCGAGGGAGGCTGCAAGGTTGATGGTTGTTGTTGTTTTTCCTACTCCGCCTTTCTGGTTAGCTATGACGATGGTTTTTCCCATTGGTAATTTATTGTATCATTTTCATTGGATATTTTTCATAAACTCTATCCATATCGGAAGGGCTGCCTTTGCACCTGCCTCTTTATGCCCGATAGGCTTGTGGTTGTCCCTTCCAACCCACACGCCGACAACAAGCCTGTCGTCAAACCCTATAAACCACGCATCAGAAAAATTGTTTGTTGTGCCTGTTTTGCCATAAACAACCCTTCCGAGCTCCTTTGCCCTTGCTGCCGTTCCCATCTCAACCACTGCCCTCAAAAGCACCTTCATCTTATCCACAGTTTCAGGTGCGAGCACGTTTTCTGAGGACGGAAAAGTCTCTTCTAAAAGGGCGCCGTCCCTGTTAATGATTTTCTCATAGGTGATGGGGTCGACCCTGTTTCCCGTAGCAAAAACTCCATAGGCAGATGTCAATTCCAGAAGGGTTACATCTGATGCGCCGAGGGCCAAAGGCAGATACGGATGGAGGGTGTTTTTTATTCCGCATTTTTTTGCAATGTCTATAACATTATTAATTCCCACATTATAGGCAAGGCGAACGGTTGCTGTATTCAATGAAAGGGCTAAGGCTGTTTTTAACGGCACATATCCATGATATTCGCCGTCGTAATTTTTAGGAGACCAGACAGTATTCGGCTTCCCGCCGGGAAAGTATACCGGTTCATCAAGAATTTCATCCGATTCCGACATGCCGTTTTCAAGGGCGGCCACATAAACAAATGGCTTGAACGCAGAGCCTGGCTGTCTCAATGCCATGGTTGCCCTGTTGAACTGCGTCTCCCAGAAGTCGGTGCCTCCCACCATTGCCTTTATGTGTCCATTTCGCGGGTCGATTGCTATCAATGCTGCCTGAATGCCTTTTTTTACCCGCTTTTCAATGGCATTTATTCCATTTGCCACAGCCTCTTCTGCAATTTTCTGCATATTATAGTCAATGGTTGAATATACTCTGAGACCAGATGTATATATGGCATTTCCGTACTTTGCCTCAAGGTTCTGCCTCACAACTTCCACAAAGTAAGGGGCCTCGTATTTTCTGTAAAACGGCTTGACAGGCAATGGCTCTGCATTTGCCCTTTCGTATTCTTCCCGGGATATAAACCTGTTTTCCAGCATCTTTTTAAGGACGAGTTGTCTTCTCGCAAACGCCTTTTCAGGATTTCTAAACGGCGAATACATGCTGGGAGCCTTTTGGAGCCCTGCGAGCAGGGCAGTCTCTGATAGGGACAATTCATTTACCGATTTTCCGAAATAGGTCTGGGAAGCGGCCTCGATTCCATACGCCCTTGTTCCGAAGTATGCCTGATTCAAGTACATGCCCAGTATCTCATCCTTTGTATATCGCTTCTCTATCTGGACGGATATGATTGCCTCTTTTATTTTCCGTGACAGGCTCTTTTCTGGTTTTAGAAAGAGCATCTTTGTAAGCTGCTGTGTGATGGTGCTTCCGCCTTCGACAATGCTTTGTGCCATAAGGTCTTTGTAGAGGGCGCGCAGGATTCCTATAATGTCCACACCCGGATGGGAATAGAATCTCTGGTCTTCGATAGCAATGAAAGCTCTTTTTATGCGGTCAGGGATATTGTAATGGGGAATAAAGTTTCTTCTTTCGAGATAGAGTTCTGCCAGAACCTTTCCGTCAGAGGAATATATAAAAGAGGACTCGGATGGGGTGTAGCCTTCGAGGGATCTTACTTCAGGAAGGTCAGAAAGGCTCCAGTAAATAAAACCTCCGAATGCACCAATGGTTACCGATAGAAGAACAACGATCAGAAGCTTTGACCAATGCATACAGATATTATAACTGATATACTATTTTTATGACCTTAGAACTATCAAAAGTCCCTCGCAAGCCAGGTGTCTATATTTTTAAAGGCGTGAAGGAGAAAGTTCTCTATGTGGGCAAGGCAAAAAATCTGAGAAACCGCCTGAGGAGCTATTTTCAGGATTCTGCGAGCCTCGATCCGCGCAAGACAGCGATGGTCAGGATGGTCAAGGACTTTTCCTTTATTGCCACGGATAATGAATTAGAGGCGCTTATATTAGAAGCAAACCTCATAAAGCAATACAAGCCCAAGTTTAATATCATCCTGAGGGATGATAAGAATTATCCCTACATCAAGCTGACTGTTACAGAACAATGGCCGAGGATAGAGGTTGTGAGAAGAATAAAAAAGGACAGCAATCTATATTTCGGCCCTTATGTGCCTTCACAGGCAATGTGGGAGGCACTCGCTTTTATCAGAAGGAATTTTTTAATCAGGACATGCGGGTATTCCCTCGATAAGCCTATGAGGCCATGCGTCCAGTACCAGATGAAGAGGTGCTCTGCTCCATGCGCAGGACTTATCAGCAGGGAAGAGTATAAGAAGATAATAGATGATGTAATCCTCTTTCTAAAAGGCGAAAAGAGGGAGTTGCTGCATCGGCTTGAAGAAAGGATGCAGAGGCTTTCGGATGAAATGAGATTTGAGGAGGCTGCAAAGATAAGGGACAGGGTATTCAAGCTCCAGAGGGCATTTGAGTCGCAAAAGGTTGTTTCTCCTGAACTCGGGGATATAGATGTTATCGGTTATTACAGAGAAGGCGATGACATAGCTGTAAATGTCTTATTTGTGAGAAACGGCACGCTCATAGGCGTGAAGGATTTCTTTTTGGAAAAGGTTCTGACATCAGACAATTCAGAGATGATGCACAGCGTTATAGAGTTCTTCTATGCAAAGGAGATAATTCCGCCGGAAGTTATTCTGGTAAATGTAATGCCTGACAGTGCAAGGTCGCTGAAGGCATGGCTTAAGAAAAAGAAAGGGGAGGTCGTCAATATAGAGGTTCCTGTAGATGGAAAGAAAATGGAACTCCTCCAGATGGCAAATGAGAATGCAAGGCTTCATTTCGGATCAAAAAAGAAGTCCACTTTTGACGAGACCTTAAAGATATTGAAGAACAGATTACATTTAACAAAAGTCCCTTCATCCATCGGAGCATTTGATGTCTCCACGATTCATGGCAGCGAGTCTGTAGGCGCTTTTGTGTATTGGGAAGGCGAAGGATTTAAAAAAGACATGTACAGGCATCTGAAAATAAAGGGTGTTCAGGGGGTTGACGATTACGCGATGATGCATGAGATTGTGGAATGCGTATTGAGAAAAGAACACTTAGTGCCAGACGTAATTGTCATAGATGGAGGCAAGGGGCAACTTGAGGTTGCAAGAAAAGTTATGGAGGATTTAGATATAAAGACCGATCTTATCGCCGTTGCCAAAAAACCTGACAGGGCATTTCTGATAAATGATGAAATTATCGACCTTGAGGACAGAAGCACTTCATCGCTTCTTTTGAAAAAGATAAGGGATGAAGTTCACAGGTTTGCGATTTCTTTTCACAGGAAATTAAGGGATAAGAGATTGATGGAATCTCCTCTCGAAAAAATTCCCGGAATTGGTAAAAAAAGGAGGCTCGAACTCCTGCGCCATTTCGGAAGTCTTGAAAACATCCGCAAAGCAACGGTGGATGACATAGCGAAGATAAAAGGGTTTAATAAGAAAGTGGCGGAGATGGTGGTGGAGGGGGTGAGGAAGGGCTAATGGTTATAGGATAATTTAGGCATGAGCTACTTCAACATATGAGATTTACTTTATACCTCATAAATACCTCCACGTGGTTTTAGAGTGATGTCTTATTTTATCTTAATAAAGGCTTAACTTCAAACTTTCTATTCCGCCCCTACGGCTGCCATAGAAAAATCGGAGGTTTTGAGATAGAATAAGATGTAAGTCAGGAGGCATGAGAAAATGCAAAAACAGCAAACAGCAGATTTATTGGACAGAATCACTGTTAACCCTGATGTGGTGGTTGGCAAGCCTACTATCCGGGGGTTAAGAATAACCGTTGAGCAAATACTTAAGGCCCTTGCAGGCGGCATAACAGTCGAAGAATTATTGGAGGACTATCCCGAACTCGAAAGATATGTTTTACAGTCAACGGCATGGTCGAGAAATTCGGTGGCACTGCGGGAAACATTGCCTATTCTTTAAGCCTTCTTGGAGAAAATCCCGTAATTATTGCAACTATAGGAAAGGACTATGACAGGTATGCAGACAACCAAATAACAGGATTTAATCCCGGAGCAATGAAGTATAAATCAGAATATGATTTTAAAAATCCTGAACCAAAGGACTCGGCAGTCATCATCGGTCCAGGCAATCTTCAGGACATGAAAGAATATGCAAAGAAAGCCAAAAGCAAAGGTATCAAGTGCATCTGCGACCCAGGTCAATCTCTCACACAATGGGACGGCAATTCTCTCAGGGAATGGGTTGACGGCTCATATATGTTGATTACCAATG
>Ga0209721_1001518_pt1 | contig 17046 bp, 18 predicted proteins | sample TshhotsprinmetaG_FD_184139 | JGI IMG/M metagenome (GOLD analysis project Ga0209721, IMG submission 184139) | Hot spring microbial communities from South Africa to study Microbial Dark Matter (Phase II) - Tshipise hot spring metaG (SPAdes)... | ecosystem: Environmental > Aquatic > Thermal springs... | reverse complement strand
GGGGGGACCAATACTGTCCTGGTATAGTTCCGTTTTTACTTTCACTTTTCGCCGTCAGGTTGAAACCTGCGGCTTCGGGACGTTCACAAGGGACATCCAAAGGATGCCCACAAGGGGCATCCCTACAGGGCGCCCCCTGCGGAGACGCGGGAAACGGTCGGCGAAGGCCGACCGTCGGCCAAAGGCCCTCCAGGGGCGACTTTCAGTCGCTGAAATCTTGATGGACGCATATGCCCCCTACCCCTTCCCCGTTGCGGGCGGACGGATCATCCGCCTGCAACGGGGAGGGGGGAGAAAAATGGGGTTTTGCGGGGCGGCGGCTTTGCCGCCGCCCCGCAAAACCCCTCTCTATCCCCCCTCTCCCCCGCCCGCAGGGCAGGGGGAGAGGGGGGACCAAGGGGGGTGAGGGGGCATTTGCCCAGAATCACCACTCACCGGAGTGACTGCCGGCTCGTGGTATCCAGGACGCTATCCTCACTGCTTCATAGTACCCTTGGGGACGTGTTAAACCGCGGTGAAAGAGCGATGCCCACCCAGCCGCCGCGCAGGAGAGCAGCCGGGGATAAGAGCATCCTCTGTCCCCCCAAGAACTACTCCCAGAGCCCCAGCAGGTGGCGGTTGCCGATGCGGACGCGGATGAGGCCGGCATCGCGGGCCGCCGCCTCCGCCTCCTCGGCCTGGCGGCGGGTCGTCGTGCCCAGGTCGTGGAAATAGAACTGGGGAGCAAAGGCCAGCAACGCATACGGGATGCGCGGGTCCAGCGCGGAGATAAAGCGGGCAATGCACCAGACCTCCTCCGCGTCTATGTACCCCGGCACCAGCAACGTGCTGGCGACGACCAGCGGCGGGTCGGGCCGTTCGGCGAAGCGGGCCGCGGCGCGGGCAAAATTCTCCAGCGTCCGGGCGTTATCCGTCCCGGTCAGCACCCGATGGAGGGTGCGGTCCCAGGCTTTCAGGTCAAACTTGACGCATCCGCCCGTCTGCAGGGACACTTCCACGGCGCGGTCCATCAGGCTGGGATGGGCGCTCCCGTTCGTCTCCCAGCAGACGACGACACCCCGTTCAGCCAGGCGGCGGGCAGAGGCCAGCGCGTGGGCCATCTGCGCAGCCGGGTCGCCGCCGAAGTAGCAGACGCAGTAGGTGCGTTCGTTGGCGACGGAGGCCAGTTCCAGCGCGCTCACCGTCCGGGAACGGCGCGGGTCGGCGTCCCGGTAGTGCCAGTTCTGGCAGAAGAGACAGTTAAAGGTGCAGGCCGAGTAGAAGACCGCCAGGTTGTGTTTGCCCCGCTGGGCGGACCCGGCGCATACCCAGTCGGCGACGCAGTTGGTCGGGAGCGGGTCGCGGTACCATTGCAGAAGGCCCCGCTCCGGCGTCCCGGCCAGGTGGCGGAGTTTGCCCTCGCGCACCTCCCGCAGGCCGCAGTACCCGACCTCACCCTCCCCGATGATGCATTCGTTGGCACACAACCCGCAGGGGATGCCGCCTTCGGCGCGGGGCGGGGCTTCTGGCAGGTGAAATTCGCGGCGCGTCCGGGCATGCGCGGCCCGCGCCACCTCCAGGGCTTCCTCGGGGCGTTTGCGGATGCAATCCAGGCAGACGCCCAGGCTGGACGCAACGGGGCATTCCGTTTGACCACAAAGGACGCAAGGTATGTATCGGGACATGTTTAACTCCGGTGGGATATTGTAACACCACAGGACAAGATGAGCAAACTCCATTTCGTGGGGGGAGCAGTTCACCCCTATGCTTGCAGTTGGTCAGATTTGTGCTATACTACTTACACAAACTGCACCCGTTCCGTTTTTCCCGAATTCTGCCATCGCAAAAGAGACAACATGGCCACACCATCGCTGGAACTTCTACCTTCCGACCGTGCCCGACAACTGGTGGAACTGGCCGAACAGGCCCGGCGGCAAATGGAAAAATTCGCCGAAGGGCCAGTCCGGTACGACAGCACAGGTCTGCAACTGCTGGACGAGTGGATTGAACGGACCCCCTCACCTCCACGGCCCCTCCAGGTTCTGTGGGTCGCCTTTCTGGGCGAGGTCTTCCGCCGACGCCACAATGGCGCCTGGGCCATCCGGCAGGACGATAGCCAGCAACTGATCGTCCTGTGCCCCACCGAAAGGGGCGTTCTCCACCCCGTAGAAGTGACCGCCCAGGTGGGCCGCCGCATCGCCAGCGGCATCGCCGAGTCCCTGGCCCTCTTCTACGTCCGCGAAAGCATTCTCCTGCGGGAGCATGAGGACATCGCCTGAATCCCCCACCCCACTCCGTGCCCGGGACGATGCCGGTCTCTTCCTGCTCTCTGCGGCAACCCTCGCCTTTGAAGTCAACCTGACCCGCCTCTTCTCGGTCGCCCAGTTCTACCATTTCGCCTTTATGACTGTCAGTTTGGCCCTGCTGGGCTTCGGCGCCAGCGGGACCTTTCTGACCCTGGCGGGAAAGCGCATCCGCCATCCGTCTCTCGCCCTGACCTTCTTCAGTTGGGGATTCGCCCTCACTGCCGTCGCCGCCTACGCCCTGACGCTGTACCTGCCCTTTGACTCCTTCCGCGTCGCCATAGACCGATGGCAGTGGGGGATTCTGGCCCTCCACTATCTGGCTCTCTCCGTCCCCTTTTTCTGCGCCGGGGCCGCCACAGGGCTGCTGCTGGCCCTTCGGCGGGGCGCGGTGGGGCGCACCTACGCAGCCAATCTGACGGGCTCCGCCCTGGGATGTCTGCTGGCGGTCCTGGCGCCGCCCTGGACCGGCGGCGAGGGGATGGTGCTCCTGGCGGCATCCCTCGGGGGATCGGCTGCCCTCTGCTTCGGGTGGCTCCGAAAATGGCCCCCCACCCTTCTCCAGGCCGCCCTGGTCGGGGTGTTGCTGGCGACTTCTTTCCGACCGCCGTCCGTCCTGGAAATCCACCTCTCCCCCTACAAGGGCCTCCGCTACGCCCTCCAGTATCCCGATAGCCGCCTGCTCCTTCGGGCCTGGAACGGCATCTCCCGCGTGGATGTGGTAGAGTCCTCCCTCATCCGCAGCCTTCCCGGGCAGGGGATCGCCTGCCGGGGGCAACCCCCGCCCCAGCGGGCGCTCTACGTAGACGGAGACGATATGAGCCCCATCACCTGCGTCGCTGACCCGGCCGAACTGCGCCCCCTGACCGATTGTTTGCTGACTGCGCTCCCCTACCGCCTCCGGCCGGAAGCCCAGGCGCTGATTCTGGACCCGCGCGGCGGCTGGGATGTGTGGGTGGCGCTGGCAGAAGGCGCGCGATCGGTCACTGCGGTGGAGAGCAACCCCTTGGTCATCGCGGCCGTCCGGGCCCAGGGGGAATGGGCCGGAGACCTCTACAACCGCCCCGACGTCGCCCTGTTCGTGGAGGACGGACGGGCCTTCCTGGCCGGTCCCCGCCCCCGCTACGACATCGTCCTCTTCTCCCTATCCACCCCCTACCACCCGGTCACCTCCGGGGCCTACAGTCTGGCGGAGAACTACCGCTACACGGTGGAGGGCTTCACCGCCGCTATGAGGCGCCTGACCGACGGGGGATTGCTGACAGTCGTCCGGTGGGCTCAGTCCCCGCCGTCCGAAGAGGTGCGCGCCTTCGCGCTGGCGATAGAGGCGGTGGAACAGACCGGCGGTGACCCGGCGCGGAGTCTGGTGGCCCTGCGCAGTTATAACCAGGTGCTCATCTTGGCCCGGCGCGGGCCGTTCACCGCAGCCGAACTGGACGCGGTGCGGGAGTTCGCCGCCGCGCGCTCCCTGGACCTGGTCTACGCCCCCGACATCCGCCCCGACGAGACCAACCGCTACAACGTGATGCCCACCCCGGAGCATTACCTCGCTTTTACCGGACTCCTCGGGGCGGAAGACCGCGCCCGCTGGCTGGCGGAGTATCGCTTTGACGTCGCGCCGCCCACGGACGACCGGCCGTTCTTCGGCCACTTTTTCCGCTGGCGGCAGTTACCGGAAGTGCTGGCGATGGCGGGCCACGTCTGGCAGCCCTTCGGCGGGGCAGGGTATCTGGTGTTGCTGGCGCTCCTGGGGATCGCCGTTGCCGCAGCGGGGCTCCTGATCCTCCTGCCGCTGGCGGGCCTGCGGACGGCCCCGCGCCCCCGCCCGGGGGCCGTCTCCCTCCGACTGGTTCCCTTCGGCCTCCTGGGCCTGGCCTTTATGCTGGTGGAAATCCCCCTCCTTCAGCGCTTCATCCTCTTTCTGGGCCACCCGGCCTACGCGATGGCGGGCGTCCTGGGGGCTCTGCTCTTCTTTTCGGGACTGGGAAGTCTGCTCTCGGCGCGCTTTCCTCCCCAGGGAATTCTCGCCACAGTGGTGGCGCTGGTCGTCCTCTACGGGCTGGGGACTCCCCTGCTCTCGGGGGGGCCCCTGGGCTGGCCCTTTGGGGCGCGCGTGGCGCTGACGGTGCTGGGACTGGCACCGCTGGGGATGGCGATGGGGATGCCGTTCCCGCGCCTTTTGGGGAAACTGCAGGACGAGGCCCCGGCACTGGTGCCGTGGGCCTGGGGGGTGAACGGAGCGCTATCGGTGGTGGCGTCGGTGCTGGCGGCGCTGATGGCCCTTTCCTGGGGGTTTCGGGCCGTGCTGGTCGCGGGCGCGCTGGCCTACGGAGGAGTGTGGGCTACCGCGGCCTGGGCGTGGGAATGGTCCTCTCCCAGTACTGCTGCACCCCCGCCCCAGTGAGGGGGACGAAGGCCACGCCGCCGTAGTTGTAGGCCTTGAGTTCGCCGTCGGGCTGTTTGACCAGTTTCCAGAGCACCTGGTAGCCGCCGGGCGGCCCGACGGGGATGACCATCCGTCCGCCCACCGCCAGTTGCTCCACCAGCGGCGGAGGGATATGATCGGGCGCGGCAGTGACGATAATGGCGTCAAACGGAGCGTACTCCGGCCAGCCGAAGTAACCGTCCCCCTGCTTACAGGTCACCTTGTAGCCCAACTGTTCCAGCCGCTCCTTCGCGCTCTGGGCCAGTTCGGGGATGATTTCTACGGAGTAGACCTCCACGCCGGGGATGGCAGCCAGGACGGCGGCCTGGTAGCCGGAACCGGTGCCGACTTCCAGCACTTTATCCCCAGGTTTCAGTTCCAGCAGTTCCGTCATCAGGGCGACGATGTAGGGCTGAGAGATGGTCTGGCCGAAGCCGATGGGCAGGGGATAGTCCCCGTAGGCGTAGTCGCGCTCCTCCTCCGGCACGAAGAGGTGGCGGGGAACGGAGCGCATCGCCTCCAGCACCCGCTTATCGCTGATCCCGCGAGCCTCAATCGTCTCAATCACCATTCGCTCCCTTTTCTGAGCATAATGGGCCTCGTCCTCCGGCGCGGCGGTCGGCGCGGGGGCGGAAGAAGGGCCTGCTGGCCGACAGGCCGCAACCGCCAGTAGAAGAATGAACAGTATCCATACCCTTCTCAAGGCCTGACCTCTTCCGGCATTCGCTGAAGGATAAACTCCACAAAGGATTCAGCCAGAGAAAGGGCCTCCTCGGACTCTTCCGGTGAAGGCTCCATAGGGTCTCCCGGATACCGGAACTCTGTGGCGTAGGGGGTAAGAATTTCAGCTACATTTTTCCAATTCTCTAATTCCGCATCCAGCGGTAGACAACGGCTCAAAAGAGCCACCAGGCTATGCGTCTTCTCAAAGGGGATATCCTGATACACCAGATAGGCTTTGATCGCTTTCTCCACGGCTTGCTGACAATGGTAAACCGCCACATCCCGAAGGGGATCGTCCCCTCTCAGCAGACGACGGGCCGATTCCAGGTCCCTCCGGCTTTTCACCAGCCACCCGTAGATTTCGCGCCGCTTTATTTCATCCATAGAGCAACCGCCCGTAGCGAATGGCCTGGCCGAGAAAGGAAGTCGGTAATTTGCTTGCTTCCTCTACTTCCCGGGAAGTGGCGACAATGACCTCTACAGGGGCCCAAATACCCCAAAGGCAGGCATACGCTCTGCGCGCTCGGCGATAGCGGGGCTCATCCGTTTCGGGAATCACTACCAGCAGATCAATGTCACTCTCTTCTGCTGGGCGTCCTCTGGCATAGGAGCCGAAAAGGATCACCTTTTCCGCACCCATCCCCTCCACTAACCTGCGCACAATCACTTCCAATAATCCCTCTGGTATCTCTTTCATCCGGTCCTCCCGGTCAGTCCCCCGATAGCGTTGGGATCACTCCCCCCTCCCCCGAATAATACCTCCTCCACCTGCCGTCGCAGGGCACCGGGCATCGCTTTGCGCGCTCCCGGACCGCGCAGCCAGTCCTTGAACTTCCGCGCGTGGAGCACCGGGACGGGCGGGTCTTGCACGCTCAGTTTCACGTCCGGATGGGTGAAGAGCACCACCCCCTGCATCGGCACCGAAAGGTCGGGCAAGGCCTTTCCCAGATAACGGCCCATCCGCCGCAGTTCGTATTCCACTTCCGCTTCCGGCACACCGATCCCCTCCTGCCCCGCCAGCGCGCGCAGGAACTTGAACCGCTGCCGCCAGTTCCACCGACCGTTGGCATAGGTAACCTCGCCGGGGATGGAACGGACCACCAGCACGGTCAACCCGTCCGGCCCCCAAAGGACGTGGGGAGAGGGAAGGACATACTGAAAGAGCGTATAGCGCTGGTCCAGCCCTTTCAAGGCTTCCCGAATACCCCGATAATGGGCGCGCGGCCCCTCAAACCGGTCGGCGTAATAACCGCCCACCATGGATAGAGAAACCCCGATCAGCAGGGCCACCCACATCCCCAGCGGGATGAGCGCCGATTCCTGGGTCCAGAAAATAGAGAGAATAAACGATACCAGCAATACCAGCAACCCGGCGATGCTGGCATACCGTCCCACGAACGCCCGCCGCTTGATGTATCTTTCGTTGGCAATCACGCGCATCATCTGCTCCTATTACGCTTTACGTTTTTACTTTTTACGTTTCACGTTTTCACACCTTACGCATCACCACACACGCGTTCTGCCCACCCAGTCCAAAAGAATTGGAAAGCACGACCCGCACCTCCGCCCGCCGGGCCTGTCCAGGGACGTAATCCAGGTCGCATTCCGGATCGGGCTCCTCCAGATTGATCGTCGGGTGGATGACCTGATCGCGCAGGGTGAGCACGCAGACCACCGCCTCTATAGCGCCTGCGCCGCCCATCGCGTGGCCGATCATGGACTTGGTCGCGCTGATGGGGACGCGATAGGCGTGGGGGCCGAACACCCTCTTAATGGCGCGCGTCTCCACGACGTCGTTCAGCAGCGTAGCGGTGCCATGGGCATTGATGTAGTCCACCTCCTCCGGCCGCACCCCGGCGTCCTCCAGCGCCCAGCGCATCGCCCGCATCGCCCCCAACCCCTCCGGGTCCGGCTGGGCGACGTGAAACCCGTCCGAAGAGGACGCTTGCCCCAGCACTTCCGCCAGGATGGGCGCGCCGCGCGCCTGCGCGTGCTCCAGACTTTCCAGAATCAGCATTCCCGCCCCCTCCGCCAGCACAAAACCGTCCCGGTGGGCGTCAAAGGGACGACTGGCCCGTTCCGGCTCGTCGTTGCGGGTGGAGACGGCCCGCATCGCGCAGAATCCGGCGAGGGCGACTTCGTGAACGAATCCCTCCACACCTCCCGCAATCACCACGTCGGCGGCACTGCGCCGGATCACCTCCGCCGCCTCGCCGACCGCCTGGGTCCCGGCCGCGCATGCGGTCACCACCGTGGAGATCGGCCCCAGCGCCTGGGTCCACTGGCTGATGTGGTGAGCAGGCATATTGGGGAGGGAAGCCGTGATGGCAAACGGATGGACCCGTTCCACTCCTTTCTCCCACAGGACCCGCGCCTGGGCTAAAGCCCACTCCAGCCCCCCGATCCCGGTCCCCATCACCACTCCAACCCGCTCCCCCAGCGGCGGCGCCAGGCCTGCCTGGGCCAGCGCCTCCTGCGCCGCGGCCACCGCCAGTTGAGACGCGCGAGATATCCGCCGGGCCTCCTTGGCGGGAATATACCGGGTCGGATCAAAGCCCTTCACCTCGCCCGCAATGTGCACCGGCAAATGAGACGGGTCAAACTGGGTGATGGGGCCGATGCCCGACCGTCCCGCCAGCAACCCCTGCCAGGTCTCTTCGGCAGTGAGCCCCAGGGGGGTGATCGCTCCCACTCCGGTCACAACAACACGCGGACGGCTCATTCTGCCTCCTCTCCTCCGGTTGCCAGTGCCGCGCCCGCGCGCACCGCTTCCAGTACGCTGCCCTGGATCGCCCGGCGGGCCTGCCCGATGGCGTTCTTTACCGCCTTGGCGTTGGACCGTCCGTGCCCGATGATGACCACTCCGTCCACCCCCATCAAAAGCGCCCCGCCGTACTCGGCATAGTCCAGCCGTTTGGCGACCCGACGGAGGGAGGGAAAGAGCAGGACGAGGCCCGGCAACATCGCCACCAGCCCCGGCAGCATCAGCGCCAGGGCGACCTTGTTGAGCGCGCCGCCGGTCAGTTCCCGCCGCAGGAAGCGAAAGAGGAACGACGCGATGGCCTCGGTGGTCTTCAGCATCACGTTGCCGGTGAAACCGTCGGTGAGAACGACATCCGCGACCCCACGGGTGATCTCCTTCGGCTCCACGTTGCCCACGAAGTTGAGGCCGCTCTGGGAGAGGACAACGTATGTATCCCGCACCAGCATGTTGCCCTTATCGGGCTCTTCCCCGTTGGAGACCAGCCCGACCCGCGGGTTGGAAATACCCCACACCCGTTCCACGTAGGCGACGCCCATCCGGGCGAACTGCAGGAGGTACTCCGGCTTGCAGTCGGCGGTGGCGCCGTTATCCAGCAAGAGGACCGGGTTCGGCGCGACGGGGTAAATCGTCGCCAGGGCAGGGCGTTTGATCCCGCGGATGCGGCCCAGGTCAAAAATCGCCGAGGCCAGCACTGCGGCGGTGTTCCCCGCTGAAACGAAGGCGTCGGCCTGCCCGTCTCGCACCAGCCGCATACCGACGCGAATAGAGGCGTCCTTTTTGCGCTTCACCGCCTCGGTGTGCTCGTGCATATCAATCACTTCGGGGGCATGGACGACGGTGATAGACAGGCCCGCGGTGTCGTGTTTAGCCAGTTCCGCCTGCACCACATCTTCCGGCCCGACCATGATGATTTCGTCGCCCCATTCCCGCGCCGCCATCACCCCCCCGGCGACATCTGGCACAGGGCGGCCATCGGAACCCATCGCGTCCAGGACGATGCGCATCTTCTCCTCCGGAGGTAGAATTCTACTGTTATTGTACTTCCAGGAATACCTGTGTCAAGTGGGAGACGAACCGGGTTTGCGCAGCAATTCACCCCGTATGGGAAGGGATGGGGTGTGGGTTTTGTGGGGGCGGCTTCGCCGCCCAATCAAAAAAACTATTTCTTCCCCGCCTTGTCGGGAGCAATATCGCGCTCTCACCTGACCGTAAACGGTCAAGCGAAGCCTCAAAAGGGCGCTTAAGCACCCTTTTCCCCCCAGTCCCCGCAGCGGCTAACGTCGCACAGGGAGGGGGAATTGTGGGGTTTCGGGGCGGCGGCCTTCGGCCGCCGCCCCGAAACCCCTTCCCCCTCATTGTCCAAACTTATGCCCGAACCTCAGAAACCCTTGCTTGCCAAAATTCCCGGTCCTGCTATAATATAAGCGCACGGGGCGTGGCGCAGTTTGGCTAGCGCGCTACAATGGGGTTGTAGAGGCCGACGGTTCAAATCCGTCCGCCCCGACCAGCGGAAAAGGCCGCCTGGAGGCGGCCTTTTCTGTTTCCGGCGCACGGTCGGGCTTCGCTGTTACAGCAACCGCCGGAGATTCTCCTCCGAGACGGTTCGGACCTCCTCGTGGATGGAGCGCCCGTGGCTATCCATCGTCACCACCAGCGGGAGGTTCTCCACCCGGATAACCCAGAAGGCTTCCGGAACGCCGAACTCGTCTTTTTTGTAGACGGCCAGAACCTCCTTGACCGTATCGGCGATCAACGTAGCCGCGCCTCCCACGGCGTGCAGGTAGGCCGCCCCATATTCCTGGCAAGCCCGGAGGGTCCGGGCGCCCATTCCCCCTTTGCCGATGACCCCGCGCAGGCCGAAATGGGCGATGACGTCGGCCTGATAGGGCTCCTCCCGGATGGAGGTGGTGGGGCCGGCCGCGACGAACTCCCAGCGACCGTCCTCCCGCTGGCGCACGACGGGCCCGCAATGGTAGATGGCACTCCCTTTCAGCAGTCGCTTCAGTTCCTCGTAGAGGGGCCGTTCGCCCTCCGGCACTTCGGCGGCCCGGATGAACGTCTCCACCATGTACTTGTGCGCCGCATCCCGTCCGGTCACGATGACGCCGGAGAGGTAGACGGTGTCCCCGACGTGGAGGGCCCGGATATCGTCTTCGGAAATTGGGGTGGATAAGTAGTAAATGGCCACTGGTCACCTCCCGCAGGTTAACTGTAGGTTACCTCTCCGCCCCGCACGGTCATCCGTGCCCGACGGCAGGCCCAGCACATGTACGCAACGGTGACGAAAAATGACGCGGGGAGGCGATGCGCGGCGCCGATTTTCACACCCAGGATCGTGGTTTTGCCTCCGAAGCCCATCGGCCCGATCCCCAGTTCGTTGCACTCCCGCAGCAGGCGCTCCTCCAGCGCGGCCAGTTCCGGCACCGGGTTGACATCGTCCAGAGGGCGGAGGAGTTGCTTTTTGGCCCAGGAGTAGCCCGTTCCCCGGTCGCCGCCGATGCAGATCCCCAGGAAGCCCGGCGCGCACCCTTCCCCCTGGGCCTTCTGGACCGCAGCCAGGACGACGCGCCGCACCCCCTCCAGGTCCCGACCGGCATGCAGAGACTCGTCGGGCAAACTGTACTGGGCGCTGACGTTTTCGCTACCGCCTCCCTTCAGAAGGAGGGCGACATCCAGGATTTCATCTTCCCCTTCTTCCCAGTAGAATGTGGGGAAGCCGATCCCCAGATTGTTGCCGCTGTTCCGCCCGGTGATGGAATCCACGGCATTGGGACGGAGATACGCGCGACGGGTGGCTTCCGCGATGGCTGCCTCCATCTGGGCCTGCAGTTCCCGGATGCTCATTCCGGCCGGGAAGCGCACGTAAAAAATCGGTGTGCCGGTATCCTGGCAGATTGGCCGAGAGTGTGCTCGCGCCAGGGCCACATTTTCCAGGATCACCGTCAGGGTGCTGGCGGCGGCCGATCCAGGGTCCTCCCGGTCGCGCGCTGCCCGCAGCGCTCCCTCTACATCGGACGGCAGGTCGGTGGAGGCCCGCCGGATCAGTTCCACCAGAAGTTCGGTCAGGTTTTCCATTTGGCCTCCCGTTGGGTGTAGTGGGCGGATGCCGGGTTAGTGGATGGTATCCAGCCAGCGAGCATAGGCGGAAAGGTCTGGAGGTAGCAGGCCCTTCTCCATCAGGATGCGCTCCATCAGCGCCACCCGCTGCTTGTAGTTGTGGAGTTCCGCGTTCAGACCCTGAATCCTGGCCTCCAGTTCCTTCACCCGGGCTTCCAACTCCTGGATGCGCTGCTCTTGCTCCTGCAGTTTCCGCCGAAAAATCTCAATCCACTCTTCCAGGGTTATCGGGTCCATATGCGCTCCTCTCTACAAAGGGCATCTACCGGGGCCTGGGAATCGCTAGGTCCGCCGGGCCAAAGCCCGAAAGTTTCAGGTTCGGGTAAGTGGCCTGAATCAGTTCGTGGATGATCTGGGCGTATTTGACCTTCTCGCGCGCCTGCCAGGCCAGGAAGTCCGGACTGGTCCAGGGACGGTACATCGCCCCCGCCCCCGCCGCCAGAGCCGGCCCCGGCTCAATCTTGAAGTAGCACGGCGCGCAGACCCGCGCCATCTCCGCTCCATCGTAGAAACGGTTAAACCCGCCGAAGGAGTCGGAAAGATAGATGTGCAGGTCCATCGGGATGTCCACCGCCTGGCGGATAGAGGCCAGTTGGGGCAGGGAGAGATCCCCCAGAGGGTTGAAGGTGGACGCGCCCAGCATCTGGAGCACCTTCCCACCTGCCGCCGAGGCGTGCCCGGCAAAGATGCTGACCTTGAAGACCACATCCTCGGGAATGTCGCCCGTCTTCTTTAACTGGTTGACGACCCAGAGAAGGCCCTCATCAATGCACAGGAATCCGCGGAAGCCGATATCAATACAGCGGAGCATTTCCGCGATGACGTAAGATAACTGGTCGGAGCCGCGGAAGCGGAGGCCGGAGAGCGCGCCCTCGGGGGTCGCCAGTTGCCGTCCCACGTCCCAGCCGGAGCGCGGGCCGGGGGTGATGATGACCTCCAGTTTCGCCTCCGCCGCCATCTGGGCGAAGTCCCGCAGTTCGGCGTCGTCCAGCAGGGTGGAGCCCATCACCGTGGAGATGAGCCGGTGGATGGGAATGTCGCGCTTGCGCATTTCATCAATGAGCGCTTCCAGTACCTGCGGGCGCTCTATTCCGGAAATCTCCATCCGGTAGTGGGCGCCGTCCGGGAAGCGCTTCGGGCTATCCGGCAGGTCGTAGGCATCCCGGCCGGGGATACCGATGTTCTCCAGCATTTTTCGGACGTCGTTCAGGTTGCGCATATGATGCCTCCTCAGGGTTTAGGATATTTACCACACTGGGACTGAAATGGGCCAGGGAGAGAGTCCCCGGTTCCGAATCTCCGGCCAGGTGTAGGGATGGTTCGGTAAGAGATCGTTGACCGTGACGGCCATTTCGTTCAACTGCATCCAGGCAGGCAGGAACTGGGCGGTGGGGTAGTAGTGAGTGCGCCCGTCGTAGGCGTCTATCAGATAGACCCCTTCGGCATCGTACCCGACGGCGATGAACGTGTGCTCCCACTGGATGACGAGGGAGACGGTACCGTCGGCGGCGGTCCAGGAGGCAATCTCCGGCTGGAGCATCCGGTACGTCGCCCAGATGACCACCGGTCGGCCCGCGGCCAGTTCCTCCCGCAGCGCGTCCATCCCCAGCCAGCGATGGGCGTGGGCGTCCAGCCCGTAGCGGCGCAGGGCGATGGCGACGGGCTCGGCGTAGACGCCGTACCCTCCGGGAGGAAGGCTGCCCGGGGGGTCATCCACGTTGCCGACAAAGCCCAGATGGGGGTTATCCGAACGGGGAAGCGTGGCGAAGAAATCCTCTTCCGCCACCCCGATCCCCCAGAAGGCGGCGAGGTCCACCGCGGAGCGGGATTCACAACTGAGCGGGCGCTCCTGACGGTGCCCGATGACTCCGGAGACGAAGGCCGCTGACGGCGGCTCGGGGGAGGCGTGGACGGCCTCCGACTGGAAAAGGAGGAGGGCGAGGAAGGTCAGGAGAAGTTGTCGCCAACGCATACAGGCCCCGAAAATCATCCCTCAGACGCCGCGGCCGCCTGCAGAATCTCCCCAGGCATACGTCGGCCGCGCAGAGTACGGTCAAAGTCGCTATCCAGGCTGACCAGGGTCAGGTTGTACTTTTCGGCGGTGACATACTGGTAGGCGTCGTCAAAGTCCAGGCCGAATTCTCTGCTGATATCTACAATACGTTGCAGGTCGTCCATCTCTAAACAAACCCTTGTCACTTCCGACCCCTCCACGGTGTCCAACAGAAACTCTTTCCATAAGGTATACCGACGGGTTCTAATTAAAATGATGCCAACCGAATAAATGGAAAAGTCGGTGATCCAGAGTTCTCGCGCAGGGGTCTTCTGCAGGAATTCCTTAGCCTCCTTTGCCTGTTCCTGCTCCAGGAGCACTTCTAACCAGACGTTGGTATCTACCAGAAACATCAATCGCCCCACCACTCCAGAATTTTCTTCTGGAGTTCCAGCGAAGTGAATTGCTCACGCAAATCCCGCAACCCTCCTGCCCAGGTCAGGCGTAAGTATTTTCGCCTGGGTCGCACCCGGGTTTCCATCAGAAAGGTCACAAAATCTCTGACCTCCTGCTGCAATTCCGGAGGCAGGGATTCTATCATCTCCACCAGAGACTGCACCCGGGTCTCCATAACTCCCTTACCCTCCTGGCGCTTCTGCCTCCTGCTCCAGTCGGCGTACGATAGCATGTGCTTCCTCTACGGCCTGCGGGGCCGCTTCGTAGACGGCGATCCCCCGCAGGTCGGCCTCTATGACCGCGGAACTGGCAGAGAGGTACCCCACCACAGGCAGCGGGCTCCGTTCGGCGATAAACGTCCGGTCGGCATCGGAGCGCACTTTGTTGCCCACGACGTAGAGGCGCTTCAGGCCCAGGTCCCCTGCCAGTTCCCGGATCCGTTCGGCCACTTCTACGCTCCGCTTCCCCGGCTCCACCACCACCAGCATCGCGTCCACGGCCTGGGCGGTGGCCCGTCCCAGATGCTCCACCCCGGCCTCCATATCCATAATCAGCACCTCGTCCCGGTACAGCAGCAGGTGGGTGACCAGAGCCTTCAGCAGGGCGTTCTCCGGGCAAAGGCAGCCGGTCCCGCCCTTCTCCAGGGTGCCCAGTTTGAGCAATCGGATGCCGTTGTGGGTGACGCTGAAGCGGTCGGGGATATCGTCCACGCGGGGGGTGAGGCTGAAGAATCCGCCGAAGGAGCCGGGTTTGGCCCCGGTGCGTTCGTAGATGAGGTCCTCCATCTCGGAAATGGGGGTGAGGTTCTCGGCCAGTTCGGGGGGAAACCCCAGCGCGCCGGCCAATCCCCCGGCCGGGTCGGCATCAATGGCGATAACGTTGCGCCCCTGTCGGGCATAAATGTAGGCCAGCAGAGCGCTCAGGGTGGTCTTGCCCACCCCGCCTTTGCCGGTGATGGCGATTTTTTGCAGTGCGGTCATCTGGACTCCTTTGGTAACCCCAGGAATGGGGATTCTTGTTGTATTTTAACACACTCCCGCCGAGTTGCCAATTGCTTATGCCCACGGGCTTATGCAGCACGCCCCGCACAGGAAAGAGGTGGGGGAGTGGGGTTTGTGGGGGCGGCGAAGCCGCCCCCACAAACCCCACACCCCACCCCTTGCATCCTGGCCGGGTTTTGATATACTTGACCCCGTTACAGGAGGTGAGATGAAACTCTCGGTCATTATGCCCGTCTACAACGAAATTAAGACCATCCGGGAAATCATTCGCCGAGTCCGGGCAGTGCCCCTGGTTGTCTCCATCGGCTACGGCCCCCAGAACGGCCAGACGGTCACCCTGGAGCGGGAAATCGTCATCGTGGACGACGGCTCCACCGATGGAACGCGGGAGGTCCTCAAAGAGTACGAGGGCGCGCCGGACATCCGGGTCATCTACCACGAGCGCAATCAGGGCAAGGGAGCGGCCGTCCGCACCGGGCTGGATCACGCCACTGGCGACATCTTCATCGTCCAGGACGCCGACCTGGAGTACGACCCGCGCGACTACCCGGCCCTCCTGCAGCCCATTCTGGAGGGGCGCTCCCAGGTGGCCTACGGCTCCCGCTTCCGCGGCGGCCCCACTAAGGCGATGTTCTTTTGGCATATGGTGGGGAACCGTTTCCTCACCCTGGTCACCAACATCCTCTACGACTCCATCCTCACCGATATGGAGACGGGGTACAAAATGTTCACCCGCGAGGTAGCCCAGAAGTTGCGCCTCACCGAGCGGGGTTGGGGATTTGACCCGGAGATCACGGCGCAAATCCTTCGCCGCGGCTACCGCATCTACGAAGTCCCCATCTCCTACACCGGTCGGGAGTTCTCCGAGGGGAAGAAAATCTCCTGGAAGGACGCCTTTACCGTGCTGAAGACGCTTTTCCGGTGTCGGTTCCAGCGAATGGAATGAGAGAGAGGCAAACGGGCGAGACAGTCGTCCGTCCCGATCGTTTCGGCGACGGCGCAGCCCTTCTGGTCCTGGGACTCCTGCTCCTGCTGGCCTTCTGGCACATCGGTCTGGCCGGACGGGTGATCGCCGGAGGGGACCTCTTCACCTATTTCTACCCGTACTGGGCCGAGGCGGCGCGGGCATTTCGGGCTGGACGGTTGCCTCTCTGGAATCCGTACCTGTTTATGGGCGTCCCGTTTCTGGCGAACAGCCAGGCGGGAGTCCTCTACCCCCTCAACTGGCCCTTCTGGCTCCTTTTCCCACCCCACCGCGCCCTCCACTGGAGCGCACTCCTGCATCTGTGGCTTGCCGGGAGCGGCGCCTACCTCTACGCCCGGCGGGCGCTGGGGCTGGGACATCTGGGGGCGTGGACGGCGGGCGCGGCCCTCGCCCTGGGCAACTACTTGGGCGCCCAGATAGAACACATCAACCAGTTGCAGGCCCTCGCCTGGTTTCCCTGGGCGCTTCTCCTGTGGGAAATAGCAGTCACCTCTCCGGCGACCGGTTTCCCGCGCCGGGCATTCGGCGGGCTGGTCGCAGTCATCGGGCTGATCCTGCTGGCGGGGCACACCCAGTCGGCCTTCATTTCGCTTTTCGGCCTGGGGACGGTCGCCCTGATCCCCCGCGCAGGGGTCCCTTTCCGCCGCCGCCTGACCGTTTTTGTGGGAGCCGCGGTGCTGGGGGTCGCCCTGGCCGCGGCGCAACTCCTGCCCACCGCGGAACTGGCCCGCCTCTCGGTGCGCGGCGGCGGCCTCCCCTTCAACGAACGGGTCTCTTTCTCCCTCTCCCCTCTCTACCTGGCCCGCGCCCTTCTGCCCACCTACGGCCAGGCCGTCGCCCCGGGAAACCTGGAGTACGTCGCCGCCCTCGGCGTCACTGGCCTGATCCTTGCCCTGTATGCCGGAATTCGGAATTCGGAATTCGGAATTCGGAAGTTGGAAGTCGGGAGTCGGAAGTCGGGAGTCGGGAGTCGGAAGTCGGGAGTCGGAAGTCGGAAGTCGGGAGTCGGAAGTCGGAAGTCGGAAGTCGGAAGTCGGAAGTTTGAGCCGCAAACCACAAATCTTGATCCCCGAACTCCAGGTTATAAGCCCAGAATCCCGAACTCCGAACTCCGAACTCCGAATCCCGAATCCCGAACTCCGAATCCCGAATCCCGAACTCCGAATCCCGAATCCCGAACTCCGAATCCCGAATCCCGAACTCCGAACTCCGAATCCCGAGTCCCGAGTCCCGAATCCCGAACCCCGAACCCCGAACCCCGAATCCCGTTGTGGCTGTGTTTCCTCGGCCTCTTCCTCGC
>Ga0209721_1001515_pt1 | contig 17050 bp, 20 predicted proteins | sample TshhotsprinmetaG_FD_184139 | JGI IMG/M metagenome (GOLD analysis project Ga0209721, IMG submission 184139) | Hot spring microbial communities from South Africa to study Microbial Dark Matter (Phase II) - Tshipise hot spring metaG (SPAdes)... | ecosystem: Environmental > Aquatic > Thermal springs... | reverse complement strand
ACATTAAATGAAACCGCCGTTATTTTCAAGTTTAACCAAAACAGACAGGAGATGGACCAATATGATTCGAGCGAAGTTGTGGTTTCGATGTGCGGCCATGCATGACCCGGTCACTCCCATCATCGTCAAACCCGCCTTGATCGGCTGGGAGGCAAAAAAGAGAAGGGTAGACCTTCATATCGAACGGGCCTTCAATGGCGAAGAGCTGGTCCGCCGGATGAAGGGCTGGGTGACGGTTAATCCCTCAAAAGTGATTGAAATTGTGAATCGCTTTGGAAGACTGAAGGTGCTGGATGATAGAGATCTGGTGGTTGAATTTGAGAAGATGGAAGATTTGAAAAATTTGCAGAGAGCCCTTTCTGCTGATTTTGGAGAGGAGATAGATGCGGAGTTGATTCACAAGAAATAGACAGGAATAGAGGTGGTCAGGGTTTCAGGGGCATGGCCCAGGCCATTCCATCCACCACAATCTGCCCGTTCTGATTGATACAGGTGGTACTCAATCTCACCAGGTTCTTCTCCGGAATAAGTTCAACCACCTCCACTTTAACGGTAAGGGTATCCCCGATTCTCACCGGTGCAAGAAATTTGATCTCGTGAGAGAGGTAGATCGTCGTGCCCTGGGAGGATGTTGCCAATGACATTGGAAAGGAACCCGATCGAAAGGGCTCCATGGGTGATCTTTACTTTGAACGGAGTGGTTTCGGCGTAGGCTTGATCCGTGTGGATGGGATTAAAATCTCCGATGACCCTGGCAAAGTCATTGACGATCTCTTCCGTAATGGTCTTCGAGATCTGGGCGGAATCTCCGACCTTAAGCTCGTCAATCGTTTTCCCTTCAATCATCAAGACGAATCTCCCATATAATTTGAGTCAACCTCTAACACTTCACCTTTTCCATTAACCAAGCCATATTCTCAGCAAATTGGATCACCGTCTGAATCCCTTCTTCGTCCTCCTGAGCATTTCGAGCCCCACGAGCACCCGCTACCCCGACATTCCAGTAAGTTGAGCCAGGAACAATCATCCCGTTGATAAAAAACCATAGAAGGAGCTGAGAAAAGGCAAGATTGTGGCCTGCACGACGAGCCACAGTGATAGGGCCTCCAACCTTACGGGTGAAAAACTTTCCCGACCAGAGGGCTACAAATCCAGCTCGATCAAGGAGGGCCATCAGCTGAGGAACAACAGAGCTGAAATAAACAGGGGATCCTATAATGATTCCATCGGATTCTTTCATCTTCTCAAATATTCCCTCAAAGTCATCGCCTTCGATAGTACATCGATTTAACTTCACACAATCATAACACCCTGTGCAAGGCTTGATCACCTTCTCCTTTAAACTGATCAATTCTGTTTCAATCCCTTTATACAGAAGGGTCTCTAAGGCTTTCTTTACGTAAAACTCTGTATTACTGTTTTCCCGAAAGCTACCGGCAATCCCTATGGCCTTCATCAATTCTGCCTCCTGGTGAAATTTCTATTTTAATTGAATGGAAGTCTTCAACCGCCCGTCCCTGAGCTGCTCTTTTATCAATTTGCTAAAAAAATCATAGGTAAAGCATTTTCCAAATTCTTCTGTCTCGATTTTTAAACCCTGATCAAAAGGAAAATATTGGGAGGCATATACAGCCTTTTTTGCTAAAGAGAGTGCATGTTGGGGAATAGCAAATATCTTTCTAAGAATTTCCTCGGCTTTTTTTTCGAGTTCTTGATCTTCAACCAGATAGTGAACCAATCCCATTTTGAAGGCATCTTCACCAGAATATAGTTGACCGCTCATAATCATTTCCAAAGCCTTTCCCAATCCTACTAACCGAGGAAGTCGCTGAGTACCCCCACCGCCAGGAATGATTCCCACCTTAACTTCTGGTAGGCCGATACGAGCCCGTTTGCTTGCTATTCTAAAATCACAGGCTAATGCAAATTCATATCCACCACCGAAACAGAGTCCGTTAATTGCTGCCACCATAAGAAGTGGACTGGCCTCGATTCGATTAAATAAGTTTTGAATATTTGTTGAAAACGCCATTGCTTCAGAAGGGGAAAGTAAATGCATCTCAACGCCATCTGCCCCACCAATAAAATAGGTTTCCCCCACGCCACGGAAGACAATGGCTCTGGTATTAGTTCCTTCAGTCGTTTCAATAAGCCTTATCAGTTCTGTGATTAACTCTGAATTCAGGGAATTCCGATCTTCTGGGCGATTGATCTTAACCCAGCATATATCCTGAGTCTGATGAGTGATTAAGTGGGGAAAATCATTTAACATATTCAAACCTCCTGTCTTTCCCCACCTCTGCAAGAGGGGAGACGGGTGTATTAGATAACAAGACCCCCGTTCGGGCTAAAGATTTGACCGGTGAAAAAGTCAGATTCTGGGGTAGCAAGAAAAGCCACGAGGCTTGCAATTTCTTCAGCCGTGCCAAACCTTTTAAGAGGGGTCTTTTTTAAAATGAACTCTTTAAATTTTTCATCCATCTTTTCCAGCATAGGGGTTTGTATGTACCCTGGGGCAATGGCATTAACGCGGATATTATATCTTGCCACTTCCTTTGCCAGTGTTCGTGTTAGTTGGATGATGGCTCCCTTCGCTACGCTATAATGAAGTGCCCCAGGGGTAGGGGTGAGGCCAGCAACAGAACTGAAATTGATGATTCGACCACTATGATGTTCTTTCATCCATCGAACAGCCTCCCTACAACAGTAGAAGGTTCCATCCAGATTGACGGATATCATCCGCCGCCACTGTTCATCGGTCATCTCTTCGATAAATATCGTCTTATCGAGAATGGCCGCTGCATTGACCAGGAGATCCAATCTTTCCGCCTCCTGCCGGAGTTGCCTAAAAAGATCTTCCACCATGGTACTATTTGAGATGTCCACATGAAATGCTTTCCCTTTTCCACCTCTCCGCGCAATGGCCTCTGCTGCTTCATTAGCTTGGGAGATATCTATATCAGCTATGTAGACTGACATCTCAGAATGGGAAAGCTTTTGTGCGATTGCCTTTCCAATGCCCGAAGCCCCACCAGTAATCAGTGCAATTTTCAACTCTCTCGTTTGCATTAGCTCTGACCTTTACGGATTTAGATATCTCGGAATTTATGATAAACTCTTTCAGACATTTCTGTTGGAAAAATAATAAACCTCTCTAAAAATATTTGATCGAGAATACCCTGAGCCACCTGGTCTGGAGAATCCATCCGTGAACGTAGTTTTTCTATTATTTCGGACATCTCTTGAGCTCCCGTAGAACTTTCGAAGAATTCGGTTGAAATAAGATGGGGGCAGACTACAATAACTCTGATTCCTGTTCCTTGTAGGTCCTTCACCAATCCTCTTGAAAACCCTATCACCGCGTGCTTAGTCGAGATGTAAGCAGCTACATTATTCGAATGCGCCACTAAACCAGCTATTGAACTGATATTTATGATGAGTCCTTCGCCCTGTTTCTTCATAGTCGGCAGTACCAATCGAGTTAAAAAAATAGTACTTAGAATATTAATTTCAAACAGATCCCGAATCTCCTTCTCATCGATAGATTCAAGCGACCCATACATACCAGAGCCAGCATTATTGACCAGGATATCGATTTTTTTCCATCGATCTAAAATTTGGTTTATCAGATTCTGTCTGTCTTTGGTATCAGTCACATCGCATCTGACGCCTAAGGTTTCGTTTGGGCAATGCCTTATCACCTCCTGAAGCCTTTCAAAACGACGGGCAGTTAAGACCACTCGCGCTTCCCTTTTTGAAAACTCTCTGGCTAAAGCAGCTCCCACTCCTGAGCTTGCCCCTGTAATTAAAACGACTTTACCTTTTAATGAATTCATTTTGTTTTATATTCGAATCTTTTTTTGTGTTCTTGATCCAAAGAATTTGTGGTGGACAACCCGTACCGAATAAACGTCATTATGTCTTTGAAGATCCGTTTTGGCGGAACCTTCCCCTCCCAAATAACCCAGCGCATACCCAAAAAATCGCCAATCCCCATGAGACAGTAAGCTAAACATTCGGGATCAAGGCGACGAATCTGTTTCGATTTTATGGCCTTACTTAAACCGCGGGTATAACCCTCAACCCATTGACGATAATACCAGTGTAAGATTTCTTCATCCACAAATTCTGCTTGCCTTATAATGCGGTAGAGGTTTCGATGCTTTTTAACAAAATCGAAGAAGGTGCGAAATCCCACCTGCTCTATCTCGATGCGATCCGAAATACCTTTTATCGCTTTAGCAATTTCTTTACGCATAGAATGGTTCAGTTCCTTGACGAGTTCTACAAAGGCTGCCTTCTTATCATTAAAATAAATGTAGAATGTACCCAGGGCTACTCCAGCCTTTTGGCATATATCCACAATTCCGGTCTTTTCATACCCTTTTTCTCCGAAAAGTTCTTCCGTAGCATCCAAGATTCTTTGCCTGGTTTTTTGCCCACGATGAGTCACTGGTTGATTTACTCTCTGGTTACGAGACAACGGTCAACTCCCTTTCATTTTTGGGTATCAAAGCTTTCGGTGCAAACCTGAAGCCTTGTTCTACCAGATTGCCCATTAGACGGAGTATTTTGTAATAAAACCCATAACAATCGTTAGGAATTCGTTCGTCTTTTCTAAGAACGCTCCGTGTCCAGCTTGGGGTATGGTAATGAATTCACAACCGTTAATATTTTCGTATATTATCATCATCTCTTTTACAGGAGCTATTATATCGTGTTCACTTCCTATGAGGAGGGTGGGGATCTTTATCGTTTTTAATTGGTCTGGGGATAGGTAGTAATTTCTTGTGCTTCTGGAAAGTCTTATAAAGCCTTCAAACCATTCTTCTGTCAGCACAGGTTTAAGCATCTCTTGGTACCTATGAATCAGATCTAAATGGTTTTCATAAAACTTTCCGGAATATATGAAGGGTCTTGCAAGCTGAAGGAATTTTTCCCCATCATTTAATCCTGCTGCTGTCTCCCACGCCTTACCTATCTCCTGAAGATGATTGGTAATGAAACTGATTGTATTAGCAACGATAAGACTATTCAGACGGTTTTGATGGAGTAACGCAAATTTTAAAGCGACTAGTCCACCATATGACAGCCCCAACATATTGATTTTTTGTATCCCTAATTCATCTATCAGGTCTAATAAATCGTTTACATGTATATCCAAATCATACTGGCCTTTCATCTTGGAGGAATGACCCTGATCCCTGAAATCAAACAGAATCAACTTAAACTTCTTTGAAAACGTTGGAATCAAACTCGCCCAACTTAATGTACTCATCATGATACCGTTTAAGAAGAGAACGGGCTGTCCTTCTCCATAGACTTCGTAATAAATGTCTGCCCCACCTTTGGTTTTTAAAAAAGGCACATTATCGTTTCTCTTTTTCTTTATATTTCTTGATAGAGTTCTTTTATCCTTCTTTTATCAATCTTTCCCGTTTCAGATTTTGGTAGTGAGTCTACAAATACTATCTTTCTCGGTCTTTTGAATGGGGCCAAGTGCTTTGTCACATATTCTGTGACCTCTTCTTCGGTTATGCTTTCACCTTTCTTGGGGACGATTACGGCTTTTGGAGTTTGACCCCAGGTAGGATGCTGTCCCCTGACAACCACCACATCAGCAACTTTAGGATGGCTGTAGATAACTCTCTCTATTTCTGCGGGGTAAATGTTCTCGCCTCCACTTATTATCATGTCATCCGTCCTCCCGAGCACGTAGAAATAGCCATCCTCATCGACTTTCCCCAAGTCTCCAGTAAATATCCAGTCCCCCCTGAATTTCTCAGCCTCAGCCTCGGGTCTGTTCCAATATCCTGCTGCTCCCGTAGGTTCCCTTCGGATCACTATCTCTCCAGTTTCCCCTGTTTTTACTTCCATACCGCTCTGGTCAATAATTTTGGCCTCAATAAACATGGGAGGTTTTCCCATGCACTCGCTTGCTTTACTTAACATAGGGTCATCTTTGCTTGTCGCCGGCCAGTTGAATCCTGTTGCGCCCGTCTCTGTCAAACCATATCCGCTCATATATTTAATACCTCTTTCGATGAATGCTTTTTTTAATTCTGCTGGCTGAGGTTCACCTCCTCCATTAACCACTTTCAGAGAACCCACATAATTCTCCCAGCCTTCAATTTGAGTCATCATCTTTAGCTGGGTGGCTATGCCAAAGTGGTAAGTTACTCCGTATTTCTTAATTAGCTCCAGGGCTTCCTTAGGAGTCCATGCGGTTTGAAGGATTATGGTTCCATTGATCATCAGCATGTAAAGCTGGAAACATGTAAGTCCGCCTGAGTGAAACATAGGAGGAGCACCCAGATATACATCGTCGCGGGTGAGCGAAGCGGAAAGCCCATTACTGAGGCAGGCAAAAAAGGTGCTTCGATGTGTATGCTTTACACCTTTAGGTCTACCAGTTGTTCCAGCAGTAAACAGGATCATGCACTCTTCTTTAGGCTCCGTAACCACTCCAGGTTCTTGCTCAGGCATCTCCCTTACGAAATTGTCAAAAGTCTTTGCGTCGCTCAGTCTGTGGGGACCAACCTCGATAAGAGAAAGAGGCTTTTTTCGATCTTTAATCACTTCATTCACCCTTTCACTATAGTTACTATCATATATTAGGATTTTGGGTTCCACATCATCTATTAAGAATCTTATCTCCTCGCTGGAAAGTCTGAAATTTGCAGGAGTATAGATGGCGCCAATCTTTAGACATGCGAGGAGGATGTCCAAAGTCTCAATTTTATTTGGAAGCAGAACAAAGACCCTATCTCCTTTGTGGATATCGGATTTTATTAAGGCATGAGCTAACCTGTTGACGCGAGAATTGAGCTGGGAGTAGGAAAATTCTTTATCTCCCTCCATATCTGAAGCTATCACTGCAACCTTGTCCGGAAAACCAGATAATGTGGCGTTTCGGGCAATTATATTTGCTATATTATAGACAGTGTCAGGCCCTGGATACGCTGTGTTTTTAGGATGCTCGACCAACATAAATGCCCCTCCTTTTTATAAAAATCATAAGCCAAGATAAGATTTCTTCACATGTTCATTATTAGTCAAGACTTTCGAATCGTCTTCCAAGACAATTTTGCCATTCTCGATTACATATCCCCTATCAACCGCTTTTAAACTCTGGCGAACGTTTTGTTCTGCCAGGAGGATGGAAACTCCCTTTTTAATCTCTTTCAGCCTATGGAAAAGGTGGGCCACCAAGGAAGGCTGCAATCCTAATGATGGTTCATCCAGTATGATGAGTTTTGGAGTCGCCATGAGGGCACGCCCAATTGCTAGCATTCGCTGTTCTCCTCCACTCAAAGTCCCGGCAAGCTGATTTAATCGATCCTTTAGAACAGGAAATATCTCAAAGATGAACTCCATAGTCTGGGCCATTTTTTCTTTCGCTCCAGGAACGTAAGAAGCTCCCGATTCCAGATTCCCTCGGACAGACATGAGAGGGAAAAGTTCTCTGCTTTGAGGAACTAAAGCGATCCCCTGCCGAATTATTTGATATGTTTCCAAAGGGAGTAGAGATTTATCTTCGAAAGTAATCTCTCCACTTGATGGTTTAGCTAATCCTATAATAGCATTTATTAGGGTGGTCTTTCCGGCTCCATTCGGTCCAAACAAACCCACCGATTCCTTTCCCACTTTTATGGATAAATCTCTCAGAACGTGTAATTTACCGTAGTAGTTATTTATTTCCTTGACCCCAAGCATTATTCCTCCTCACCTAAGTAGGCACTAATGACATGGGGATTTTCAGATACTTTTTCATACGGGCCTTCTGCTATTTTCTCTCCCCTGTCGAGAACGATGACCCTCTCGGTCAATTCTCTTATGACACTCATGACATGTTCGATGACACAGATGGATATCCCTTGGGCACGAATTTTTTGTACCGATTCGATCATCTCTTTTGTTTCATCTATATTTAAGCCCGCCATCACCTCATCTAAGAATAAAATCTTAGGTTGTATGGCCAGAGCGCGGGCGATCTCCATTTTCTTAATTTCTAATACTGTAAGTTTTGTAATGCCTCTCTCGATTTGCCCAAGACCTAAAAAGTCACATATCTCTTTCGCCTCTTTGCGAGCTACCTTCAGACTATTTCCGCGTCCGAAAAGGGATCCAAGCATGACATTTTGTAATACGCTAAGACCCTGAAGTGGACGGGCGATCTGAAAAGTTCTGCCTATGCCCAATTTAGACCTCGTATGGGTGGGAAGTTCCGAAATATCCATTCCATTAAAAACGATCTTCCCACTACTTGGCAAGTAGATCCCTGAAATCACATTTGTCAGGGTTGTCTTTCCTGCGCCATTGGGACCTATAATTCCTAAGATTTCGTTTTCAAAGAGTTCAAAACTTACTTCCTTTAGTGCAATCAGTCCTCCGAACCCCTTGGTTAAAGATTTGGTCTCCAGGATGGCCACCGTTTTCCCCTTACAATATTGAAAAAGCTTATTTCCTTCTTTCTAACTGTTCCTTTATTGTCCCTACTATTCCTTTTGGTACAAACAGGATGACCACCACGATAACGATCCCATAAACAAGCAGATGGCCATATGGTAGCTGCAATTTCAAGTAGTCTGCTATCGTTCCTAAGACTAATGCTCCTACGACCGGACCAATGGTTGTATACATCCCTCCTAAAAGACACATGGCTATAGGGAGTAAAGTGAAGTGTATGTGAAAGGTTTCCTCGGGAGTAACAAATGCATATTGATGGGTATAGGAAGCACCGATCATCCCTTGAAGAGCCGAGGTAATAGCGAATATGAATACAAGGTATTTAAATATATTAATGCCACTTGATTTGGCAACAAGTTCGTCATTACGGATGGTTGTAGTGGCAAAGTGAATCCTCGTCCTTTGAAATACCTCTGAAACTATAATCGTAATAATAGCAAGGGTTAAAACAAGCCAATATACTTTGGAAGGGTCTCCGTTGAAGATGGCAGAGGGAAGCACTGAACCCTCAGGCCCCCCTGTGAGACTGTGCAAATTTCTCACAATTACCCTGAAAATTTCAGCTATAGCTAAAGTCACAATGGCAAAGTAGAGTCCTCTCAGGTGCAATACCACAAGTCCTAAAAGGAAAGCTATAAAAAATGCAGCCAAACCCCCTAAAATGATACTTAAGAATGGGTCTATCCCCCACCTGAGGTGGGTGAGGGCAGCGGCATAGCCACCAATTCCAAAGAAACCGGCTATTCCGAAGGAAATCTGGCCGGCCCTTAATAACATATCCCAGCTCAATGCTAAGGATAAATAGATTAAGATTGTACTTGCCGTATGTTGTAAATATGTCCCCGTGTAAAAGGGAAAGAGTATGGCTATGGCAGTGATAAAAGTGTAAATAATGTATCTCCAATTTTTCATGTAACCCGCCTTCGATATGACCCAACCATTATCACAACGATGATCAGCAAAAAGAATATTATATCCGCCCATCCGGCATACCCCATAAAGGACTTAACAAAGCTCTCGGCAAGGCCAAGAATTAAGCTGGCCCATAATATCCCTGTCAGGTTTCCTAAACCAGCCATGGCCGCGAGGCAGAAAGATTTCAAGGTAAAGATTCCTCCAACATGGGGGAAGATTGAATGCCGGGTGAGGAAGAGGACACTCATGGCGCCCACAAGGGCGATTGAGATACTGAAGATCAGGAGATAAATCCGGTCTATGTTTATTCCCACAAGCTTAGCCCCTATCGGGTTTTGTCCTGTAGCCAGAGCAGCTTGCCCGATTCTCGTGCGTCTTAAAAAAAGGAAAAGGCCGATGAACACAAGGATAGCGGCAGCTACATAAACAAATCCGTATGTGCCAAAAGTAAAAGAACCGATAGTTGCTGAGGCCGAGGCGTAACCCACATGTATGCTGACGGGATGTGAGGTCCACAAAAGGTTAGCTAACTGTTGCAATATGATTGCAATCCCAAAAGTGAGTAGAAGTTGAATTAATTCCGGAGCCCCGTGCATATACTTAATGGTGCCTCTGTAGGTCGCCATTCCGATTAAAAACAGACCCAGAGACACAGGGAATATGGCAACCAAAGGATCTGCTCCCGTGTAAACAGTAAACCGGTAGGCAAGATAGGCCCCCAACATCATAAAATCACCATGAGCCAAGTTGATAATACCGACAATTCCCAAGATGAGGGCCATAGGAAGAGCAATCGCAGCATATAAGCCAGCCACCTGGAGACCTTCAATAAGCACAAAAGGCTTCCACAGGGCTAAAAGGACCCCACCAATTACAAGGGTTACAGCAATTTGGTATTTTTTATGGAAGAGTTTACTTATCAACTTTAAACCCAAATATACCAGCGGTGTGGAGTATTCAAAACTTCCACACCGCTGGTTATCCATTTTTTACCGCCTCTCCCAACTCGGGAATGGGTATTTGAGTGTAGCCGTGGCAAACTCAAACGGCCAGATCACCTGTTGCTCGCCGCCCTGATACTGGATTATCTTTTGTTTCCTGATGCCTTGATTTTTAATAATCTTTGAGGGCGAGAAAGTGATTATCTCCCCCATTGGCGATTTATATTCTGTCTTTTTTAAAGCCGATATTAATGCTGCCTTCTCTATGGTACCAGCACGCTTGATCGCCTCTGTGACCACATAAACATTCGCATATCCCAGTGGACAGAAGTAGGTGATTGGTTCTTCCTTATATTCTTTTATATACGCCTCCCAGAAATGTTTACTCACATCGCTTACCTCTTTTATGGCTGGCGCCCACATGCCATATAGTGTGACAGCCTCAGATAAGGGAGACTTACCGAAACCAGGAGGCCATCCAGGTGGCGACCCTATGAATAGAGGTGGGACATATCCAATTTCCTTAGCCTGTACCGCGAAACCCATAGCATCCGCCTCATAACCGAGCCAAAGGAAGACATCAGGATTGGCTTCTTTGGCATGTCTCAGGACAGCCCGGTAATCTCCACCTCCCAGCAGAGCACTCTTAAAGGATTCTCCTTTTATCTTAATCCAATCTTTATACAAATCCAGACTCATTTTGTAAGAAGCAGTGCCAAAGGCTCCCTCCTCGTATGCCACAAACCAATTATCTATCTTGACGTGAGGATATTTTTTATTAATTGCCGTCCAGCCTTCCCTATAGCTTTCCCCCTGCAAGTAGTCCCACGGATGAATATGGAAATACCAGTCGATATCAGGGCCGACTGCCTCCTCACATTTATGGGAGGCCGCACCTATCCATACCGTCACCTTAGCATGCTTTTTGAGTGTGGGTATTTGGCCCAGGTGGACGCCGCTCGCCATGCCACCTATAAAGACATCAACTTTATCCACAGTAGCAAGCCTGTCCAGAGCCGTTGCGCCTGTGGCGGGCTTCATTTCATCGTCCATCACTATCACTTCAAGGGGACGCCCCAAGACTCCTCCTTTTAGATTGATTTCTTTAACTGCTAATCTCATTGCTTTAGCTGCCTGGGCGCCAGTGATATCAGCCAATGGAAGGACTGCTCCCAATTTTATTGGTTCTCCTGCGGGTGCCCTTTGGGCTATTGCCCAGCCGCCAAATCCAACTAATAATATCAAGGTACAAGCTACATAAATTAATATTACGCTTTTACCTTTCATTTTACTCCCTCCTTCCGTAGGTTTTTAGAACACTGACTCTTGTTACAAATTTATATTTTTGAATTTTTATGCGATGCACCTCCTTTCCCTTAGGATCATCAAACCCGTCTCTGCATTACACCCACCTGAATAGGGCAGAGGAAATGACAAACCCAGCTCCAGACGTGCAAAAAATTATCAGGTCACCACTTTTGATTTTTCTCAGTTCTATGGCGTCATGAAGAGCCATTAAAGCAGAAGCAGAACCGGCATACCCATATTTATCCGCCACCCAGTGGGTTTTCTCCAAAGACAGGTTTAGGTTTTTTAGTGTTTCTTTGACTACATTCAGTTCAACCTGGTTAAGAAGTACCAGGTCCAGCTCCTCCACTTGATGCCCGGCCTTCTCCGTGGTTTCCTGAATCAACTTTGGCCAGAGGGAGGTGTTGAAATCCGGAGGAACCTTGTGCTGATTCTCATGGAATCTCAAATAATGTCTTTTCTCTTGAATCATGCGTTCGTCGATTGGAGAAGCGGTACCGAGATAAATACCATAAGTGTCCCAATATTCCCCTTTACCGACTATTTTTGATGTCAGATAGCCGGGTTCTTCACTTCGTGACAAAATAACTCCTCCAGCACCATCTCCAAAGAGCATTCCCAAGACCTTGGAAGAGGAGTCTGAATACTTGCTCCAGTCCAACCATTTTGTCATCCCATATGCTCCTATAACCAGCACATGGTTTATAGCTTGATCGAGCATAATATAATGCGATCCTATGACCAAACCGATTGTCTCATCAGCGCAAGCTGCATTTAAATCAAAGCAGCCAGCATTTTTTGCCCCGAGTTTGTGTTGAATGATGGCAGAGGTGGGAGGCGTCACGTAGTCCGGTGTATCCGTGGCCAGGATAATGAGGTCTATCTCTCCGGGCTTAAGATTTGCTCGATTCAGTGCTTCTTGAGCAGCTTTCACTGCCATGTCCGATGTCGACTCACCAGGTGCTGCCAGATGTCTCACCTTTATTCCTTTCTCGCTAAGGTACCCCTCGACATCGTATTCCATTATCCCACTTAATTCTTCATTGCTAATCTTCCTTTCGGGAAGATATATGCCAATACTCTCAATCTTCGCAAACTTATTTATTCTCATAATTCCGGAAGCTCCTCCATGTCAGCGATATATAAATTTCCGTTGCTATCCTTAGCCCTAATCCCTCCTTTCTATAGCCTATTTATCCTCATCCTAATATCTACAGCGGCACTTTTAGAAAAACCGACAATATACCAACAAAAAGTGCTCCTTCTTCCTATCCGCCATACCCGCGAAAGCGGGTATCCAGTAGGATTTTAGACTCCAAGGGTATCCTGGATTCCCGTTTCCACGGGAATGACAAAAAATGCCGCTGTAATACTAATCAGCAAAGGGAATGAAATTAACTCTCAAAATATGAGATATGAATCACCTATTACTTTTTATAATAAAAATAAAAAAAATTGTCAAGAAAAAAATTATGAAAAATTATTTACGGAGACCATATAAAATGAACTCCATGATATCATTAAAGATTTTAAAAGAAACCTTCGCTTTGGCTAAGGGATTCCAAATGATCCAGCGAAGGGCGATAAAGTGAGTGATTCCCATAAGAGAATAGGCCATTAATTCAGGATTCATTTTCCTGATCTGACCTGCCTGAATTCCCTTCTTTAAGCCTTTGATATACCCCTTATCAATTTTTTGATAATACCAGTTTCCGACCTCTGCATTGACCATTTCTGTTTCCGGAATTAAACGATAAATGGCCCTATGTTTTCGAGCAAATTCAAAGAATTTGAAGATCCCCAATCTTTCCGCTTCACGACGATCCTCAATGGAGGAAACCGCCATCTGAATTTCCTTTCTCATTTGGTGACAGATATGTTTGACCAAGGACTCCAAGATATCTTCCTTACTTTTAAAATATATATAGAATGTGCCTAAGGCTACATTAGCTCTACGAGTGATCTCCACGATACTTGCCCGATTGAAACCGTAGTGACCAAAAACCTCTTCGGCAGCCTGTAATAGATTGCTTTTCGTTTGATCCCCTCTGCTGAGTTTCCTTCCAATTGGTGGCTGAAGAAGTTTATTGGGAGAGGAGGGGGACGGTATAGTCATCGACTTTTTTAGTGGTGTGGAGCCATTGATCCCGTTTATAATAAAATCTATAAGAAGATCGATAGTCTTTTCGGTTGTCTTTTTCCTCTTCCATTTTAGCCATTCAAAAGCATTAAAATAAGAAATACCGATCAGACCATAGGCCAGAGCCAAGGGATCTAAATTTTTAATCTTTCCTTCCTGGATCTCTTTCTGGATATATTTCTTATAATACTTAGCAATATTTTCATAGAATGCAATCGTCACACGATCGACCAACTCGGATTCTCCCAGAATCTTATGGAAATGGAAATTCTCCTTTACATAGTTAAAAAGAATGGAGAAATTTTGTCTGAATCTTTCCTCAAAATCCCGGGGATAGACTTCTATCTTTTCAATTTTATCTTTGAAATCTTGCATAATAGAATAGGTGAGTTGGGAAAAGATGTCCTCCTTATTTTTGAAATATTTATAGAAGGCTCCTATCGTTAGGCCGGAGCGATGGCATATCTCTGAAATGGATGAAGCATAATATCCCTTCTTTTTAAAAAGGGTGTGAGCATTGTGAAGAAGGGAAATGCGGGTAGATCTCCCTTTGGGTGTTAGAGGCAGTTTCACTTCTTTTTGAAAATCTCGATAGAAGTTCACACTCGGTAGCCTATTTCTCTCCGACTCTCTTTCGGAAAAGATTCTCCATTATGTAAGATATGAATTGACTATCACTTTATTACACGGCTGGACAAACAAAACAATAAATCTTAACTTATGATACTAAATATGATCAAGTTTGTCAAAATGCATCAAATCCAGAAATGGAAACCAACCTTATTGAGTCGGTTTTTTTTCAGGCAGGCCATTGGTGGTGAGGAGATTATTAAGGATTGGGGAGGCATTGTCCAGGCGATTCCATCTATCACGATCTGACCATTTTGGTTGGTGCAGGTGGTTTTGATTTTACTCTATTCTTTTCAGGGATAAGTTCAATCACTCCCACCCTAACTGTGATCGTATCCCCAATTCTCACCGGGATAAGGAACTTGACCTCCTGGGAAAGGTAAATGGTGCCGTGACCAGGGAGAATATTGCCCAAGACTGTAGAGAGGAGTCAGAGAGAGAATATGCCATGGGCAATCCTCCCCTTAAATATAGTCTTCTCCGCATAAGCCTGATCGAAGTGGAGAGGATTACAATCTCCAATTACCCTGGCGGACTCCCGAATATCTAACTCCGTGATCACCTTCGAAAGTTCTGTTGAATCTCCCACTTTAAGTTGATCGATCGATTTCCCCTCCCTCATAAAATGAATTTCCCCTTTTTTGTCCTCATTTCAATTTTCTTCATTATTCATTTTATCCCCCCGACTTAAAACGATACGAAAAGGGTCGACTTTTTCACGAAGAACCTTCAATTCCTCATCCGTAGGTGGAGGAAGTTGTTTTAAATCCTCTTTGATCAAAAGTTCAAATCCAGTATTCTCGATGATATCGTCCAGACGTATTCCCGGGAGGAGTCCGATCAATCTCATCCTCTTCGTCTTTTCTTCAAAATCGAGCAATGCCTTATCGGTAAAAACCCGATAAGGTCCGGTCCCGGAAGCCCTGCTTTCTCCCTTGCCCCAGGTCCATCGATATAACCCGGAGTGGTAATGAAATCGACCTTCTCAATAAACCTCCTCTTTTCATGGTTGATGATAATCATAGTACGCCAGCAGAGTGATCCAAAAGCATTGGCTCCTCCACTGCCAGCCCAGCGCACCGATGGCGCCTCATATTGGCCCTTCACCGTTGAATTGATGTTCCTATATTTATCCACCTGAGCTCCGCCTAAGAATGCATAATGGGCTATGCCCAACTGGGCCATTTCAAATATCTCTGGCATGTCGCAGGTTCGAATCGCCCGGTAGGTAGTCCTCGAACAACCTACGGAGGTCGGCAGGGTCGGCATCTGAGGAGCCACCCCTCCTGCCTCAAAAACCGGGATGATGTTGGGGGCGTGCATATGCTGGGCTAAACTGGCGGCCAGCATCGGAATACCTGTGCCGATATAAAGGACGGCACGATCCTCAATCTCTCTTGCCGCGATAATGGCCATCAATTCGATGATATTGTAATCCCTGTTCCTCATAACAAACCTTTCCCACAATTCATCTCACCCTCAGGTGTTCGAGATCCTCCAAATAGCGGAGCCTTTCCTTCCCACCGATCTTCTCGAGGTATTCCCTGAAATCCTTAACACTAAAGATATATTTATCTTAATATTCTTCAAGGGAGGAACGATCTCTTGCCGCTGCCACGTACTCCTTCATATGGTCGATATCCACGTAATACATCCCGGGCATGTTCGTCGGGTGTGCTCCATAGGGAATGTGGACAACCGCATCCACATAGAAACACGAGATCAGGGTTCGGTCCGGGGAAACGCGGATCTCATCCGTATCAATGATCTTTTCTGTTGTGATGATCAAGCGCTTTGCCGATTTTGATTTTCCGAGATCTTCATTCAGTGCCCCTTCAATCTGGGCGTTTCCATAGATATCGCATCGGTGGACATGGATGATACAGACATCCGCTTAGATGGCGGGAACAAGGATTAACTCCTCGCCGGTAAATGGGCAACGGATCTTTTTGGCTGCACTGTGCTTAAACCCATCCGCCCCCATCATATTCCTGACCGGAAGAAAGGGAATGCCCATGGCCGCGGCTTTGTGGCGCCAGGCCATGCTGGCATTATCATACTCGGAGATTCCCATCTCACCGCTTGAAATCATTTCTTCCGCATTTTTTCGGGTCCTATAGGGAATACCGAAAATCTCCATCCCCGTAATATAACCGCAATCGATATTTTTTACGCATCCAGCATCTAACATGAGATTAAAATCGTATGTCCGGGTTCCCGCCGCCAGATTCAGATTCCTCTTCTTCTGGCGTATCATTTCATGAACAGCAGCCATCGAGAGCCTGACAAAACTCACTCCTCCCATTGTCAGGTAGTCTCCATCATGAACAAATTTTTGAATCGCCGTTTTGATATCCGTTCTTTTGTTCTGCCAGGCATTCTTTACCTCCTCCCTCATGTGTTCACGAAATTCATTAGGTGTGATCTTGGAGTATATTTGACCAGATCCTTCGTCAAGGATCTCAATCACCTTTCCCGACATCTATCTCCACCTCAACTAATTTTTGAAATCTATAAATTAACCTGAATCCTGCGTGAAAACTATAAATGAAAAATTAGCCGCCTTTAAAGTTTAAGCAGTAATATGAGCCACTCAATGCGTTTTTTTGATTTCTTTAAACCCATTTTATGCTATAATCTTAACCTA
>Ga0209721_1001511_pt1 | contig 17070 bp, 15 predicted proteins | sample TshhotsprinmetaG_FD_184139 | JGI IMG/M metagenome (GOLD analysis project Ga0209721, IMG submission 184139) | Hot spring microbial communities from South Africa to study Microbial Dark Matter (Phase II) - Tshipise hot spring metaG (SPAdes)... | ecosystem: Environmental > Aquatic > Thermal springs... | reverse complement strand
CGCCATGCGCGCCTGCTCGGGCGTGCGGTTGCCCTTGCGGTGGTTGCAGGCGCGGCAAGCGGTGACCACGTTCATCCAGTGGTCGCGCCCGCCCTGCGCCAGCGGCACGACGTGCTCGCGCGTCAGCCAAGCCTCGTCGAAGCAGCCGCCGCAATAAGCGCATAGATTGCGGTCGCGGGCAAACAGCTTGGCGTTGGTCAGACTCGGCACCATGTCGAATGGGTTGACCGGCACGTGCCCCCGGGTGCCGATGATGGAGTGCACCTCCACCACCGACTGCCGCCCGGTGCGCGCGTTGATGCCACCGCGGAAGGTGGCAATGTGCGTGCCCGCCACCCAGCACACGTCGCCGGCGGCATAGTGCAATACGGCCTCCTGCAGCGTAAGCCACGCTTGCGGCAGGCCGTGCGCGGTGAGCTTGAGCACTCTCATGGCTGTGTCATAGTAGCGCGCTTTGGCAACACGCGCGTGACACGCACGCGCCCCGTGCGACGGTCTCCCGCACCCATGAAGATTCTGTATGGTCTGCACAATCTGCGCCGCCGGCCGCGCACGGCGCGCGCGCTGACGATTGGCAATTTCGACGGTGTGCACCGCGGCCACCAGGCGATGCTGGCGCTGCTCATCAACGAAGCGCGCCACCGCGGCGTACCCGCGTGCGCCGTCACGTTCGAGCCCCATCCGCGCGACTTCTTTGCCGCCCGCCTGCGCCGCCCGGAACTGGCACCGGCGCGCATCGCCACGCTGCGCGACAAACTGGCCGAGCTGCGCCGCTGCGGCGTCGATGAGTGTGTGATCCTGCCGTTTGACGAGGCGCTGGCCAGCCTGTCGGCGCAGGCCTTCATCGATGAGGTGTTGGTGGGCGCGCTGGGGGCGCGCTACGTGCTGGTGGGCGATGACTTTCGCTTTGGCGCGCAGCGCCGCGGCGACTATGCGTTGCTGGACGCGGCCGGCGCGGCACGGGGGTTCGACGTCGCGCGCATGATGAGCTACGAGGTGCACGGCGTGCGCGTGTCCAGTTCCGAAGTGCGCGCAGCGCTGGCCACGGGCGACATGGCACAGGCCGCCGCCCTGCTCGGGCGCCCCTTCGCCATCAGCGGCCACGTGGTACATGGCCGCAAGCTCGGTCGCGCGTTGGGTGCCTCGGCCCCGGACCGCGCGGACGGCTTTCGCACCCTGAACCTGCGCTTCGACCACTGGAAACCCGCCGCCAGCGGGATTTTCGTGGTGCAGGTGTACGGTCTGGATCCGGCCCCCGACGCACCGCCGCTGCCCGGCGTGGCCAACCTCGGTATCCGCCCGTCGCTCGACCCGGACGACGTCAACGGCGGACGCGTGCTGCTGGAGACGCATTGCCTGCAGTGGCCCGAACGGGTACAGCGTGCTCTGGCGCATGCCCCGACGCCCGGGGAGGCCTACGGTAGAATCATTCGCGTCGAGCTGCTGCACAAGCTGCACGACGAGCGCCGCTACGACAGCCTGGAAGCGCTAACCGCCGGCATCGCGCAGGACTGCGCCGACGCCCGCGCTTGGTTTGCCGCGCACGGCCCCACCCCCGCCCGTCCATCATGACCGAACGCTGCGCCTCCGACGCCCCGCCTGACTACAGCCACACGCTCAACTTGCCGGACACACCGTTCCCTATGCGCGGCAACCTGCCGCAGCGCGAGCCCGGCTGGGTACGCGAGTGGGAGGAACAGGGCTTGTACCGCCAGCTGCGCGCAGCACGGCAGGGTGCGCCCAAATTCATCCTGCACGACGGCCCGCCCTACGCCAACGGCCAGATCCACATTGGCCACGCGGTCAACAAGGTGCTCAAGGACATGATCGTCAAGGCGCGCCAGCTCGCCGGCTTTGACGCCCAATACGTGCCCGGCTGGGACTGCCACGGTCTGCCGATCGAAAACGCGATCGAAAAGCAGCACGGCCGCGGCTTGAGCCGCGACGAGATGCAGGCGCGCGCGCGCGCCTTTGCCGCCGAGCAGATCGCGCAGCAGATGGCCGACTTCAAGCGCCTGGGCGTGCTGGGCGACTGGGACCGGCCCTACCGCACGATGGACTTCAAAAACGAAGCCGAAGAAATCCGCGCCTTCAAGCGCGTGATGGAGCGCGGCTTTGTGTACCGGGGCCTGAAGCCCGTGTACTGGTGCTTCGACTGCGGCTCGTCGCTGGCCGAATTCGAAATCGAATACGCCGACAAACAGAGTCAGACGCTGGACGTGGGCTTCTTGTGCGCCGAACCGGACCGGTTGCTGGCCGCGTTCTTCCGTAACAGTGGTCTGCCACACGCCAGCCCCGAGGGACTGCAGGGACGACCCATCTATGCCGTCATCTGGACCACGACGGCCTGGACCATCCCGGCCAACCAGGCGCTCAACCTCAACCCCGAGCTGCCCTACGCGCTGGTGGACACCGAACGCGGGCTACTGGTGATGGCCGAAGCGCTGATTGAAAGCTGTCTGCAGCGCTACGGCCTGCAGGGGCAGGTGCTGGCCGTCGTTCCCGGCCGTGCGCTTGAGGGGTTACGCTTTGCCCACCCGCTGGCGCACGTCCACCCGGGCTACGACCGGCTGGCACCCGTTTACCTGGCCGACTACGCCACGGCCGACGACGGCACCGGTATCGTCCACTCCGCCCCCGCTTACGGTGTAGAGGACTTCAACGCCTGCACCGCGCATGGGCTGGCGCTGTCTGACATCCTCAACCCCGTGCAGGGCAACGGCGTCTATGCGGCGGAGCTGCCGCTGTTTGGCGGCCAGTCGATCTGGCAGGCCACGCCGCTCATCATCGACACGCTGCGCGCGGCTGGGCGGCTGTTCGCCACCCAATCCATCACACACAGCTACCCCCACTGCTGGCGCCACAAGACGCCGGTGATCTACCGCGCGGCGGCGCAGTGGTTTATCCGCATGGACGCCCCCACCGAGGCCACGCGCGGCATCTTTACCACCGACCCGGCACCCCGCACGCTGCGCGAGATGGCGCTGGAGGCCATCGAGCACACACAGTTCTACCCGGAAAGTGGGCGCGCGCGGCTGCGCGACATGATCGCGCACCGGCCCGACTGGTGCATCAGCCGCCAGCGCAGCTGGGGCGTGCCCCTGCCCTTCCTGCTGGACGTGGACAGCGGCGAGCCGCACCCGCGCACGCCCGAAATCATCGACCTGGCCGCCGAGGTGGTCGAGGCCGGTGGCATCGAGGCGTGGAGCAAGCTCACCACGGCCGAGATCCTGCAGCGCATTGGCGACGCCACCGACCCGGCCCGGTACACCAAGAGCACCGACATCCTGGAGGTGTGGTTCGATTCCGGTACCACGCACACCACGGTGCTCAAGGGCAGCCATGCCGGCGCCGGCCACGACAGCGGTCCCGAGGCCGACCTGTACCTGGAAGGCCATGACCAGCACCGCGGCTGGTTTCACTCCTCGCTGCTGACGGCCTGCGCGATGTACGGGCGCGCGCCCTACCGCGGTCTGCTCACCCACGGCTTCACGGTGGACGGCCAGGGCCGCAAGATGAGCAAGTCGCTGGGCAACGTCGTGGTGCCGCAGGAGGTGAGCGACAAACTCGGCGCGGAGATCATCCGCCTGTGGGTGGCCTCTACCGATTATTCCGGCGACCTGGCCATCGACGACAAGATCCTCGCCCGTGTGGTCGATGCCTACCGACGCATCCGCAACACGCTGCGCTTCTTACTGGCCAACATCAGCGACTTCGACCCGGCGCAGGATGCCGTGCCCGCCGGGCAGATGCTGGAGATCGACCGCTGGGCGCTGGCGCGCACCGCACAGCTGCAGGCCGACATCCTGGCGCGCTACCATGTCTACGAGTTCCACCCGGTGGTGGCCAAGGTGCAGGTGTTTTGCTCCGAGGACTTGGGCGCGTTTTACCTGGACGTGCTCAAGGATCGGCTCTACACCACCGCGCCCAAGAGCGTGGCGCGGCGCAGCGCGCAAACCGCCCTGCATCAGATCACCCATGCGCTGCTGCGCTGGATTGCGCCGTTTCTGTCCTTCACCGCCGAGGAGGCTTGGCGGCTGATCGGGCACACCCCATCCATCTTCACCGAAACCTACCTGCCGCTGGCCACGCCCGATGAGGCGCTGCTGGCTAAGTGGCAGCGCATCCTGGCCATCCGCGACGCCGTCAACAAGGCCATCGAGGACGAGCGCGCAGCCGGCCGTATCGGCCCGTCGCTGCAGGCGGAAGTCACGCTCACTCTGCCCGCCGAAGACCATGCGCTGCTGGCCAGCCTGGGAGATGACGCCCGCTTCGTATTCATCGTCTCGGCGTTGACGCTGCAGCCCGGCGCCGCGCTGGCCGTGGCCGTGACGCCATCGCCGCATGCCAAGTGCGCGCGCTGCTGGCACTGGCGCGCCGACGTGGGCCACGACCCCGCGCATCCGCACCTGTGTGGGCGCTGCACCAGCAACCTCCATGGCACGGGTGAACTGCGCCACGCCGCCTGAGCGCCGCGCACCATGGCCAAAGCCTCATCCAAGGGCATGCTGACCTGGCTCGGGTTGGCGTTTCTGATTCTGCTGCTGGATCAGATCACCAAGGGCCTGATCCTGGTCTTTTACCGGCTGGGCGACGTCACCCCGGTGACGTCATTCTTCAACATCGTGCGCGTGCACAACAGCGGCGCTGCTTTTTCGTTTCTGGCCCACGCGGGCGGCTGGCAGCGCTGGTTGTTCACCGCCATCGGCATTGCGGCCGCGGTCTTCATCGTCTGGATGCTACGCGCGCACGCTGGCCAGCGGCTGTTTGCGTTTTCGCTGTCGTGCCTGCTGGGCGGGGCGCTGGGCAACGTGATCGACCGCCTGGTGCACGGCTACGTGGTGGACATGCTGGACTTTCACCACCGCTGGCTAGCGCCGCTCTTTCCAGGCGGACACTTTCCGGCCTTCAACTTGGCCGACAGCGCCATCACCATCGGCGCCATCGGCCTGATCGTGGACGAATTCCGCCGCGTGCGGCGCAGCCGCTAAGACGCGCACCACGCGCGCGGCTTGCCGCGGGCCGGCACCGCCAGGCGGGGTCAGCCGGTGCGCACCGGCATCACATGCACCCAGTCGCAGTCCAGGCGCACCTGCAGCCAGCCTTCGGCCTGCAGCGCGCGCCGCTGTGGGCCGGCGCGGGTGATGCGCAGCCGCACGCCAGGGGCGCCGTCGAGCGCCAGCTCGGCGAAGGTGGTCTCGCCCAGGTTGCGCCGCGCCACTACCTGTGCGCGCAGCGCCACGCAGCCGATCGGACCACCGGCGCACGCCTCCTGGACCTCGGCTCCGATGTGCAGCGCATCCCCCTGCACCACCCAGGTCACGCGCTGGCCCACCCGCAGGCGCCGCTTGTCGCGCACACGCAGGCGCTGCCCGGTGGGCGTGCCATCGGACGCGAGCCACTCCAGCCAGCCGGCGGCGTCGGCCTCGTCCTGCGGCGCCAGCGGACCCAGCCAACGGCCGGCAAAGCGGTTTTGCACGCCCACCAAGTCGGCCACGCGCGCGTTGCGCGGCGAACGGTAGATCTGCTCCGGGGTGCCCTGCTGCAGCACGCGCCCGGCGTCCATCACCACCAGCCGGTCGGCCAGCTGGCGCGCCTCGGCCAAATCGTGGGTGACCAGCACAATGGGAATGCGCAGCACCTGGCGCAGATCGGCCAGCAGGTCGTACAGGCCCTGCCGGTTCATCTGATCCACCGCCGAAAACGGCTCATCCAGCAGCAGCAGCGCCGGCTCGCGCGCCAGCGCCCGCGCCAGTGCCACCCGCTGCTGCTGCCCGCCCGACAGCGCGGCCGGACGGCGGCGCTGCTGCTCGGGCGACAGGCGCACATGCTCCAGCCACGCGCTAGCGCGGCGCGCCCGCTCGGCGCGTGGCACGTGCAGCAGCGACAACGCCACGTTGTCGCGCGCACTCAGGTGCGGCATCAGCGCATAGTGCTGGAATACCAACCCTACATGCCGGCGCTGCGGCGGCAGGCACACGCCCCGCGCGGTATCCAGCCACACCTGCCCGCCAACCGTGATGCGGCCGGAGTGGGGATGCATCAGGCCCGCCAGGCAGCGCAACAGCGAGGTCTTGCCGGCACCGGATGGCCCCACGAGCGCCAGCAGCTCGCCTGGCGCGCAGCTCAGCTCGCCCGCCAGCGGCATCGGACGGTCCTGCTGCACCTGCATGTGCAGCGCGCCGTCGCACACGGCGTCGGCAGCATCCGGGACGGCGGCTGCGGGACTCATGCGCGCGGGCGCATCAGCCGCGCCGTGGCAAAAAAGGAGGCCGCCACCGCCAGCAGCGACAGCAACAGCAACAACAGCGCCATGCGGTCGGCGCTGGCCAGGTCGAACGCCTGCACACGGTCATAGATGCTGATGGCGATGGTCTTGGTCTGGCCGGGAATGCTGCCGCCCATCATCAGCACCACGCCGAATTCGCCCAGAGTGTGCACGAAGGTCAGCACCGCCGCCGACAGGATGCCGGGCCAGGCCAGCGGCAGCTCCACGCGCCACAACGTGGCCCAGCGGCCCAGCCCGCTGACCGCCGCGGCCTCGATGAGCGCGGGCGGTATCGCCTCGAACGCCCGCTGGATGGGCTGCACCATGAAGGGGAGGTTGAACACCACCGACGCCACCAGCAAACCCAGAAAATTGAAGGTCAGCCGCAGATCGAACGTCTGGAGCAGCCAGCGCCCGATGGGCGAGCCGGCCCCCAGCGACACCAGCAAGTAATATCCCAGCACCGTCGGCGGCAGCACCAGCGGCAGCACCACCAAGCCTTCCACCAGCGCCTTGCCCGCAAAACGCGTGCGCGCCAGCCAGCGTGCCAGCCACAGACCGCCGGGCAACAGCACCGCCAGCGTCGCCGCCGCCAGCTCGACCGACAACCACAGCGCTGTCCAATCCATCGCTTCAGCGCGGCATCGCAAACCCGTAGCGCACCATGATGGACTGCGCTGCTGGTGTCGTCAGAAAGTCGTAGAACGCGCGGGCCGCCGGCGGCGCGTCGCGCAGCAGCACCATGCGCTGCGCCAGCGGCTGGTGCCACGACTCGGGGATGAGCGCAAAGTCCCCCAGCGCCGCCACCTGGGGCGCGCGCGCCAGCGAATAGGCGATGATGCCGCCGTCGGTGGCGCCAGAGGTGGCGAACTGCGCCGCCTGAGAGATATTTTCTCCATAGACGAGCCGGGGCTGGATCGCCTCCCACAGGCCGGCGTGCTGCAGCGCCTCGCGCGCACGCATCCCGTACGGCGCATGCTCGGGCGAGGCGATGGCAAATTTGCGTAGGCGCCCCTGCCGTAGCGCGGCGGCCAGGTCCCTGAGCTCCCCATCGGCCTTCAGCGGCGAACCCTTGGGCACGATGATGCCGATGCGCCCGTAGGCGTACAGCCGCCCGCGATCGACGGCTCTACCTGCATCCGCCAGCCTGAAGACGAACTGCTCGTCTGCCGACATGAACAGGTGAAACGGCGCCCCCTGCAAAATCTGCGCGAAGAAGTTGCCCGACGAGCCAAATACTAACCGCAGCCGATGGCCGGTCTGGCGCTCGAACAGCGCGGCCGCCTCCTCCAGCGCAAACTGCAGGTCCGAGGCGGCCGCCACCGTGACCTGCGATTGCGCCCACGCCGGTGCCAGCGCCGCCCCCACGGCCCACCCCATGGCCAACCCGATCCATTGGCGACGTCGTGGGAAGACAAAAACGCTCATTTCACGTCCAAGCAGCGGCCCATGCAGGTGCCCCAGACTTTACCCCAGCCGGGCACCGCGGCGGCGTTGGCGGGAATACAACGATGCAGCGAGACCGAGCGTCCAGGGATCACGAACAGGGCGCAACCTTCGTCCCCCGGTGCGTAGAATGGTTCCCATGGCCGTCTTGCCTCCCCGTACCCCCGCCCCCGCACCGCGCCGACTGGCCGCTGCGGCACTGGCAGTGTCCGCGCTGCTGCTGACGATGCCCGCGCGTGCGCAGCCCGTGGTGTGCCATGTGGCATGGGCCGGTGCGACGCGCTCGTTCGTGATCGAACCGGTCGCCCATGGCACCTCTCCGGAGCCGCTGCTGCACGGGGCCACCATCGTGTTGGAAGTGGCCAACCGCCTGCCTCCCGCGCCGGGCGCCGGGGTCGCCGTGCGCACTTTCGGCCTGCACGACGGTCAGCCCTATCTGCTGCACCAAGCAAGCCAGCTATCTGCCGCGCGCGCTGCACCGCACAAGCCCGCACGGCTTCACCGGCCTGCAGGTGGTGCGCGAACCCACGCGCGGCCACGAGCTGAGCTACTGGTGCGAAGCGCCGCTGCGACGGCCACGCGCCGACGCGCGTCGCTGACCCCAGTCCGCAGCAGCGATCACGGCAGCAGCACGGTCGAGCCGGTGGTCTGCCGCGCCTGCAGCGCCCGGTGAGCCTCCTGCACCTGGTCCAGCGCATAGCGCTGCGCAACGTGGATCTTCACCTGACCCGACGTGACGACCCGGAACAGATCGTCCGCCATGGCCTGCGTGCGCTCGCGGCTGCTGATGTGCGTGAACAGCGTCTGCCGCGTCACGTACAGCGAGCCCTTCGGCCCCAGGATGCCGGGGGCAAACGGCGGCACCGCGCCACTGGCGTTGCCAAACGACACCATCAACCCGAAGGGTGCCAGGCAGTCCAGCGAACCGTCCCACGTATCCTTGCCCACCGAGTCGTACACCACCTTGACACCCTTGCCCCCGGTGATGGCCCGCACGCGCTCGACGAAGTTGTCGCGGCGGTAGTTGATGCAGTGCTCGGCCCCGTTGGCCAGCGCCAGCGCGCACTTGTCGTCGCTGCCTGCGGTGCCGATCAGACGCAGGCCCAGCGCCCGCGCCCACTGGCAGGCAATCAACCCTACACCGCCGGCTGCGGCGTGAAGCAGCACGAAGTCACCCGGCTGCAAACCTTCCACGGGCCGACAGTGCTTGAGCAGATACTGCACGGTCAAACCCTTGAGCATCATCGCCGCCCCTTCCTCGAACGAGATGGCATCCGGCAAGCGGCACACGTTCATGGCCGGCATCACGCGCACATCGCAGTAGCTGCCCGGCGGCTGCGACGCATAGGCCACGCGGTCGCCCACCGACAGATGGGTCACGCCTGCTCCCACGGCCTCCACCACCCCAGCCCCCTCCATGCCCAACCGCGCGGGCAATGTCATCGGGTACAGCCCCGTGCGCTGGTACACGTCGATGAAGTTCAGACCGATCGCGTGGTGGCGGATGCGCACCTCGCCCGGGCCGGGGTCGCCCACCTCGACCTCCACCAGTTTCAATACCTCCGGCCCGCCGTGGGCCTCGATCTGGACAGCGCGCGCATGGGGCATGATGAAATCTCCTGAAAACGTAAACCGAGCGCGTTGGCATGGCCGCCGCACCGCGGGCATGGGTCACTGGACACGACGCGGCAACCGTTGCTGGCGAGCCGCCGCACAAGCGCCCATGTTGCCACGATTGAACGGCGCGCGCACGCCCCGCTGTCACCGGCGTTTGCCCGCAGCGCTGTCGCCGCCCGGGCGGACACAGAGCCGCGCTTTCGGCTACAGTGCGGCGATGCCGCCGAGCCTGCGCCTGAACGCTTCCACCATTGTGCTGCTCACTGTGCCGCCGCTGCTGTGGGCCGGCAACGCCGTCGTGGGTCGCTGGGCCGCAACCGTGATACCGCCCATCACCTTCAACTGGCTGCGTTGGGTGCTGGCAGCGCTGATACTGCTGCCCCTGGCGGGGTGGGTGCTGCGGCCCAGCAGTCCGCTGTGGGCGCATTGGCGGCGCTTTGCGCTGCTGGGCCTGCTGGCGGTAGCCGGCTACAACATGCTGCAGTACCTGGCGCTGCACACCTCCAACGCACTCAACGTCACGCTGGTGGCGTCCAGCATGCCGGTGTGGATGATGCTGGTGGGCCGGCTATTCTTCGGCGCGCCGGTGCTGCGGCGCCAGCTGGCCGGCGCCGCACTGTCGCTGACCGGTGTGCTGGTGGTGCTGGCCCAAGGCGAGTGGGCTCGACTGCTGGCGCTGCGCCTGGTGCCGGGGGACGCCTGGATGCTGGCCGCCGCCTTCACCTGGGCCTGCTACAGCTGGCTGCTGACACGCCGGGCCGAACCACCCGAGATCCGCAACGACTGGGCAGCGTTTTTGCTGGCGCAGACCGTCTTCGGCCTGGTCAGCGCCAGCGCGCTCACCGGCCTGGAATGGCTGTGGCTGGGCGTCGCGGCACCCGCGGATATGCCCACCACCATCTATTGGAGCCCGACCCTTGTGGCGGTACTGCTGTTCGTCGCCATCGGCCCCTCGATCATCGCTTATCGTTGCTGGGGCGAGGGCGTGCAGCGGGCCGGCCCGACGGTGGCCGGTTTTTTCACCAACCTCACGCCGTTGTTCGCCGCCGTGCTGTCGTCGTTGCTGCTGGGTGAACCGCCCCACCCCTACCATGGCGCCGCATTTGCGCTCATCGTGGCCGGTATCGTGGTGTCGTCGCGGCTTTGAGGGCGAACCGCCCTATCGCGTCGTCCGCCCCTGTGCGGCGCCGTGTCGTCCCGCTCAAGACTACGGGTGTGGTCAAAACGGCCCACCGCCACAAACCGCGAGGAGCGCGACCGCTTGAGGGCCGCCCAGGGGCTGGAGGCGCTCAACCACACCGCGCTGGCGCAGGCGATGCGCAACGCCGGCTTGCCCTGACCGAACGACGGCGCTGTGGCGGCGTCCTACCGCTGGTGCGGGTTTGGGATAGACCATCGCTGCCGCTGTATCACAGGGCGGCGTTGGGTTTCGTCGTCACGGCGTCGGCGGATCAAAACGTTCCCGGATACAAGCCGCCATCGAGGAGCAGATTCTGGCCATTGAGGTAGCCCGCGTGCACGCTGCAGATAAAGGCGCAGACCGCGCCGAACTCCTCTGGCGTGCCGAAACGGCGCGCCGGAATCTGCTGTCGCTGTGCCTCTTCGATGGCTGACAGCGGCTGTCCAACCTTGTCGGCGGTGGCCTGGAGCGTAGCGCGCAGCCGGTCGGTGGCGAATTTGCCTGGCAGCAGGTTGTTGATCGTCACCCCGCGCGCGGCAATGCCGCTACGTGCCAACCCCGCGACGAAGCCCGTCAGCCCACTGCGTGCGCCGTTGCTCAAGCCCAAGATGTCGATGGGTGCCTTGACGGCGCTGGAGGTGATGTTGACGATGCGTCCGAATCCGCGCGCCGCCATTGCGTCCACCGTGGCCTTGATCAGCTCAATGGGCGTGAGCATGTTGGCCTCGATGGCGCGGCACCAGTCGTCGCGGCTCCATGTGCGAAAGTCACCCGGCGGCGGCCCACCCGCGTTGGTGATGACGATGTCAAAGTCCCGCCCGGGACCGCCCGGCACCGCAAACAGCGCGCCGCGGCCCGCCTCCGTCGTGACATCGGCCACCACGGTCAAAATCCGGTTGTGCGCCCCCGGTGGCCATTCGGCCCGCAGCCGCGCGGCGACCGCCTCCAGCGCCTCGGCACCGCGCGCAGCCATCACGACATTGACGCCCTCCAGCGCCAACGCCCGTGCACACCCCAAGCCCAACCCTTTGCTGGCGCCGCACACCAGCGCCCATTTGCCCGCTATACCCAGGTCCATTGTGGTCTCCTCTGTTCATTCAATCAGCGCATCGTCGCACACCGTATGACTGTGGCGCATTCAGGACGATGACGCCCGGCTGGCCCACCACACCCCAGCCAGTACCAGCGCGGTGCCGGCCACGATCCAGGCGTTGAACGGCTCGCCCAACAGCACCGCACCCAGCGCGATGGTGGACAGTGGGCCGATCATGCCGACTTGCGCGGTGAGCCCCGCGCCAATGCGCTCGATGGCCATCATCACCATCACGACGGGCGCAAACGTGCACAGCAACGCATTGAGCAGCGACAACCCGATGACCGGCCAGGGCACCCACGCCGCCGACAGCGGGCGCACGAGCGCAAACTGCACCAGGCAAAAGCCGCAAGCCACCACGGTGGCCCACCCCACCAGGCGCAACGCGCCCCAGCGGGGCACCATTTGCCCACTGTGCACCAGATACAGCGCGTAACTGAAGGCGCTGGCCAGGACGAGTCCGGCGCCGACGGCGGTATTCCAGCCATCGAAACGCACCTCGTGACCGAACACCAACAACACCCCGGCGTAGCTCAGCGCCATCGCCACCCCTTGACGCAGGCGAATCGGGCGGCCATGCAGCACCCAGCCCAGCACCAACACCAACGTGGGGTTCAGGTACAGAATCAGGCGCTCCAGACTGGCACTGATGTACTGCAGGCCCCAGAAATCGAGAAAACTGGCCGCGTAATAGCCGGTGAATCCCAGCCAGACGATGCCCACCGCGTCACGACCGCGCACCGGCGGCGCGTCCTGTCCGCGGCGGCTCACCCACCATAGCATGGCAATGAACAGCGGCAGGGCAAACAGCATACGGTACATCAGCAGCGTGACCGCATCGACCCCGTGCCGGTAGGCCAGCTTGACGATGATGGCCTTGCCGCTGAACGCGATGGCACCTGCCGCCGCCAACAGGAGGCCGCCGCGCCGAGCAGCGGCGGGCCGCGCTGGGGGCGACAGGGTTGGCACCGAGGCAGCGTTCACGGCAGTAGCGGTCGTAAAGCGCGCAGCCACCGGTGGGCCGGCAGGCCCCAGCGCTGGCCAATGGTCTGAGCGCGCGCGGCAAGCTGCGCCACATCCGGGCGCGAGGGCTCGCGCTGCGCCAACACGACGGTGTTGCCTTCGGCCGTGGGCCGAAAAATCCACAGCGACTTCCGTCCGAAGGCATGCGTGAGCGCGGCCACCGACACGTCGAAGCGGGCGTTGCGGCCGAACAGGTTGACAGTGAGACACCCATCGGCCGTCAGCAGGCGCCGGCAATCGGCATAAAAGTCGGCGCTGTCGAGCACGGGGGCGGCCGCGTCGTGGTCGTACAAATCGACCGCCAGCGCATCCACCGTTGCAGCGTGTGCGGGGTCGCGCACCCAGTCGGCCGCATCGGCCACCACGACACGCAGGCGTGGCCCGTCCGGCGGCAGGCGAAACCAGGCGCGACAGGCCGCCACCACCTGCGGGTTCAGTTCCACCGCCACGGTATCCATGCCCAGACGCCGGTGGCAAAACTTGGTGATGGCCCCCGCCCCCAGTCCCAGCTGCACGGCGCGCCGTTGGGCCACGCGGTCGGGGTCGACAAACAACAGCCACGCCATCATGCGCTGTACGTACTGCAGCACCAAGTCGTCGGGCTTGGACAGCCGCATGCTGCCCTGAATCCAGGGCGTGCCCAGGTGCAAATGGCGCAGCCCCCGCTCTTCGGATAACGACACGGGCGGCAGTTGCCACGCGGGGCCGTGGGCGCGGCGCGTCATCGTCACCCCTGCCCTGCGCCGGTGTGGCATAGCGCCCCAACATCGGCGGGCTTTGCCGCCCCACCCCCATCGGCACCATGCGCAGGCGCGTGCCCTAGGCCCTGCGCAGGGCAAAGCGGCGTGGACGGCGCCCAGCGCACGGGCACACCGTGACGCGACAACACCTCGGCCCAGGCCGCGATTTTGCGCGGCAGGCTCCACGAGGCATTGGCTGGACTGCTAGAGGGCAAACGCTGCACCGCCACCCCCAAGGTGCGGGTGTAGCGCGCACAGCGCCAGCTCTCACCACCGTTGTGCGCCACGGCCTGCAGGGCCGGACAGTACTGACGCAAACGGGACAAGTCGTTCAGGCGCGGCGCGCGGATGGCGCTGTCCAGGCTGCCTTCGCGCTCGCATTCGGCGTACACGTCCCACAGGCCCAGCCCGTGGGCGAGCAGAGCGTTCACGCGGCGCTCGTAAGGCCATTGCACCAACGGCAAATCCCACAGCGTGCCCAAAATGGTCCAGAAATGATTGCGCGGATGGGCATAGTATTGCCCCGCCTGCAACGACGCCACGCTGGGGAAACTGCCCAGCACCAGCAGCCGCGTTCCCGGCCCCCAAATCGGCGACAGACCGCGCAAGCGTGGGGATGGGTTCATCCCGTCCCCCTCGGACCCTGCCTGACCAACGCCCCGAGGCGCGGCAGCACGGCGCAGGCATTGGCCGTGGTCTGGGCGGCCAATACCTGGGCACTGACACCGCGCAGCGGCGCCAAAGCCGCACCGATGCGCGGCAGCTCGCACGGGGTGTTGCGGCCCTGATCCTGCCCAGCAGCGCGCTGTGCTACGGGCACATACAACCACTGCGGCGGGATGTCGGGGGCGTCGGTCTCCAGCACCAGCGCCTCGGCGGGCAGCGTGGCCCACAGCGCGCGCAAGCGGCGTGCCGTCTCGAACGTGGCCGCCCCGCCAAATCCCAAACGAAAGCCCAAAGCCATCAATGCCTGTGCCTGCTGGGCACTGCCGTTGAACGCGTGGGCAATGCCGCCGGGCACGGGTCGGCCCGCCACCGCTTGCGCGCGCAACCCGGCCAGCACCGCATCGACCGCGCGGCGCACGTGCAGGAGCACCGGCAAGCCATGACGCTGCGCCAGCGCCAGCTGGGCGCGGTAGAAGTGCATCTGCCGGGCACGCGCCTGTGGCGTGCACAACGCGGGCACGAAGAAATCCAGCCCGATTTCACCCACCGCCACCAAGCGCGGGTCGTCGCGCCAGTCGCCCAGCGCCTCATCTAGCCGCCGCAGGTCGGCCTCGTTGGCCTGCAACACGTACAGAGGGTGGATGCCCAGTGCGTACACATCTGCGGTGCGATGCGCCAGCGCCCGTACGGCCTCGAAGTCCGCGGCACGCACGGCAGGCAGCACGCAACACGACACTGCGGCGGCCCGAGCGCGCTCGCGCTCAGCCAGTGCATCGGCGGCAAACTCGGGTGCGTCCAGGTGGCAGTGGGTGTCGATCCACATCGGGCTGCGATTATCGGCCAGCGCCCACTCGGCAACGGTGTCACAATTAAAGCATGTTGGTGCAGCACTTGACCATTCTGACAGGCGCCTCACGCGGTCTGGGGCGGGCGCTGGCCGAAGCGCTGTTGCAGCCCGACGCGCTGCTGCTGACGATTGAGCGCCACCCGGACCCGGCGCTGCAGGCGCGTGCCGCTGCCAGCGGTGCGCATCTGGAGCAATGGAGCCAGGACTTGGCCGAAACACTGGAGGCGGCCGAGCGGCTACAACACTGGCTGCAGACGCTGGCGCCGTCGGCCCTGTGCAGCGCCACGCTGATCAACAACGCCGCCGTGTTGCCGCGGGTGGGGCCACTGCAGAACCTGTCGCCCGTCGAGCTGTCGCGTGCGCTGCGGGTGGGGCTGGAGGCACCGATGCAGCTGACGGCAGCCTTTCTGCGCGTCACCGACGCTTGGGTACGCGAACATGACTGGGACGGGCCGCGCCGTGTGCTGCACATCTCCTCCGGTCTGGGCCGCTATCCCATGGCAGGGCAGGCGGCGTACTGCGCCGTCAAGGCAGGGCTGGACCACCACGCGCGCTGCACGGCGCTGGACGAGGCGCGGCGTCCGCGCGGGGCACGCATCGTCTCGCTGGCACCGGGCGTCATCGACACCGACATGCAGCTGCAGATGCGCACCAGCGACCCGGCGGGCTTTCCCGACCAGGGACGCTTCCTGCAGCTGCACGCCAGCGGTCAGCTGGCCAGTCCCCAGGCAGCAGCGCAGCGGGTGCTGGCGTGGCTGCACCGATCCGACTTTGGAGAACAAGTGATCGCTGATGTCCGCGAGGCGAATTGAGGTACGCTGTGCAGCGCGTGGACAGGGGGCGGAACATCGACCGCGCCCGGAGACGCTCACCCCTATCCAGCGTCTGGCAGCAAACCCACCAAGCCCTTCCTGAGTACGAAGACGAGAAGCGATCCAACGATGTTGCCTCACCCCGTTTCCCGTCGTGATCTGCTGAGGGTAGGACTGGCCACTGCGGCGCTGGCCCTGCCGTGGTCGGCGCGGGCCGACACCCGCACCATCAAGCTGCTGGTGGGCTTTCCCCCGGGTGGCGGCACGGACGCGATGGCCCGGCTGCTGGCCGAGCCGCTGCGCGAAGCGCTGGGCGCGCCGGTGATCGTAGACAACCGCGCCGGCGCGGGCGGTCAGCTGGCGGCGCAAGCCCTCAAAGCCGCTGTCCCCGACGGCACGACGCTGTTCCTCAGCCACGACCACACCATTTCCATCTTGCCGCAGGTGCTGCGCAACCCCGGGTTCGATCCGGCCCGGGATTTCGTCGCCGTAGCGGGCTTGGCCACCTTCGTCAACGCGCTGGCCCTGTCGGGTGCAACGCCCGCCAGCGGCTACCGCGACTTCGTGGCCTGGGTGCGCCAGCAAGGCGGGCGCGCCGGCATTGGGATTCCGGCGCCGGCGTCGGTGCCCCAGTTTTTGGTGCAAACGCTGGCGCAGCGTGAGCGGCTCGAACTCACACCCGTGCCGTACCGTGGCAGCGCGCCGATGATGGCCGACATGTTGGGCAACCAGATCCCGGCGGGTATCGGCTCGGTGCCGGACTTCATCGAAAACCACCGGGCGGGCAAGCTGCGCATCGCAGCGGTGATGGGCCGCACCCGCCAAGCGCTGCTGCCCGAGGTACCCACCTTCGCCGAGCTGGGCATCGCGGGCTTCGAGGAGGTCCCGTACTACGGTCTGTTCGCTCCCGCGGGTACCCCGGCGGCGGAGCGCGAACGCATCGCGGCCGCGCTGACCAAAGTGTTGGCGCAGCCCGCCGTGCGTGAGCGCCTGACCGCGATGGGCCTGACGGTGGAGCCGATGAGCGGCGAGCAGCTGGCGCAACGCGAACGCGCCTACACGGCGGTGTGGGCGCGCATCATCCGCGACAGCGGTTTTCAGCCTCAGTAGGGTTGCGGCAACTCGGCTCGCCGCGCCTGTGCTGCGGTGGGGTGGATCACCCGCCTGGTGGGTGTCCCGCTGGCCCTCGGGCCAGCCACATCCCTTCTCCCCGTGGATGAGCCATCCACCCTGTCAGCTGCAGCAGCACATCCTAGGGCGTGCCGCCTGGGCTGAGCGGCAAGCGCGTTGGGGTTGGGCACCGTCAACGGGGCGCGTCAGTCCCCCAAAAAACCGCCGGCGCGGCACGTCAGCACCAGCGTGTCGCGCCAGCCCAGCT
>Ga0209721_1001506_pt1 | contig 17089 bp, 15 predicted proteins | sample TshhotsprinmetaG_FD_184139 | JGI IMG/M metagenome (GOLD analysis project Ga0209721, IMG submission 184139) | Hot spring microbial communities from South Africa to study Microbial Dark Matter (Phase II) - Tshipise hot spring metaG (SPAdes)... | ecosystem: Environmental > Aquatic > Thermal springs... | reverse complement strand
TACTACGAACAGTAAATGACGTTTGTAGTGCGCTACGGAGCGAAGCGGAGTAGCGCTACGCCACTCCACTGCGCTTCGTGGCTCACTACAAACAGGCGCCACTCCGCTGCGCTCCGGGGCTTACTACGAACAGTAAATGACGTTTGTAGTGCGCTACGGAGCGAAGCGGAGTAGCGCTACGCCACTCCACTGCGCTTCGTGGCTCACTACAAACAGGCGCCACTCCGCTGCGCTCCGGGGCTTACTACAAACAGACGCCAGACGCCACTCCGCTGCGCTCCGGGGCTTACTACAAACAGACGCCACTCCACTGCGCTTCGTGGCTCACTACAAACAGGCGCCACTCCGCTGCGCTCCGGGGCTTACTACGAACAGTAAATGACGTTTGTAGTGCGCTACGGAGCGAAGCGGAGTAGCACAGAACGCCACCTTTTATTCAGACGGGCGGGAGCGGACCAGCACCGTCCACGTCCCCTTCTGCACCACTTCGTCCCGCTGGTTCAGCAGGACGGCGGAAACGGTCACAAAGCCGCCGTTGAGGTGGGGCATCTCTTTCTTCTGGGTAGCGACCATCCGCAGCCGGATCGCGTCGCCGATCCGGATGGGGGCGCGGAATTTCCAGTCCAGGCCGATGAAGGCCTCCGCCGTCCCCTCCAGCAGCCCCGTCTGCCAGGCCAGCCCGCTGGCGACCGACAGCCCCAGCAGGCCGTGGGCGATCGGTTCACCGAAAATGGTCGTCCGGGCAAACTCCGGGTCCAGATGCAGCGGGTTCGTGTCCCCGGAGAGTTCGGCGAAGGCCCGGATGTCGTCCCCGGTGATCGTGCGCGGGGGCGATTCTATCTCCTCGCCGATGACGATTTCCTCAAAGTACCGTCCCCGTTTTTCCATCCTCCTCTCCTTCCAGGACTGCGTTCAGGGCCCGCAGGGCGACTTCCACCATCCCGTCGTCAGGGGGACGGGTGGTGAGGCGCTGCAGGGCCAGGTTCGGCGCGATCAGCGGGCGCATCCAGGGCCGGTCGGCGCGGCGCGCGCTCCACTGCATCCACTCGTAGGCCAGGCCGACGATGACCGGGATCGCCAGCACCCGGCTGACGACCCGCCAGAGGATCGGCAACTGCCCTAGGGGGGCCAGTACCAGAACCGAAAGGACCACCACCGTGAGCAGGAACGATGTGCCACAACGGGTATGGGCAGTGGAATGGGCCTGGACGGCCTCCACGGTGAGCGGGACGCCCGCCTCGTAGGCGTTGATGGTCTTGTGTTCGGCACCGTGGTAGGCGAATACCCGCTGAATATCGGGCAAGAAGCCCACCGCCCAGATGTAGCCGATCACCAGGAGCAGCCGAACCAGCCCTTCCAGCAAACTGTCGGCGAGGGGGGAGAGACGGACGGGGAGCAATCCCACCAGCACCGACGGGAGCACCATGAAGAGACCGACGCCCAGGGCGATCCCGATCAGTCCGGTGACCCAACCGGCTGCGCCCTGAAAAGCGCCCTTTTTCTCCTCCTCGCCCAGGGCGACGTCGGCGGACCACATCAGGGCGCGGATACCCAGCCCCAGGGCGTCCCAGAGCATTATGAGGCCACGGAGGAGGGGCAGGCGGGCCAGAGGGCCCCGGTAGATAGCCTCCTGGAGCGGTTCGGTGCGCAGGACGATCTCCCCCTGCGGGTTGCGGACAGCCACCGCCGCGCGGCGCGTCCCCCGCATCATCACGCCTTCAATGACCGCCTGTCCACCGTAGCGGCGGGGCAGGTCGGAGTTATTCCAGGTCGTACTCCACCCCCAGTTCGGCAGCGATGGCCCGCAGGTCGGCGGCGACTTTGGGGTTCAGCGGGATGCCCTCCCGCAGGTAGCGTTCGGTCGCCTCAAACTCTTTCTCCCCGTGGATGTAGATACGGGTGGCGCCCTCGGCCTTCGGGGCGTCCTTCAGCCGTCGCTGCAGGTCGTCCATCGCAGCCTTGAATTCGTCCACGGGCAGGAACGCGTCTACCCGCCAGGCGCCGAAGAAGTGGCCCAGGTTGGCGGGGAGGGGCTTGCCGTCGGGCGTCTTCGGGTAGACCAGGTCGGCGTAGGCCGCGCCGGAGAGGACGGCGCAGAAGACGTCCACCCACAGGGCCAGGCCGTACCCCTTGTGCCCGCTGAGGAGTTCCCCTTCGCCGCCCAGGGGGAGCAGCCCGCCGCCGGCCCGCTTTTTGAAGTTCTCCAGCACCCGACCGGCGTCCTCCGTGGCGATGCCCCGCTCATCGGTGGCCCAGCCCAGGGGCATGGGTTTCCCCAATCGGTGGTAGACCTCCAGTTTGCCCCGCGGGACGGTACTGGTCGCCATATCCAGGACGAAGGGGCGCTCTTCCCCAGCGGGGGCTGCCACAGCGATGGGGTTGGTTCCCAGCATAGCGTTGCGGCCAAAGGTCGGGACGACCAGGACATCGGCGTTGGTCATAGACATCCCGATGCAGTCGTGCTCCAGGGCCATCATCGCATAGTATCCGGCAATGCCGTAGTGATTGGAGTTGTAGACCACCACGAACCCGGCGCCCACCTCCCGCGCTTTGCGGGTCGCCATCTGCATCGCGCGGTAGGAGACGGGTTGCCCCAGGCCCGCTCCGGCGTCTATCCGTGCCGTCGCTGGGGTCTCGTGAACCACGCGCTCCTGGGGACGGGGGACCATCATGCCGGTCTGCAGCCCCTCCACGTACCGGCGCAGCCGGGCGACGCCGTGAGAGTCAATCCCGCGCAGGTCGGCGGCGACCAGGACATCGGCGGTGATGCGGGCGTCCTCCTCGGAGACGCCCAGTTTCTGAAAGACTCGCTCACAAAAGGCTTTCAGGGGCTCTGCCCAGACGCGTACCGCTTCGGTCATCGTTTCCTCCGGAAGAATGGGGGTTGTTGGGAGCCACAGAAACGCACAGAACGATGGCTACGGTATTCGGAGCGCCTGCAGGAGCACGCGGACGGCGCCCTCTACGTCCTCCCGATCCACCATCTCGCTGGGGGTGTGGACGTAGCGGCAGGGGATGGAGAGGCAGCCGGACGGGATGCCGGAACGGACCAGTTGGGTCGCCGCGGCATCGGTAGTGCCCCGCTCCAGCACTTCCATCTGATAGGGCACACCGGCGGCCTCTGCCGCCTGCACCAGCAGGTCACGCACGCGCGGATGGGCGATCATCCCGGCGTCCTGCACCTTGACGGCCGGGCCCTTCCCCAGTTCCACAGCCATGGGGCGGCTCTCCGGCGTATCGCCCGTCCCGGTCACATCCACCGCGATCGCCATCTCCGGCTCAATGCCGTATGCGGCGGTCATCGCGCCGGAGAGGGTCGTCTCCTCCTGGGCGCTGAAGACGAAGTAGACGTCTCCGGCGACGGGTTCTATCTGCCGCAGCGTCTCCACCAGAACGGCGCAGCCGATACGGTCGTCCATCGCCTTGGCGACCCACCGTCGGCCCTGGGCGGCGAATGGGCGCTCAAAGACAGCCGCGTCGCCCACCCGGACGGGGCAGTCGGCCCGACCGGTCGCCCCAACGTCTATGTACAGTTGCTCAAAGGTGGGGGCTTTCTGGGGGTCTTCCCGTTTCTCTACGCCGATGACCCCCAGATTGCCGTTCTCAAAGCGGACGCGCGCGCCCAGGCAGGTGAGGGGGGAGACACCGCCGATGGGGGTGAAGCGCAGAAATCCCTTCTCGTCAATGTGGGTGACTATGACGCCGATCTCGTCCATATGGGCCGCCAACATCCGGCGCGGCTCCCCTCCCCTACCCTTTTTGACGGCGACCAGGTTCCCCAGGGGGGTGACCCGGATTTCGTCGGCGAAGGGTTCCACTTCGGCGCGCAGGACGGCGCGGATGGTATCCTCAAAGCCCGAAGGGCCGTAGGTTTCGGTCAGTTTGCGGATGAGGTTTTCCATAGGAACTCCTGTCACGTTTTACGTTTTACGTTTTACGTGTTGCGTATGTTGTCCGGAGTCAGGCGAGCCAGGGATTCCCGCATCAGGCGGACGGTGTTCTCCAGGTCGGCCGGGTCCAGCAGACTCAGCGGGCTGTGGATGTAGCGGCAGGGGACGGCAACGGTGGCCGAAGGGACGCCCTCGTGGGCGCGGTGGATGGCCCCCGAGTCGGTGCCGCCGACCCCCGGCTGTTTGAACTGGTACGGGATGCCCAACGACTCCGCTGTATCTACCAGCAGGCGGACCAGGCCGCGGTGGGCAATGAAGGTGCGGTCCATCACCGTGATCGCCGGCCCTTTCCCCAGTTCGCTGGTGGGGCTGACGTCCTTCTTGCGGGGCAGGTCATCGGCGATGGTGCCCTCCAGGGCGAAGCCACAATCGGGATGGGCCGTGTACGCGGCCACGCGCGCCCCGCGCAGCCCCACCTCCTCCTGGACGGTGAAGACGGCGTAGAGGTCGTGCGGGAGGCGGTCGCCCCGCACCAGTTCGGCCAGCACCGCGCAGCCGGCTCGGTCGTCAAAGGATTTGCCCTTGACCAGACGCCCAACTTCCCCGAAACGGGTAGCGAAGACCATCGGGGTGCCCAGGGGGGCCAGTCTCTGGGCCTCCTCCTTGTTCCGGGCGCCGATGTCCACCACCAGGTTGTCCACCCGGACCACCTTATCGGCCTCTCCCGCTTCCAGCAGGTGGACGGGTTTGAGGCCGATGACGCCGGGGATGCGGTCGGGCCCCACCCAGACCAGGGCGCCGGGGAGGACGCGGTCGTCTATGCCGCCGATGGGGCGGACGCGCAACCCGCCCGATTCATCGTGCCCGACGACCATCAGGCCGATTTCGTCCATATGGGCGGTGATCAGGACCCGCAGGACCTGGGGGGCCGTACCGGCCCGGTAGGCGTGGAGGTTGCCCAGCGCGTCCACCCACAGGCGGTCGGCATGGCCCTCCAGCGCCCGCCGCAGCACCTGCCGGACCTCTTTTTCGTGGCCCGACGGGCCGAAGGCTTCGGAGAGTTCTCGCAAGAGATCAATCATCCGTCCCTCTCATTGGGTTGGATTGGTCAATCAAAGTATCCGCGATCACCCAGCCACCTTTTCAGGGCATACGTCCAGAGTTCCCGGTCGTGCGGCGAGCGGAAGCGGATATGCTCCAGGTCGCGCGCGATCTGATGGGGCGTCAGGTACTGCCAGATTTCTTCCCAGGGGGCATATTCCAGGATGCGCCCGATCAGCCAGCCGCGCTCGGTGGGTGTCCCTTCCTGCAGGATGCGTTGGACGTCCTCTGCAGAGAGGTCATAGTCCCAGAGAGAGGAAAGTCGCTGCATCCTACCCTTCATCCTCCCAGCGGGGCCGAAAATCGGGCTCCAGCGACGCGGCCAGGAGGGCCAGCAGCCGCCCCGCCCGCTCCACGTCCTTGACCGCCACTGTCTCCACCGGCTGGTGCATATAGCGAAGGGGGATGGAGACCAGGCCGGTGGGCACCCCCTCCCGACTGACCTGGATGGCCCAGGCATCGGTGCCGCTGCGGCCGGGGATGGGGTCTATTTTATAGGGGATTTCGTGTTTGTCGGCCACCATCTTCAATCGCTCCACCACGGCGGGGTGGAAGTTGGGACCGACGCCGATGGTCACCCCCTCGCCCAGGGGGAAGGAATCCTGGTTGGAGACACCCGCCTGGCGGCCGAAGGTCACGTCCACCGCGACCGCCATCTCCGGGGCGACGCCGTAGGCGGCGGTGGTGGCGCCGTAGAGCCCCACCTCCTCCTGGACCGTCGCCACGGCGACGACGTCCCAGGCATGGGCGGTGTAGGAGAGATGCTCCAGCGCCAGGGTGACAACAGCCACGGAGACGCGGTTATCCAGCGCTTTGCCGGTCAGCAGGCCGTTTTTCAACTCGGTCGCTTCCCGCCGGAAGGATATGGGATCGCCGACGCGCACCAGGGCCTTGACTTCCTCCTCGGGCAGTCCCACATCCACAAAGTACTCCTCCCAGGGGAGGGTTTTATCCCGCTGGTCGGGGGGCAGGACGTGGGGCGGGCGCATGCCGATGATGCCGGGCAGGTCCTTCTTCCCGTGAACGGTGACTTCCATCCCCGGCAGGACCCGCCGATCGGTTCCGCCGACGCGGGTGATGCGCAGGAATCCCTTTTCTACGCCGGTCACCCGCAGGCCGATTTCGTCCATATGGGCCGCCAGCATCAATTTGGGACGGGGTTCGGAACTGCTACCCTGACAAATGGCCACCAGATTCCCCAGGCCGTCTTCCCGCAATTCGTGCACCAGAGGGGTCCAGAGTTCTCGGACCAGGGCCCGCACAGGGGTTTCCACGCCGGAGAGGCCGGGGACTTCGGAAAGTCTCTTCAGGAGCGATACGGTTTCCATCGGGTCTCCTTGGGAATCTCCGCGGCCGGGAAGAGGGGCATCCCGGTCGCGGTGCGGATCAGGGAGAAGGCGGCGTCGGCGTCTCGGGAGTCGGCGTGTCCGTCGCCGTCGGTGTGGGCGTGGCGGTCGGTGTAGGGGTCTGCGTCGCCGTCGCCGTCGGTGTGGACGTGGCGGTCGGTGTAGGGGTCGGCGTTGCCGTCGCCGTCGGTGTGGACGTGGCGGTCGGTGTAGGGGTCTGCGTCGCCGTCGCCGTTGATGTGGGGGTGGGTGTGAAGGTTGGCGTCGGCGTCCATGTGGCGGTCGGGGTGTTGGTAGGCGGCCACCACTGGGTGGGCGTGGGCTCCAGCGTCGGCGTCGGCGGGGCAGGGGTATACGTCAGGGTAGGAGTATTGGTGACCACCGTCGGCGCCGGCGTGGGGCGCTCGGGGGTAGAATAGAGGTACAGCAGCGAGAAGCCCAGACAGTAGCAGGGGATGGTCAGCAGGATGATCCCCAGCAGGGCCATTTGAAGAGGGGTCAACCGACGATTCTCTTGCGTTTCCGTGGTCATACGTGCTTTATGATAGCACTGATGCCGATGGTTGTCAATTCACTTGACAACTATCGTCGCCTGGATATAATATAAGTCAACGGGCGACGTAGCTCAAAGGTAGAGCAGGGGACTCATAAGCCCTTGGTTGGGGGTTCGAATCCCTCCGTCGCCACTGGGAGTTAGGTTTGGATGCCCCACCAGGCAGGTGGGGCATTTGTGTTTTTCGGCAATGGCGCGGGATTGAGGGACTTCGTCGCATAATCCGGAAAGGGCTGGAGAGGGGGGTTTGTGGGGGCGGCTCCGCCGCCCCCACAAACCCCACACCCCACCCTTTTCCCATGCAGGGTGAATTGCTGTGCAAGCCCGGCACGCCCGAGCCATTTGACAAACAGGCCGCCTTCAATATACTTGACAATCAGGCACCCAAGCGCCATTTCACCACAGTTTAACATGCCCCCAAGGGCACCATAAAGCATGAAAATAGCATCCTGGATACCACGATCCGGCAGTCACTCCGATGGGTAGTGATTCTGAGCAAATGCCCCCTCACCCCCCTTGGTCCCCCCTCTCCCCTTGCCCTGCGGGCGGGGAGAGGGGGGATAAAGAGGGGTTTTGCGGGGCGGCGGCGAAGCCGCCGCCCCGCAAAACCCATTTTTCTCCCCCTCCCCGTAGGGTTGCGGACGATCCGTCCGCCCTCGCAGGGAGGGGCAAATGAAACCGGCAAGAACTGGACGATCAGGTTTATCCCTACCTATCGGAGCGACCACCCACGAGCCGAACCGCAGTTTATTTTCAGACCAGGATTGCGGCGAGCGCCAGATTTTGCAACCCGGTAAGGTACCGAAACCGGTCCGACAATTGGGGGAATTGCTCACCCTGCGCGACCGGGAGGGGGCCGTGGTGGATACGTATGGGGTGCCGTAAATCGCCCTCTCGGCAATGCACTTGTACCGATAAAACTACCTTTCAGGAGGAACAGATGTCAATGAAAATACGCTGGCTATGTCCTTCCATCATCCTCATCATAGCCATCATGAGATGGGGGTTGACAGGTAAGACCGTCGCCCTGACCAGCGCTTTTGAATCGCCACTTGTTGGTTCATACGCGGTGCAACCGTTCATGTCCCCTCTAGTTATCCAATCTTCCGGCACCAACCTGCTCATCAACGGCGATATGGACGGCGGCGGAGGCCGGTATCCCTTCTACGGGCGACCGACGAACCACTTTGTCACCGGGATGTGGTATGAGTGGTTCTGGAACGCAGCGATCCCTGAATTCATTGACGGGGGACATCCCCACCACAACGAATGTTACCCACCTCCCCCCCTCGAAGTGGGCTGCCACGATATGGATAACCACTCCCAAGGGTATATCCGTTGGGGCGATGGCTACATGGCTGGCATCTATCAGCCGGTCGTGGTCAATCCATGTGTAAATTACCGGTTTGAAATCTATCACAAAAACCAGCCGGACCCTGGATACATCTCCAAAATTGGGATAGACCCTACAGGTCAGATTCTGCCCCCCTATGCCGAGCAAGAACGGGATTTGTACCCAGATAACTGTCCGCCGGATTACCAATCGGAATGCCCGAATCCAGGGGTGAGCACACCGAGTGATCTCCCTCCAAACATCATCTGGTCATCAGAGGTCCACAACGTATGGAATTGGCAAAAACTCTTCATCACCGCCGAGGCGGTCTCCACCACGCTTACCGTGTGGACATATACGGATGCCCGGAACGTTCAGATAGCGTCTAAGTCCACATATTGGGACTACGCGTCCCTGGTAGAAGTGCCCTTCCCCGGGAACCGGCTGCCGCCGCCATCGTCTATGACTCCATCGGGGTTCATCACTAACGTGGTGACCCAGACAGTGCTGGATTTCCTGATCGTTGAGTGGGATACTCTGGCACCGGCATCCTCCCAGGTATGGTATCGTTTCATCACGGAGACCACAACTATTACGCCAACCGGCGCGTATTTTGTGTATCTGCCTCTGGTAATTAAACCGCTGAGCGGAGAGGGCTACCCGTTCGCCACATCGCTGGACACGACGCCCAAAACTCGCCACCGCGCGGCAATCCCGAATGTCCGGGAGGGCGACCGGATAGAATTCGTCGTCCTATCCCGCCACCCGCTGAACAACGCGTGCCGGACAGAGTTCTTTGAACCGATACAGGTCACCATCGGTCCCATACCGCCCATTCAGCGGCTTTACCTGCCCCTGGTGAGCAAAGGACGCTGAGTGGAGATATGAAGAAACCGACCCTGATAGTTCTTCTGGCGCTCTTTCTGCTGTTGGGGACTACCTACGGCATAATGATCCCCCCTTTTGAGAACCTGGACGAGGTGGAGCACTTCGGGGTCGTCCGATATGTAGCGGACACCGGACGTCTGCCCGTCCACGGTGATCCGAGCGAAAAGGCATACCACTACCGGCAGGAGGCCTCTCAGCCGCCGTTGTATTACCTGCTCTCCGCTGCACTGGTGCAACTGCTGGGCCTGCGGGCCGATGACGCCGAGTTCTGGCGCTTTAACCCCCGTATCGCCTGCGGGCCCAACGCGCCGAATTTCTACGAGAACAGGGCCGTCTTTTATCACAACCCCCACCGGGAAGGATTCCCCTGGCAAGGAACTCTGCTGACATTACACGTCCTGCGGGTCTGGTCCACCCTCCTGCAGGCCATCACTATTGCGGGGACCTACGCTCTGACCCGCCGGATGTTTCCCCGGTCCCCTTGGGCAGCCCCCCTGGCGACCGCCACGGTCGCCTTCAACCCCCAGTTCCTCTTCGTTGCCAGCGGGATCAATAACGATAACCTGGTCACGCCGCTGGCGACTCTGGTACTGTTCGGACTGGTTGGCGTGATGCAGAGGGGCCTTTCCTGGCACCGGAGTCTGGGAATCGGAGTCGGGGTGGCGCTGGCGGGACTCTCCAAACTGAGCGGCTGGCTACTGGCACCGCTGGCGGGATTGGTCCTTCTCGGCGTGGCCCTTCGCTCCCGCCATCGGTGGTTTCTCTCTGCGCTCACGCACATCGGCCTCATTGCCCTTCCGGCCGTTCTCCTCGGCGGCTGGTGGTTCTGGCGTAACTGGCTTCTCTACAGCGACCCCACTGCCCTGGCACCGATGCTGGAACTGGTGGGGCTGCGAGGGTCCCCCATCTACCCCTGGAACGAGTTCGGGCTGGTTTTTCGCTCGTTCTGGGGACAGATTCCCTGCTCCTTTTATCCCGAACCGTTCTACATCCCGTATATTCTGCTGACGGTCGCGGGAACAGCAGGGGTCTTCCTGTACTGGGCACGAAACCCTGAGGAGCGGTGGAAAATTATCCTCCTGGCGGGGTGGATTTTACTAGTGCTGGTCGGCTGGATTCAGTGGAACCTCACCACCCCGGCACCCGGTGGTCGGCTTCTCTTCCCCGCCTTTCCCGCCTTGGCGATCCTCTGGGCTCTGGGGATCGGGATGTGGGGACGCCCTCGCCTCGCCACCATCCTGACCATCACCGGGCTGGCCTTGCTGGCCTGGGGGACGGTAGGGCAGATCATCCCGGCCTTTTTCGCCCCTCCGCCGCTGATTCGGCCCGAACAGGCCCGCTGGACTCACTCCAGCGATGCTGCCTGGAAGGAAACACCGGAGGACGAATCTTTCACCATCCGTCTGCTGGGATACGATGTCCATCTGGATGACCGGGAATTCACTTTAGATACGACCCTCTACTGGCAGACCGCTCGTTCCCTTTTTGAGGACTACTTCCTGGCCCTGCAACTGGTCTCTCCGGTCCCTGGGGATGATACCCTGCGCTGGACATACGACTCTTGGCCCGGCGGCGGGAACTACCCCACTTCCGCCTGGCTTCCCGGCAAGGTCATTCGGGACCGTTATCGGTTCCGCCTTCCGGTCGCCGATTTCCCCACCCAGGCCTGGGACCTTCAGTTAGTGCTCTACGAAGGCCCCAGCATGCGCCGTTTGCCCCTTTTCGTCGGGGGTATCCCCGCCGAACAACTGATCCTCGGCCGCTACCGGCTGCCGGGGAAGGAACCGACCTGTCCGGAATCCGCCCGTCTGAGCGCAGATGTGCGCCTGGGGGAGAGCGTTGCCCTCACCCATGCCGAAGTAGTCACCGATAGCAACGGCGTTCGGGTCACCCTCTGCTGGAAGAGCATCGCCGCGCTGGACCGGGATTATCAGGTCTTCGTCCACCTGTACGACGCCTCCGGCGCCTGGGTGACGGCCGGGGACGGACCGCCGATGAGCGGGGCATTTCCTTCCTCGCTGTGGAAACCGGGGGATACCGTTCTGGACGTTCACTACCTGCCCTTTCTTGTAGAGGGCGGCCGGGTCGCCGTGGGGATGTACCATCTGGAAGACGGCACCCGCTTGCCCGTCACCATTGGGGGCGTCCCGATCCCGGATGCCGCCATTCCCATCTGGCCGGTGCGACCGTGATAAAAGCCAGAGCGTTTCTCCTGCCTATCCCCTTGCTGATCCTCTTCTGGCTGCTTGTTCTCTTCGCCGCTCGTTCAACGTCTATGGTGGTGGACGAGGGGCTGCACATCGCCAGCGGGTACTCCATTCTGCGCACAGGGGATTACCGCCTGGTGGAAGAGCACCCTCCCCTGGTGAAGATTTGGGCTGCCCTGCCCCTCCTACTCGTCCCCGACATTCCGGACCCCCGCCAGTTTTCGGCCTGGGAAGAGGCGCTCGCCAGACCAGAGGAGAGCGTCCCCCTGCTATGGATGGCGCAAAAGATTGTTGCAGCCTATACGCCAGTAGATCGTCTGGTTTTGCCTGCCCGGGCGATGGCCGCGCTGATGGGCCTGCTTCTGGCCTCCGTGGTCTACCGCTGGGCGACAGACCTGGGGGGCGAAAAGAGCGGCCTTCTGGCGCTCTTCCTGCTGGGGCTGGACCCCAACATCCTGGCCCACTCGGCCGTTGTCGGCACCGACCTGGGCGCCGCGACAATGGTCGCCCTATCCCTGTTCCTCTTCGCCCGCTGGCTTCGCCGACCGACGACTTCCCGTCTGCTGGTGGCAGGAATCGCATTGGGACTGGCCCAGGGGACAAAAACTTCGGCTATAATGCTCCTGCCCATCGTTATCCTGCTGGGAATCCTGGTCTACGGACGCCGCTCGGCGAAAGTCCTCGCCCTTCTCCTGGGGACGGCTGCGCTGACCCTCTGGGCGCTCTATCGCTTTGAAATGGGCCATCTACCGGGGACCCTGATCCCTATCCCTGCCGCCAGCCACCTCATCCCCTGGCGGCGGCTGAGCCAGCACATGGGCTACGGACACCCAGCCTTCCTCCTGGGGGAAAACCGGATGTATGGATGGTGGTACTACTTCCCGGTCGCCTTCGTCCTGAAGACCCCGATCCCAACCCTGTTGCTCCTGGGGTACACTTTTACCCTGACGGCCGTTTCCCTTGTGCGCCGGCTCACCCGGAAACAGTGGCTCCCCCTCCTGGAGCGCTGGGGTCCCCTGATGCTGTTCCCCCTTCTTTATGGGGCCGTTTCCCTCTTCAGTTCCCTGAACATCGGCTACCGACACCTGCTACCCATATTACCTTTTCTCTTTATCCTGATCGGCCGCTTTGCCATTGGAGAAAATCCCAGACAACAACACAATTCCCCCCTCTTACGCCTTACTCTTTACGTTTTAGTCCCCTGGCTATCCATCGGCACCCTCCGGATCGCCCCCCATTACCTGGCCTTCTTCAATGAACGGGCAGGAGGTCCGGAGAACGGCTGGCGGTACCTGGCGGATTCCAACACCGACTGGGGACAGGGATACAAAGACCTGGCCCGTTTTCAGCGAGAAAAGGGAATAGAAAAAGTCTACCTTTCAGCATTCATTCCTTCGTACGATCCGGCAATTTACGGGGTGACCTACGAGCCCCTCACCCCGATGTTGGGGACCACCCCACCGGTGTTCCCTTCGCGGTTCAATCCCCCGCCCGGAGATTACGTCATCAGCGCTACCACCTTAGATGGCATCCCTCTGGTGGACCCGGAGATGTATGACTGGTTCCGCAAAAGGGAGCCCGACGCCCGCATCGCCCACGTCCTGTTTTACTACCGGGTGCCTCCCCAGGACCCGCCGCCCCGATGGGTCGCTCAGTGCACAATGCCCGTTGCTCCGCTTTCCCCGGAGGCCATCGCGGAAGGATTCGGGAGGACCGACCTCCGGCTGGCCGAATGGGATTGTACCCAGGCCTGGCTATATCCGGAAGGGGGAAAATCGGCGGGATGGTACGTTTTCTACAGGGACCCGGCAACAGAAATTCCTTTCACCCGCCTCCACCTGGCTTCAGCCCGCCTTTCCTACGAACAGAAACGGCGCAGCGGCACGCCGCCGTTTCGGGTGTACGAATGGTCGGCCGACACCGCCTTACCTATACCGGAAATTCCCCCAACAAAGACTTCCCCCATACCTCTGGACGGCCCGCTCACATTCCTGGGGGCAACGACTTTTTCGGAGAAAGACACATTGAACGTAGAAACGTGGTGGCGGGTAACCCAGGGACCGATTACCCGCCCTCTTTCCATTATAGGTCATCTCGTGACTTCGGATGGTAAAGTTCTGGGCCAGAATGACGGACTGGGGGTCCCGTCGGTAGTCTGGCAGCCAGGGGACATCATCGTTCAACAGCACCGTTTCCCCCGGCTGCCAGATACCGAAGTCTGGATTCGCACGGGTGCTTACTGGTTGGACACAATGGAGCGATGGCGCTTGACCGATCATCCCGAAACAGATATACTGGTAGTGAGACTCCCTTAAAGTGGCAGGAAGAAAACGGGTGACGAGCAAAAAGTGGCTCTTTGCTTCGTTGTTGCTTCTTCTCCTGTTCAGCCAAACATTGGCGCATGCCCGCGTCGCGTCCCTGACTTTTGACGAAGGGCCCCACCTGGCTGCCGGTTATGCTTACCTGCGTACCGGCGACCTCCGACTGCAACCGGTGCACATCCACCCCCCGCTGGCGAACATTTTGGCTGCCGCTCCGTTGCTGCTGCAGATGGACCTCCCTGACCCCCGCTCCGTAGGTGGCTGGGAAATCGCCAGTCTCTCCGCCATCACCGATACCATCATCTGGCAGTATCCCCATCCGGCCCGATTGGCCATAGCCGGACGCTTCCCGATCACTTTAATGACCCTTCTGCTGGGCGCGGTGGTCTTCCGCTGGGCCAGCGATCTGTTCGGAACCTGGGGAGGAACTCTCGCTCTGACCCTCTATGCTTTTGACCCCAACATCATTGCCCACGGGGTGCTGGTCACCACCGATATGGCAGTCACCTGGTGGGGGACGTTATCTCTTTTCCTTACCTGGCGCTTCTTGCAGGCCCGGCAAGGGCAACGGCGTTCGGTTGGTTACTTCGTCGGGGCAGGAATTGCCCTGGGGTTCGCACTGGCCTCCAAAGTATCGGCCCTGGCCCTGATCCCCATACTGACGTTTCTCTGGCTCATCCCCTCCGGAAAGCCCGTGTGGCGACGTTCCCTTGCTTGTGCGGCGAACCTGGCACTGAGCGCTCTGGTTCTCTGGGCCATCTACGGGTTTGAGGCCCGCCCCACCGCGGGCATTCCCTGGCCCTTGCCTGCGGCGACCCATCTGGACATTTATCGCTCCCTTCAGGAACACTATCGCCTGGGCCACCCGGCCTTTCTGCTGGGCCGCAATTCCAGCCAGGGCTGGTGGTACTACTTCCCGGTCGCTTTCGTTCTCAAAACTCCCCTGCCGACCCTGCTCCTCATCATCACTGCGGCGCTGGTCGGGATACGGAGAACCGTCCTTCGCAAAGAACCCTGCTTCAGCCTTGCGGGTATCCTTTCTCGGACTGCTTATTGGAGTCCGCTTCTGCTGTTCCCCGCCTGGTACATCGCCCTGACGCCGCTGAGCAGCGTCAATATCGGCTACCGCCACCTGCTGCCGCTATTGCCTTTTCTATTCATCTTCACCGGACATCTTGTTACGTCTTTACGCTTTACGCCTTTACGTTTTACGTCTTTACGCTTTACGCCTTTACGTTTTACGCTTTACGCTCTCCTCTCCTGGCTGATCCTCGGCACCCTCCAGATCGCTCCCCACTACCTGGCTTTCTTCAACGAAATTACCGGAGGGCCCGATAATGGGTATCGGTATCTGGTGGATTCCAACCTGGACTGGGGACAGAACCTCTGGGAACTGCGGGACTGGATGCGGGAGAACGGCGTGGAACGGGTTTTCTACGCCCACTTCAGTCCGGCCCGACCCTTGGTGTACGGGATTCCGGCCGATTTTCTGCCTCCCGATCCCCGGGCGGTGCCGTTTACGCCACTGGCCCCGTCCCCTGGCATCTACGCTATCGGCGCTACCGTGCTCCAGGGCGTCTACGCGCCCGATGTCAATACCTACGCCTGGTTTCGCACCCGTGAACCGATTGCTCGGCTGGGGCATGCACTGTTCATCTATCGGGTTGAATCCCGCCCTGCGCCGACGTGGGCAACAGTCTGCGCCAGCCCGCTGCCGGTTCTGGATGCAGAAACGGTACGCACCCATACCGGCCAGCCCCAACTGCGGGTGATCTCGGTGGATTGTCGGAGGGGATGGGTGTGGCCTGCTGGAGGTCCAGGACTTTTCATCCTCCCGCCGGAAGTGGAACCGCCCCCAGGGGCAACTCTGGAACTCCGCGCCCGCCACACCGACGGCCGACCGGCCTACCAGGTCTTCCGGATGGACGAAAGACCATCTCCGGAACAAGCGATGGAAATGGAGATGGATGGCCCGCTAACCTTCCTGGGCATCTCCACAACTCCGAGTCCCTCCGCGCTGGAAGTGGACACCTGGTGGCGGGCCACTGAGGGGCCGATCCCTCGCCCTTTTTCCATTATGGGCCATCTGCTCAACTCAAATGGAGAAATGATCGGACAGGCCGACGGCCTCGCCGTCTCCCCGCGGGAACTCCTCCCCGGGGACATCCTGATACAGTGCCACCGCTTTGAGGACGCAGAAAGCGCCGACCTCACCCTTCGTACCGGCGTCTACTGGCTGGATACGATGGAGCGGTGGCCTGTGGATAGCGCGGCAGGTACTGATATCATCCTGGTCCCTTTGAACAGATATACTTCACACGGCCACAGTTTTTCATTTTGAAAGTTGATTTGAGCGCAGAGTCGCCTTGCCATCGGTGCATCGCTGGCTATAATTCGGTCACCATATTCCCTACCGGCCGATGCAAGGTGTCAAGGGATCCAAATCGAGTTTACGGAAGAAGCAATCGAAGCACTGCACCACGAACATCTTTACAATCCTCACCCACGCATTCGGCAACGCTGCGGGGTAGTATACCTGAAAGCGCTCGGTTTCTCCCATCAGGAGATCGGACGCATCACCCGCCTCCGTCAACCGACCATCAGGAGTTACTTGGACATGTACTGCGCAGGCGGCTTGGAGAGACTGAAGACGCTGCCCTTCTATTCTCCCACCAGCGAGTTGGACGCCCATCGCGCGCTGTTGAAGGAGGAATTGGAAGCCCGTCCGTCCCCGTCCATCAATGAAGCAGCCGAGCGGATTGAGCGGCTCCCAGGCATCCGCCGTTCTCCTACCCAAGTCCGAGCATTCTTGGAGAGCCTGGGTGTGAAACGGCTCAAGGTTGGGCAGATTCCGGCCAAAGCCGACCCCCAGCAGCAGGCCGAGTTCCTTGAAAAAGAGCTCCAACCCCGCCTGGAAGAAGCCCGGCAAGGCCAGCGGCACGTGTTTTTTATGGATGCCGCGCATTTCGTGTTGCAACCTTTCCTCGGCTTTCTGTGGTGCTTTGCGCGTATCTTCATTCAGTCACCCAGCGGTCGGCAACGCTTGAATGTGTTGGGCGCACTCCACGCTACGACGCGGCAGTTGGTTACGGTGGTCAATGAGAGCTACATCAATGCCGAGTCTGTCGCCGCCCTGTTGCGCCAACTGGCGAGTACCTTTGGCGACTTGCCCATCACGATTGTCCTGGACAACGTGCGCTACCAACACTGTCGGATGATCATAGACCTGGCCGCCGCGTTGGGAATCGAGTTGCTGTTCCTGCCACCGTACTCGCCGAACCTGAATCTGATCGAGCGCCTCTGGAAGTTCGTAAAGAGAGAGGGCCTATATTCCAAGTGCTACCCGGACTTCACTTCAAAGAGGCGATCCTGGGATGCTTATCTGAAACACAGGGCAAACATCAGGCGGCGCTTGCCAGCTTGCTAACCCTGCGTTTCCAGATGTTCAAA
>Ga0209721_1001505_pt1 | contig 17090 bp, 12 predicted proteins | sample TshhotsprinmetaG_FD_184139 | JGI IMG/M metagenome (GOLD analysis project Ga0209721, IMG submission 184139) | Hot spring microbial communities from South Africa to study Microbial Dark Matter (Phase II) - Tshipise hot spring metaG (SPAdes)... | ecosystem: Environmental > Aquatic > Thermal springs... | reverse complement strand
CATCGAGTGTCAGCGAGAGCGGCTGAAGTCGAGTTTCTACCAATGCCGACGGAGACTGATCACGGGCAAGCTGAGCCTGGATTTGAGCCCGTTGTGGGCGGAGCAAACCAAGGCTGCGTAAGTCCAGTTTACTAACAGATTTGGTTAGTTCGTCATCGGATGATGGCCTCACCCCCCCCACGCCGCGCCAGGGCGCAGCGCAGAGGCGACCGACCGAAGTTATCCGCGTGGCAGAGGGCGATACCGATTTTCGCATCACGGCAGCACGATACCGGTTTTCTGCACGAATGGAACGCGATACCGCACCTTGGAGAGGAGTCGCTTTCTTGATTGTAGGGGGGTGCCGCTGGTTTCGCCGATACGCTTTCTTCACCGACAGTAAGGAGGGTGGGGTGGACTCGAGGTTTACAGCTGCGCCGCGCACGGCGCAAACAAGCCTCTGAAGTTTTTGATTGGGAAGATTATCTTTTGCGGTAACAGTTAAAAGCACTACCAGATGCCTTGCCGCCCAGGTTGGCAGCACCAGACAAGCGCAGAGGAAAGGTCGCATAAGCCGCGATAAAATCGGTAGGCATGCACTGGCTCGAGGCCACATACCATATACAGTCGAATCCAGGGGATATTGAAGCCAGGGCAGAGGCGCTGGCCATAGAGCAAAGCATCGAAATGCCTCCCTCGGCGGTGCGCCAGCCGGAGATCCTGCGTGAAATTCTAGCCAGAGTCGAGTCCATTGCGCAGGTCGGGGAGGGCATTTTTAGAGTGGTTCTGCGAATGGCCACAGACACCACAGCTTTCCAGGTTCCAGGGCTGATTAATGTGCTCTTTGGCAATTGTTCGTTGCAGGAAGATATTGAACTGGTGGATTTTCATTTACCACCGTCCTTGCTATCGGCTTTTTCAGGTCCCAGGTTTGGAATAGCGGGCTTGCGCCAGCTTACCAACGTCCACGACCGTCCCTTGACCTGCACCGCCCTCAAGCCGCAGGGCCTCTCCCCTACCCAACTTGCCGAACTGGCCTATACCTTTGCACTGGGCGGAATCGATATCGTCAAGGATGATCACGGCATCACCAATCAGCACTTTGCCCCCTTTGCCCATCGGGTCAGGGCCATCATGAGAGCAGTCGCCCAGGCCAACGCTGAAACCGGTCTGAACACACACTACGCACCAATGTTAGCAGGTAGCCCGAGAACCCTCCGCGACAACCTGCAGATAGCCCGTAAGGAAGGGGTTCGGATGGTGCTGGTTGCTCCGATGCTGATTGGGCTTCCAGTTTTCCACGAGATGGTTGAGGACCTAGGAATGGCTGTGCTGGGGCATCCGGCATTTGCGGGCAACCGAATGGCTCCAGCCTTAATGTTGGGTAAGCTATTTAGATTGCTGGGAACCGACGCAACCATTTTCCCCAACTACGGTGGGCGATTTGCCTACAGCACCCAAACCTGTATGGATCTAGCGCAAGCGGCCAGAGCGCCCTGGGCACACATTCACCCAAGCCTGCCGGTTCCGGCAGGGGGCATGACGGTGGAGCGCGTTGAGGAGATTGTGGGTTTTTACGGGCTGGATACCATGTTGCTGGTTGGAGGAAACCTCCTAGCGGCAGGGGACCATCTACTGGAGCGTACCCAGGCTTTCGTGCAGAAAGTAGCCGCCAGCGTGGAAAAAATCTAGCAGTAAGATGGAGGCATCATGGCTGAAACCAAAGCCAAAAGCAAGCGGGCTGCCCGAGGTTACACCTGGGAACAAGTAGAAATACTGGCCTACAAACCCGCCGAGGCTGCGCCTTTTAGGGGTGTAACCCGACAGGTGCTCTTTGCCGATGCGCACCTCGGGGCCGAATGGCGCTATTTCGAGGTATCCCCTGGGGGGCACACCACCTTAGAGCGGCACCAGCACGTCCATGCCGTTATGGTGATTCGGGGTGAAGGGCAATGTTTGGTAGGTGACGAGGTGCACGACCTAAAGCGCTTCGATCTGATTTCGGTTCCGCCCATGACCTGGCATCAGTTTCGTGCAACCAGTCTCGAACCGCTGGGGTTTTTGTGCCTGGTGAACCGCGAGCGCGATCGCCCTCTGCTGCCCAGCGAGGACGACTTGCGGCAGCTGCGGCAGAATCCGCTTGTGGCTGCGTTTATTAGAGTTTGATTGCTGGTTCGTGGACTAACCGAGTATTGTGCAAGACTGGTTGTTGCCGCCTGCCCCGGTAGCACGGTATAAAGAGCTGGGACCGTTTGTTCAATCAAACAAACCGCTGGGTATCCAACCAGGGTTCATTTTGCGATTATAGTAAACCGGTATGGATGCACCCCTCAACGGCCCCGAGCCCCGCTACTGGGAGAAGATTCGCACCATCGCCGATACACTGCGCGAGCTCGAGGGCCCCATCATCGTTGTCTCACACGTCGATCCCGATGGCGATGCCATTGGTTCCTCACTGGGATTGACCAGGGCCCTAAAGACCCTGGATAAAAAAGTAACCTGGATTGCCGATCCACCGCGTTATCTGCGCTTTTTGGTCAAGGAAGACGAGTACCATGAACCCGTAGACCACGTGCCGGAGGACGCCACCCTGGTGGTGCTGGATTCCGCCGAACCCAGCCGCGTAGCCGGCGCACCGGTTGAGGGGTTTGTTATCAACATTGACCACCACGGAACCAATCCCCGCTTCGGCTACATGGCGGTGGTCGATCCCTCCAAGGCCGCCACCGCGCAGATCGTGAAGGATCTGATTGATGCGCTGGGTGTCGACTGGAATCCCGAGATCGCCACACCGGTGCTGACCGGTCTGATTACCGATACAGGCAACTTTCGCTTCGCGAATACCACCCCCGAGGTATTACACACCGCCGCAGAGCTGGTAGGGCATGGCGTTCACCTATCCGAACTAACCGATCGTTTGCAGTGGCGCCCGGCTGGCTACTTCAAAGCCATGGGCGCGGCGCTTTCCACGGTGGCCTTTCACTTTGGCGGCCTCTTGGTAACGGCCCACATGCCCTCCGAGGTAACGGTAGACGACTCCGACGATTTTGTGGGCGTAATTCGCTATGCTGAGGGGTCTCAGATTGCCGTGTTTTTGCGTGAACGCAAAGAGGGGGCAATCAAGCTTAGCATCCGCAGCCGGGGTGGGGTCTCGGCCCAGGCTGTGGCGGTCAGGCTGGGTGGGGGCGGTCATGTGCCCGCCGCAGGGGCCACTTTGCGCGGCGTGACCTTGGAGGAGGCCTACCAACAAGTGTTAGCAGCTGTACAGGAAGAGCTTAAGCGGGTGGGCTACATCTAAAGGTGGGGAGCGCCGTTTACCAGGCTCCTTGACGCCTGTTCGCTGCAGCCATACCATTGCATGGAACCTTGCCCGACTGGGCAAGTCGTTCTTCTATCCAGAGCAGCAGAGGGAACGGCCCGAAGAAGCTGCGGCAACCTGCAAGTGGTATCGCCCATTACCGATAGCCGCCCGCGTTTGGTGCCAAATCCGCCCCAGTGGTCGCTAGGCACAGCAAAGACCTCCTGGGGAAAGATGGAAGAAGGGATTTGCCGCCCTTCTTCGAGCAAAACTGAAGGAGGGTACATGGACTATGCCAGTTTGGCCGTTTTGAGCGGGCTTCCCGAGCACGACCCCTACCATGCGGTGGGTGTTCCGATTTATGCCACGGCAGCGTATGGGTTTGCAGACCTCGAGGACGGGGCACACAGGTTTGCCACCAATCAAGGCTACACCTATACCCGCATTCAGAACCCTACAGTAGAAGCCCTCGAGGCCCGGGTCGCTGCGCTGGAGGGCGCTGCCGGGGCGGTCTGCCTGGCTTCCGGGCAGGCAGCCAGTTTTGCCAGCCTGCTGGCCCTGGTGCGCTCCGGCGACGAAATTGTGGCCAGCCCAGGTTTGTTTGGGGGAACGGTCGGGCTTCTGAACCAGGTCTTTGGTCTGATGGGCATTCGGGTGCATTTTGTGGAGCCCGAGGTTGAGTTGCTGCGAGAAGTTTTGAACGAAAAAACCCGAGCGGTCTTTGTGGAAGTTCTGGGAAACCCCTCGCTGAAGCTCCCCGACCTTCAGGGACTCGCCCAGCTTTGCGAGGCAAGGGGCGTAGCCCTGGTGGTGGACAATACCTTTGGTGCGGTGGGAGCACTGGCCCGTCCACTGGAGTGTGGAGCTCATGTGGTCGTGCACAGCCTGACCAAATGGGCCGGAGGACACGGCTCGATACTCGGCGGAGCGGTGCTTTCGCGCGAGGCCCGTCTCTGGCTGCGCTACCCACAGTTCACCAGCCCCGACCCCCAGGGCAAGGTTCCCTGGGAGCAGTTTGGGACGCGATGTTTTTTGGAGCGGGTACGCCAGCTAGGGCTCTCGCTGGGTGGGATGGTGCTCTCGCCATTCAACGCGTATCTGCTGTTTCAGGGACTGGAAACCCTCGAGCTGCGGGTGCGTCGGGCCAGCCAAACAGCCCTGCACCTGGCTCACTGGCTCGTATCCCAGCCGCAGGTAGCCTGGGTGCGCTACCCGGGCCTTTCCTCCGACCCAGCCTACCCCCGGGCCAGCCGGTACCTGCGCGGAGGTTATGGCAGCATTCTGACCTTTGGAGTTCACGGGGGGCTCGAGGGTGCCAGCCGCCTCCTGGCCCGTCTGAAGGTTATCCAGGCACCCAATGTGGGCGATGCCCGTACCCTGGCGGTGCACCCCTGGACGACCACCCATAGCCGCATCCCCGAGCGAGCTCGTCTGGCTGCAGGGGTCAGCCCGGAGATGATCCGTTTATCGGTGGGGCTGGAAAGCCCTGGTGACCTTCAACAAATGCTGGCTCAAGGCCTTCAGGCTGTGGAGCAGGTAGCCCATGAAGATTAGTACCCTCCTGCAAAAAGCCCAGCCCGCCATCTCTTTTGAGTTTTTCCCACCCAGGACGCCCCAGGGTGAAACTGCCCTATTCCGCACGCTGCATGAGCTAAAACCCCTGAAACCTGCTTTCGTTTCCATTACCTACGGGGCCGGAGGCAGCGAGCGCAGCAAAACCGTCGAGTGGGCTAGGCGCATTCAGAGCGAGGTGGGCCTGACAGCTATGGCCCACCTGACCTGTGTGGGCAGCTCACGGGAAGATCTGCTGGCTGTTTTGCACGAGTATGCCCAGGCTGGAGTGCTGAACATCATGGCGCTTCGGGGCGACCCCCCCAAGGGCCTCAGAGAATTTCAGCCGGTTGCGGGGGGGTTTCGCTACGCCTCCGAGCTGATTGCTCTGATTCGCTCGGAGTTCGGTCACCGCTTTGCACTGGCCGGCGGAGGCTACCCCGAAGGGCATCCCGAGGCAGTGAGCCTCGAGGTCGACCTACAAAACCTGAAGAAGAAAGTGGATGCCGGTCTCGACTTTGTGGTCACCCAGCTCTTCTTCAACAATGCCCTGTATTTTGGTTTTGTAGAGCGCGCTCGACGAATTGGTATCGATGTGCCTATCGTACCGGGGTTGATGCCCATAACCGACCTAGCCCAGATTCGCCGCTTTATGGACATGTGCGGTGCCAGCATTCCGGGACCGCTGCTGTCTCGGTTGGAAAAAGCCCAAACCCCTGAGGAAGTGCTGGAAATTGGCGTTGAGCACACCACCCGGCAAGCCCAGGAGTTACTGGAGGCGGGGGTGCCGGGGATTCACTTCTACACCCTCAACAAGTCGCCCGCTACCCGCCGGGTGGTGCAAAACCTGCAAGCGATTTTGCGCTGACCGGAGATCGAGGCTGGTCGTGTGCGCGTGCGGCGCAACTAAGCCTCTGGAGTTTTTGATTGGGAAGATTAACACCTCACCTTGATCTGGTAGGCGCATCTGACCCACGAGTCACCCAAGTGCAGACTTGGTGTTGGCTGGTCATGATTCGGTGGCGAACTAGCCGAATCTGCTATGACAAGCCTCTTTTCCAAAGCTAATGTCGCACAAGCACTCACCCCACCTTATTGCGTCCCTGGAAGGCGCTCCAGTTCACCCAGAAACACCTACCCACTGGGCAATGCGAGGTCTGAGCATTGCACAGCTGAGGAACTTGACGCGTTGTGTGATTCCGAGAACCCGCGCATACCATCGGCCTGGTACACCGCGTCTACAGCCCAGGCCATGCAAGGTCGCTTTATCCAGAGCTCTTGACCCGGCCCTGGCGGCTGGCGGACAGTACCTGGTCAAAGCTGGCTCGAGCCCGGGTTTTCATCTGCTCTACGGCAGCCCAGTTGGGCTGGCGCTGGGTAAGTACCGTCGAGGCTAGCAGCTCGGGATCACCTGGCATATCTACATAGACCGCCCCGGCATCGCGGCAGAAACCAGCCACTTTGGGGTCGTAGGCAATGCCAACAAAGGGGGTTCCGGCTGCAGCGGCCAGGATGGCTCCGTGCAGGCGTACCGAGAGCACATAGCCGGCCTGGGCCAGCAGATAACTCACCCGGCGCGGATCCCAGGCCAGCTCACGGGTGAAGCTGCTGAACTTTTCCAGGACGGGTTCATCGAAGCCCGGCTGCAGGGCCAGAACCACCACATCGCAACCCTCCACCCGCAGCCGGTCGGCCAGCTTGTGCAGGTTGGCATTGGCTTCGTCGGTGCCGTACTTGGGCACCAGCACCACCATGTTGGGTTCGCGCTCCACCGGCGGAGGGTTCAGCAGCAAGGCCGGGTCGGCCCCCAGATGCACGTCCAGCCCCAGTTTGCGTCCATACTCCAGCGAGCCCTCATCGCGGAAAAAGCACTCCACCCCTCGCAAAGCCCGCTGCACACGACGCTCCCCAACACGGCTCAGTGGCCCCAGCGATTGGTTGAACACATACACCGGCCGACCCCGGCGCCGAGCTAGGCGAATAATGGTCAGGTAGTACCACAAGCTGAGGCTAGAGGTCTTGTCTTGCAGCAAACCGCCCCCGCCCGACAAAAGTAGATCTAAACTGCCCAGGGCTTTCCAGACCTCGAGGGGATGGGTGCGCCGTACCGCTTCCACCCCGTAGCGCTGCGCGGTTTCGCTGGGGTTGTTGGAGAATACCACGGCCTGGTGTCCACGGGCCTTAATCTCTTGCACGATGGCCTCGAGGATCGCCTCGTCGCCGGCATTCTGAAAGCCGTAATAGCCGCTGACCCCCACGCGCATGGACACCCTCCCCAATCGCTACCTGCGAGACATCTTTGCATGCTCAGGAATTAGATGCTTCTATCTAAGCCACCATTCACGCAGGCGACGAATAACCCAGACCCCTATCATGCCTACCAGCAGCCCAATCAGAATGCCGTTCAACACTCGGAAGAAGGAGATGCTCAAAGGCGTGTGGTAGTGGGAAAAAGTGTTCAAAATCGAACCCATGCCCACCGCTACCAGCACCAGCAGGGCATTCCTGAGCCAGGTCGGCCAGGGCAGCAGCAGGGCGATGGGCGCCAGGGCATGGGCAAAAATCTCCTTGAACCGGGGGCGCACCATCACATCCTGCAAAAAGGCCCTGAGCTGTAGCTCCCACTCCGGCACAATGGAGGGCGCTGCGTCGTTGCCGCGCCGTAACACCGCCAGGCCCACCACCCCCAGCCCGAGCAGCGCAATCGCGACCTCGCCCAGCTTGAACTGGTAGTTGTAGAGATAGTTGAGGGCCGGTTTGTAGGCCGCAGGCAGAAACGAAAGGGCCACCAGCAGCGGGGGCACCACCAGCGTGAGCGACACCCCGCGGAACGGGTCGAGGCCCAGGACGCTCTGGGGGGTGCTGCCCAAAGCAGCCAGGAAGATCACCCCAGCCAACGAATAGAGCACCGCCGCCAGCCACAAGCGCAGGCCGGGTAGATGGCGTTCAAAAAAGCCCAGCGCTGGAAAAACCATTGCGGCCAGCAAGGGCGCTGCATCGGCGCGGGCCACCCCCAGGGCCAGCAGCACCAGCAGTGCGGTCACTGGAATTCCAAAGGGCTGTGGCAGCCCAATGGCCAGCAAAGCCAACCCCGCCACGATGCCCAGCAGGGCCAGGTAGCGCAGTGGCGAAGGGCTAAAGTCGCGGGGAGTGGGCACCCCAATAGGAATGCGCGAACGCTCGAGGTCGCGTCGCAGGATGGTCAGGAAAGCTTCGGTATCGCTGGCCTGCTTGTAGGGTCGCAGATAGAGCAACTGGTGGCCGCGTTCCCTCGAGGCCAGCACAAACTTGTCGGCGGTCTCGGCGGGGGTCAGCTTGTCCTGCCACTCCGGGCGGATGCTGAACAGCCGCTTGACCGGCAGGGTTTTATCCAGCCCAGCAAAGCCCCGCTGGGGGGTACCCTCGATCCAAGCGATGGGCTTGCCTCGCAGGCCCGCCGCGACCGTGTCCAGGTTATCTTTGTAGCCCAGCACGTCGAGCCCAGCAAACACCACCGCATCGGTCTCGGGGGGGATGAGCTCCACATCGTATTTGCGGTAGGGATGGTCAAAAGGCCGAGCCACGATGTAAAAGCCCTGGGCCTTTAGTTCGCGGGCCAGAGCCAGGTCGTATCCGGCGGGGAAAAAGTCCACATTGACCGGCGTAGCCAGCCAGGTCTGGGTTCCAATCAAGACCTTCTCGATGGGAATGTTCCAGCGCACCGCTATCGAATCCAGCAATACTGCCGGGCCTGTCAGGTAGAACCAGCCCGGCCTGATCTGGGCGTTGGGGTACAGCAGTTGCAGCGTGTTGGAGGGGTGATAGGTTAGAAGCCCCCGACCGACCCAGTTGCGCACGGTTTGCTCGTAGAGGGCGATGCCGCCCACCCCCAGTGCCCGATACTCTTGCATGACCTGCTGCACGCTCTTACCGGTAAGGCGGGCCAAGTCGGCTACTTCCTCGCCATCCATAACCAGCACCACCGGCCCCGGACGCTCGGCCTGCATCCGTGGCAGAAGAGCCGGAACACTCAGTACCGCCGAAAGCAGCACCGCCGCACGCAAAAGGTTATGTAGCTTCATGAAGCCCCCTACTTTGAAGCACTTTTTCAGACCAAACCAAGCTACGTACCCGTGCGGCCAGCATCGCCAGGGCCTCATGGTTATGCCCCCCGTGGGGAATAATCACGTCGGCATAGCGCTTGGAGGGTTCCACAAAGGACAGATGCATGGGGCGAACCTGTTCCAGATATTGCTTGATCACACTCTCGGCGGTGCGCCCACGCTCGATCAGGTCACGCTGCAAACGCCGAATAAAGCGCACATCGGCATCGGTATCCACAAAAACCTTGAGGTTCATCTGGGCACGCAGAGCCTCGTCCACCAAAAGCATGATGCCCTCGAGGACCACCACCGGAGCAGGCTGCACTTCGATGGTCTCGCGGGCGCGGGTGTATTCCTTGAAAGAGTACACCGGAATCGAAACCGCCCGCCCCGAGACGAGCTGCCGAATATGCTTCAGATACAGCTCCAGGTCGAAGGCATCGGGATGGTCGTAGCTCAGCTCGCGGCGCTCCTCCAAGGACAGGTGCGAGTTGTCCTTGTAGTAGTTGTCCATGGGTAGCAGTGCCACATGCTGACTACCGACCGCGTTGATCACCGCCTCGGTCACGGTGGTTTTGCCGCTGCCGGTGCCACCGGCAATTCCAATCACAAAAGCCCGACTCACAAAGCCAATCATACGCCGCACCGCCATGCGCGACCAGCAAGTCGGCTAACCGCGGTGTCCGTGCCGAGCCAAGCAGCCCTGGGGGGACATCGGGCTCGAAAGGGGTCTGTTAGAGTATAAGGCGATCATGATTGTCCTGACCGGCGAAGTCTTGATTGATCTGATTGGTCGCAATGTCAACTCGCGCTCTACACTGGCCTATACCGGGATTCTGGGGGGCTCGGCCCTGAATACGGCCTCGATTCTGGCACGTGCGGGCGCGCCTACCCGCTTTGTGAGTGAGCTGGGGCAGGATTTCCTGGGCAGCTGGGCCATAGCCCGCATCGCCGAGCGGAAAATCGAAACCCGCTTCATCCAGCAGCTTCCGGGTGTAGCCACCCCCCTGAGCCTGGCCGAGGTAGACGAGCAGGGCAACGCCCGGTTCAGCTTCTACCGGGATTTTGGCAGTACCCAGTTTAGTCCCGACAGCGCCGCGATGGCACGAGCGAAATGGTTCCACTTTGGCTCGATGTCGGCCTTTGACCCGCGCAACAGCCCTGGCATTGAAAGCCTGCTGGAAATTGCCCGCGAGTACGACGTACTGGTCAGCTTCGATCCCAACCTGCACACACCGCCCGACGAGGCCTACTGGGAGCAGCTTCGGCGCTACATGCCCTATATTTCAGTGCTGAAGGCCAGTCTGGATGATGCCCGTCTTCTCTTCCCTACTGCCCCTGATGACCCCCAGATTCTGCTCGAGAATCTGGTCGAACTCGGCGCGCCGGTCACGGTCCTGACCCTGGGGGCTGCGGGAGCCATGGCCGCGTTTCGCACCCGCATGATGCGGGTTCCGGGGGTCAAGGTAACGGTAGTGGACACCATCGGCGCTGGGGATGCTTTCACGGCAGCCCTGATCTACGGCATGAGGAAGCAGGACATTGGCTCGAGGATGGAACTGCTTACTTGGGATGGAACCCAGCTCCCGGTGATCCTGGCCTCCTCCTGCCACCTCGCCGCTATCACCTGCACGGTGGAGGGAGCCAGCCCACCCGAGCAACCTCTGCACGCTTGGTGGGAGCGGTTTGGCTAGCCCAACCATCAAAAAAACCCCGGTCAGACGACCGGGGTTTCGTCTTGAGGAGTGTTCACAGAAGGTACGCTAAACTCGAGCCGGCGAACGGCTGTCCTGGGCCATGGCGTGGCCGATGGCCTTTTCTTGGCCGTCTATTTCAAAGGCGTGAAGCTTGCTGGTGTCGACCAACAGATCGATGGTATCGCTGGGCAGCACCATGGCATGGCCGTCCACCTTGGCGGTCATCATGTGACCGCCGACTTCGGCGTGTACTTCGGTGTCGGCGCCTAGGGGTTCGACCACCTCGACCCTGCCCTTGACCACGTTCTCGCCCTCGGGGATGCTGGTCCAGCCCTTAAGGCCGATGTGTTCGGGGCGGATGCCCATCCAAACTTCCTTGCCGTTGTAGGGCATCAGGCTAGCCCCCAGGGTTCCGTTGGCCTTGACCTTGAAACCCTCACCCACAAAGTAGGCATTGCCCCCCTCGACCTGCACCCTCGAGCGGATGAAGTTCATCGAGGGTGAGCCGATAAAGCCGGCCACAAACCTGGTTTGCGGGAAGTCGTAGAGGTTCAGTGGGGTATCTACCTGCAAAACCTCGCCGTCCTTCATGACCACAATGCGCTGGCCTAGGGTCATGGCCTCGACCTGGTCGTGGGTGACGTAGACGGTGGTTACACCTAGGCGGCGCTGGAGCTTGGAAATCTCGGCGCGCATCTCTACCCGTAGCTTGGCATCGAGGTTGGAAAGAGGCTCGTCGAACAAAAACACCTTGGGTTCGCGCACAATGGCCCGACCCATGGCTACCCGCTGGCGCTGACCCCCCGACAGCTCGCGGGGTTTGCGTTGCAGCAGATGGTCAATTTTGATGATGCGAGCCGCTTCCTTGACGCGCCGGTCGATCTCATCCTTGGGAACCCGGCGAAGGCGCAGGCCAAAGGCCATGTTCTCGTAGACGTTCATGTGGGGGTATAGGGCGTAGTTCTGGAAGACCATAGCGATGTCACGGTCTTTGGGGGGCACATCGTTGACCAGACGGTCACCGATGTACAGCTTGCCCTCGGTGATGTCCTCGAGGCCCGCAATCATGCGCAAGGTGGTGGTCTTGCCGCAGCCCGATGGCCCTACAAAGACTACAAACTCTCCGTCCTCGGTCTCGAGGTTGAAGTCTTTGACTGCCGTGACCTTGCCGCCGTACTTCTTGTAGATGTGTTCCAGCCGAATTTTCGCCATTATGGCCTCCTGCTTTTAGGGCAATGCCGCTAGCATCTGCCCGTACACGGTTCCCTCGCTGTGAGACCTCGCCAGGGCGAGCCCATCGGGGATTGGTTCCGGTACGCCGTCAGTCTACCCAGACTGACTGCAAGACTTCAATACCGGAGGGAAGCAGCCAACAACACATGGGCCGTCCCAAAACCAAGTAGCGCAGCCGGCCAGACCAGATTCGGTTATACCGGATTCACAAAGGAAATCGTCCAGATTAGAGGCGATCTTTTTGAATCCTAGAGCACGCCCAATGGTCACACCCCCCTGCGGATCGGCAAAGAAAACGATGCCCATACAAGAGGCCGTATCACGTTTCATTGAACACAGTAAATCGGTATCGCGTTGCCGTAAATGCAGTCAATCGGTATCGCCCTCCGCTGCGCGGTTTACTTCGGTCGGGTTGGTTCGTCACCGAGTGGTAGCCTCGCCCCTCGGCGCGGACCACTTCGGACCGTGTTGGGTGCCCCGAGTGCACACAGTCCCGATTCCGAGCCCCCGGGTGCGCCCCCCGATGGAGGTATCACGGTGCAGCACGGTTGTTGGATAGGGCTCATCGCGGCAAGGCGTGCAAATAACCTAGCCCTCGAACCCCAGCAAAAAGGGGTCTTCCAGCATCTCGGCCACAAAACGGCAGAAGCGGGCAGCCTCGGCGCCGTCGATCAGGCGGTGGTCGTAGGAAAGCGAAAAAGGCATGATGTTGCGCGGCTCAAAGGTACCCTTTTCGGCGTTCCAGACAGGCTCGAGGCTGCTACGCGAGACCCCCATGATGGCCACCTCCGGCCAGTTGACGATGGGCGTGAAGCCGGTGCCTCCTATGCCCCCAAGGTTGGAGATGGTAAAGGAAGCACCCTGCATCTCCTCAGGGGTGAGTTTGCGATCCCGCGCTTTAGCCGCCACTTCCCCCAACTCGGCTGCGAGCGCTATCACGCCTTTTTTGTCCACATCACGAATCACCGGCACCAGCAGGCCGGCAGGGGTGTCTACAGCCACGCCAATGTGTATGTAGTCCTTGAAAACAATCTCATTGCTGAGGGTGTCGATCGAGGCGTTGAACTTGGGGAAGTGTTTGAGGGCTGCGGCGGCAACCTTGAGCAGGATGGCAGTCATGGTCAGCTTGGCCCCCCGCTTTTCGGCTCTGGGAGCTAGCCTCTTGCGCAAGGCTTCCATCTCGGTGATGTCGGCCCGATCGAACTGGGTGACCATCGGGATGGTTGACCAGGCCTGGGCCATGCTTCGCACCGTGGCCCGGCGGATGCCCGACATGGCCTCACGGCGCACCGGGCCAAACTTGCCGAAGTCGGGTAAAGGCGTTGCGGTGGGTGCAGGGGCCGCAGGAGCAGCGGCTGTAGCCACCTCACCGGCTGCGAACCGCTTCAGATCGCTTTCGGAAATCCGGTAGGCCGGGCCGCTGCCCACCATCTCCCGCAGGTTGATGCCCATCTCTCGAGCCAGCCGCCGCACGCTGGGCGCCGCCGGAATCAGCCGGTGCTGCCCGGCGGGAACTGCTGCAAGGGGTGTGCTGGGTGTGCGGGACGGAGCGGGTGCGCTGGGTGCGAGAGACGGGGCAGATGCCTCCGGCTTGGGGGCCTCGGCAGACGGGGCTGGTGCAACGGTACTGCCCAGCACCGCGATCACCTGTCCGCTTTTGACCTCGTCACCGGGCTTAACCATCACCTTAGAAACGGTGCCCCCTTCGGAAGCGGGCGCCTCCATGACAGCTTTGTCGGTCTCGAGCTCCAGCACGGGCTGCCCTGGGGCCACGGTGTCGCCTTCCTTGATCAACACCCCCACCACCACCGCGGAGGTCACGTTGTCGCCTAGGTCGGGTAGTTTGAGTTCGGCCATACTGCTCCTATCGTTGTGTGTCAAGGCTTCGGAGTCAAAAAAGGGGGGTCAGCAGTGGTCTTTGGGTCCTTCTGGGCGCGGCGTTCTAGCCGCAGACCTCCGACCCACACATCAGCGCTTATGCGGTTGCTCTCGCCTGGGGTCTATACCCAGTGTTTTGATGGCCTCGCTAAGGGTATTGACGTTGATTTTGCCCTCGGTTCGCAGGGCCGACAGGGCCGAGAACGCCACGTGCCGGGCATCTACCTCGAAGAAATCGCGCAGGGCCTCGCGGGTCTCGCTGCGGCCGTAGCCATCGGTACCCAGGCTGTGAATGGGCCGGTTGAGGTAGCCCGAGATAGCGTCGGGCAACACCTTCATGTAATCCGAGGCTGCCACGATGGGGCCTTCGGTAGGGTTGAGGCACTGAGCCGCGTAGCACAGTTTGGCCTTGCTGCTGGGATTGAGGCGGTTGGTACGGGCGGTCTCGAGGGCATCGTAGTAGAGGGCCTTGTAGCTGGTCACGCTCCAAACATCGGCAGCCACCCCATAGGCCTCGAGCATCCCTGCGGCCTTGATGACCTCGTTCAGAATCGTCCCACTACCCAACAGTTGCACACGGGCCTTGGGCTTCATGAGCTCACTCTTTTTGAACAGGTACATACCCCTCAGGATGCCCTCTCGTGTTGTGTCGCGCGGCTCCGGCATGGGCGGCTGGGGGTAGTTCTCGTTCATCAGGGTGATGTAGTAGAAGATATCTTCCCCATCCTGGTACATGCGTTTCAGACCGTCTTGCAAGATGACCGCCAACTCGTAGGCAAAGGCCGGGTCGTAGGCCGGCATGTTGGGCACCGGCAGGGCCAGCACATGGGAGTGCCCGTCCTCGTGCTGCAGGCCCTCCCCGTTAAGGGTGGTGCGGCCCGCGGTGGCCCCCAGCAAAAAGCCCTTGGTGCGCTGGTCACCTGCCGCCCAGACCAGATCGCCCACCCGCTGCAAGCCAAACATTGAGTAGTAAATGTAGAAGGGAATAGTGGGGATACCGTAGTGGGCGTAGGCCGTTCCGGCAGCAATAAAGCTGCACATGGCCCCGGCCTCGTTGATGCCCTCCTGCAGGAGCTGACCGGTCTCGGACTCGCGGTAGACCGTCACCGTGCCGGCGTCCACCGGGGTGTAAAGCTGCCCCTTGGGGGAGTAGATGCCCACCGAGGATATCACCCCCTCCATACCGAAGGTGCGGGCCTCGTCGGGCACGATGGGCACGATGTACTTACCCACCTCGGGGTGGCGTACCAGCTTGGTCAGCATGCGCACGAAGGCCATGGTGGTGGAGATCTCCCGACCTCCGGAACCCGTAAGAAACTCTTCGAAAAAGGCCAAGTCGGGGGTGTTGAGCTGGTAGGCCCGCACCCGCCGCTCAGGAATCAGGCCCCCCAGGGCCTTGCGGCGCTCCAGCATGTAGCGCACCTCAGGGGAGTCGGGGCCGGGGTGGTAGAAGGGGGTGTGCTCCAGTTCCTCGTCGGGAATGGGAATACCCAGGCAGTCGCGGGCTTCACGAAGGTCCTCGAGGGTCAGCTTTTTGACCTGGTGAGCCACATTTTTGGCTTGGGCGGTAGGCCCCAGGCGGTAGCCCTTGATGGTACGGGCAATGATAACCGTGGGCGAGCCGCGGTGCTCTGTTGCCGCTTTGAAGGCCGCGTAGATCTTCTGATTGTCGTGGCCACCGCGCGAAAGGGTCAGGCGGTCTAGGTCTTCGTCGCTCATACCCTCGATCAGCTTTTTGAGGGCCGGGGTATTGAAGAACTTCTCGCGCAACTCTTTCCCACCGTAGGCCGCATAGCGCTGGCTCTCGCCGTCTACGAGCTGCTCCATACGCTCCAACAGGGCCCCCTCGGTGTCGCGGGCAAACAGCTCATCCCAGGCGCTGCCCCAGATCACCTTGATAACGTTCCAGCCGTTGCCCCGGTAGACCGACTCCAGCTCCTGGATGACCTTGGAGTTGCCCCGCACAGGCCCATCCAGGCGCTGCAGGTTGGCGTTGACCACAAAAACCAGGTTATCGAGCTCCTCGTACGCCGCTACCCGCAGCCCCCCCAGGGTCTCGACCTCGTCCTGTTCGCCGTCACCCAAAAAAGCCCAGACCTTGGCGTTGGTTTTGGGTTTGAGGCCGCGGTCCTCTAGGTAGCGCATGAAGCGGGCCTGGTAGATGGCCTGCAGAGGCCCCAGGCCCATGCTCACCGTGGGGAACTCCCAGTAGTCGGGCATCAACCAGGGGTGGGGGTAGCTGGAAAGGCCGCGCCCAGGCCCACCCAGTAACTCGCGACGGAACTTGCCCAGGTCGTGCTCGTTTAGACGGCCCTCCAGGAAGCTGCGGGCGTAGACTCCTGGCGACATGTGGCCCTGATAGAAGACCAGGTCGCGGTCGGGGGAGTCCTGCCCGCGGAAAAAGTGGTTAAAGCCCATCTCCATCAGCTCGGCGATGCTGGCGTAGGTGGAGATATGCCCCCCGATGCCATCAGCCTTTTTGTTGGCCTGCTGCACGATGGCAATGGTGTTCCAGCGCAAAATGTTGGCGATGCGCTCCTCGAGCAGGGGGTCGCCCGGGTAGGGCGGCTGGTGCTCGAGGGAGATGGTGTTGACGTAGGGGGTGTCGACCTTGTCGTGGATGACCACACCCTGGTGGTAGGCGTAGTTCTCCAGCATCTCCATGAGCTGGGCAACCCGGTCGCGCCCAGCGCTGCGCAACACGTACTCTAGACTCTCCCGCCACTCCTGGTTCTCCAGGTCCTCGAGCTGTATCTGCTCCTTGGCGGAGAGCCCGGCTCGAGCAGCGATTAGTTCACGGTCTTCTACCATAGACACTCCTTTTGTAGGCTCCGACGACCAGTGTGGGCCACGGTCCTGGTCTGGGGCGCTCGGCCGCTTTGTTTCCGACCTTACATTACAGCAGATTTTGGACCGTCAAAACGTAAGGAGGTCTGTTTTTTACAGCACATAAAAAACTTTTACCAAATGGCAAACCTGGGTTGACCGAAAAGTTCGCGACGTTATCCGCACAGCGAAGGGCGATACCGATTTACTGCATGGTCTGAACGCGATACCGTCCCTTGGAAGGGCGTCGTTTTCTTCGCCGACCAGAGGGAGGGTGGGCTCTGGAATCCCAGATGTGCCCCGCGCAGTACAACCAAGCCAGTGACGACTCCCCGTTCTGAAGAACGGGGCTTCGCGGTTCTCACGGGACGGCCCACGCCGTACCCATCCCCGCAGGCTCCGTCCGAGCCCATCTGCGGTCGGGTGCACGCCCCGACCTGGCCAGGATAATGTGAATGGCGTGTAGTGCGCTCTTCAGGCACGTGCATATGATAGCACATCCGCCGCCCACTATGCTATGTGCTCCTTCGGAGCACGTGGGGGAGT
>Ga0209721_1001500_pt1 | contig 17146 bp, 14 predicted proteins | sample TshhotsprinmetaG_FD_184139 | JGI IMG/M metagenome (GOLD analysis project Ga0209721, IMG submission 184139) | Hot spring microbial communities from South Africa to study Microbial Dark Matter (Phase II) - Tshipise hot spring metaG (SPAdes)... | ecosystem: Environmental > Aquatic > Thermal springs... | reverse complement strand
AATGACGATAATGACGATAATGACGATAATGACGATAATGACGACGACGATCACGGTGATGCGGGGGATGTCACCAATGACAATGATTGTTGACATGCAATGCCCCACCATCATGCCCGTGACAGGATCGGTGCCACACCATCGGGAAGTCTGATAGGGTTGCTAACGCGCCAGACTCGCGTATCATAGCGTTAACTGGAATTCAGATGATGTGGAGCATTCGCTATGTCCTGGCAAGCAGCCCTCGCCCGCCATTACCACATTCACGGTACACTGTCACCACTGCCGGGTGAATATGATCTCAATTTTCTCGTCACAACCCATAACAACGAGCGCTACGTGCTCAAAATCATGCGTTCAGATTGCGATCCGGCTTTGGTTGAGCTTCAATGTGCTGCGCTTGAACATCTTCGCGCGACTGCATCGGATCTACCAGTACCGCGATTGGTGCGCACTGTGAGCGGCGAACCATTCGTGTCCGTTGATGATCGGCTTGTCTGGCTGATCACGGCGTTGCCAGGCGAGCATTATGCCACGTTTCGCCCTCACCTGACCGCTTTGCGCACTGAGCTAGGGCGCCGGGCCGCGCAGCTCGATCAGGCTCTGGCTGACTTTTTCCACCCGGCACTCGGCCGTCCATTCAAGTGGAATCTGTTGCAGGCTGAGTGGGCAATAACCGCTGCCGCAACCATCACCGACCCTGATCGTCGCGCGATTGTCGATGCAGCTCTGCGCGAATATGTTCAGATCAAGCCGGTTTTACTCTCACTGCCGCGCACTGCAGTTCACAATGACCTCAACGACTACAATCTGCTGGTGACGGCGACGGCACGCGGCGAATGCTTCCTCAGTGGCATCCTCGACTTTGGCGATCTTTGCGCTGCGCCGCGCATTTGTGAGTTGGCGATTGCGGCTGCTTATGCCATACTCGACCAGCCTGATCCGTTGCGCGCGCTGACCGAGATCGTTGCCGGTTATCACGCCGTCTGGCCGCTCACTCCAACCGAGATCGAACTGATCTGGCCATTGGTGCGTGCCCGACTGTCAGTGAGTGTGATCAATGCGGCGCTGATGCAGCGCGACCGGCCTGAAGATCCGTATGTCACGATTTCGACCGGGCCTGCCTGGCGCTTGCTGACCGCTACAGCGGCGTTTGATGCCACCATCGTAGCCTGCCGGCTGCGGGTTGCTTGTGAAATGTCTGTCAGCGATGCCGCAGCGCGCGTGATGGCCTGGATTGACGAACAGCGGGGACGTTTTGCGTCAGTGCTGGGTTGTGATTTGAGCGACGCACCGGTGGTGAGTCTGGCTGCCGGTGAAATGCCGTTGCCGCAAGATCCCTTTGCGCTTGCGGTGAGCGAAGCTGGAACGCTGGTTGCCTCAACCGGCCAGAGTGTGAGTGTCGGTCGCTACGGCGAACCACGCCTGATCTACACGGCGCCGACATTCTTTGCCGGATCGCATCCACTTGCCGAACGCCGCACTGTTCATCTCGGCGTTGATCTCTTTGCCGCGCCAGGTACGCCAATCTATGCTCCTTTGGCGGGAGTGGTGGTTGTTATCGAACGTCTGCCGGATCCGCTCGATTATGGCTGGCTGGTCGTGCTGGAGCACCAGACTCCGGCGGGAGACCGGTTCTGTACCCTCTACGGTCATCTTGATTCGATCTGTCTCAATTCTCTTTCACCCGGCCAATCGCTGGCTGCCGGGCAACTCTTTGCTGCGCTGGGCGATGTACCGAACAATGGTGGCTGGCAGCCACATCTCCATTTTCAACTCATTCTCGATCGGCGCGCCATAGAACCACACTGGTTTGGCGTTGCCCAGCCTGAAGAGTGGGCGTGGTGGAGCGCAATCTGTCCCAATCCGGCGGCGCTGCTTAATCTGCCAGATGATCGGGTTGCGTACCGTCCGCTTGATAGCGCTGCGTTACTCAGTGAGCGCCGCCGCTATTTTGCCGGTAATTTGCGGCTGAGTTATCGCGATCCGTGTACGCTCTTGCGCGGCTGGCGGCATTACCTGTTCGATGAATACGGTCGCGCCTATCTCGATGCCTACAATAATGTCCCGCATGTTGGTCATTCCCATCCACGCATTCAGGCCGTGTCGGCGCGCCAGTTGCGTATGCTTAACACCAATACGCGCTATCTGCATCCGGCCCAGATCGCCTTTGCCCGTGAGCTGTTGTCGAAGCTACCGTCTTCGTTTGAGGTGTGTTTTTTCGTCAACTCCGGTTCCGAAGCCAATGAGCTGGCCCTGCGATTGGCGCGCGCCGCGACGGGTGGACGTGATATGATTACCATCGACCACGGTTACCACGGCCATACCACCGGCGCGATTGACATTTCGGCATATAAATTCAACCATCCTGCCGGTAGCGGCAAACCGAATTGGGTTGAAGTGGTGATGGCGCCTGATCCTTATCGCGGCCCGTATGGTGCTGACGGTGAGCGTTATGCAGCCGAAGTCGATAGTGCGCTCGAACGGATTGCTGCGCGCGGCGGTAAACTGGCCGGTTTCATCGCCGAGACCTTCCCAAGTGTTGCCGGTCAGATCCTGCCGCCACCCGGCTATCTGGCCGCAGTCTATCGTCGCATCCGTGCTGCCGGCGGCGTCTGCATCGCCGACGAGGTGCAAACCGGTTTGGGTCGGTTGGGCACCCACTACTGGGCTTTCGAAACGCAGGAGGTTGTGCCTGATATTGTCGTGCTAGGGAAGCCACTCGGCAATGGCCATCCGATTGGCGCTGTCGTGACAACGGCAGCGATTGCTCAGGCGTTTGACAACGGGATCGAATTTTTCTCGACCTTCGGCGGCAGTACCCTTTCGTGTATCGTTGGCCGCGAAGTGTTGCGGATTATCGATGATGAAGGATTGATGAACAATGCTGCTGTTATCGGCAACGAGCTGCTATCCGGACTGCGCGAATTGCAAGGCCGGCACGCTATCATTGGTGATGTGCGTGGAATGGGGTTGTTCATCGGCGTAGAACTGGTCACCAACCGCGCTACGCGCGCGCCAGCCACTGCTGCGGCCAGTTATCTCAAAGAGCGCCTGCGCGCTGAACGGGTGCTGATCGGTACGGAAGGCCCCGCCGACAATGTGCTGAAGATCCGTCCGCCTCTCACATTTGATCGCGCGGCGGTAACGCTATTGTTAGAGCGGTTTGACGCGATCCTCAACGAGAGTTTTATCGCGCGCCAGGTGGAAGATGCGCATTGATTGACCATTCCCGATGTTGTTTTGCCTGGCCGGTCGCGCGACACATTGTTCGGCAACACCATCAGAACGGTGAAGCGTTTGGTCACGCCGACCGGCTTGAATGATGATCACCACTGAGCACGAACGCTGATCACTCGTTGGAGAGACCCATCTCGCGCCGATACCGCTCGCGCACCGTGTCAAGGCTGATCAGACAGCCATCTTCTTCGATATACCAGTGCTCCCAGCCATTGCATGGCGCGCCGTTCATGTAATAGCTACCGGCTTGATGAATGCTCCCTTCAAACCCATCGGCAGTGCGCAGGCGCGCATCGGGTTTGATGGTGGCAAACCGGCCCGGCTCTTTGTTGAGATAGAGCCGTTGCCCAGGGCGGAGATAGCCGGTTTCGACCAGGGTAGCGAACGCAACCCGCGGGGCTAATCTGGCTTTGTCTGATACGTCAAATACCGCGGGATCAAATGGCTCTACCGGTGTTGCGTCAATCCGTCGCTGCGCAACGGTAATGTACGCGCGCTCTTGTTCGATACCGATCCAGTGACGGTGGAGCCGTTTCGCGACCACGCCGGTTGTGCCGCTGCCAAAGAACGGGTCGAGCACAACATCACCCGGATTGCTGGAAGAGAGAATGACTCGGTACAGCAACGCTTCCGGCTTTTGGGTCGAGTGCGCTTTGCGGCCCTGCTCGTCGCGCGCGCGCTCGGCGCCGGTTGCCAGCGGCAGGATCCACCAGTCAGAGCGCATCTGTTTCTCGTCGTTGAACCCCTTCATCGCATGATGATGAAACGTATAGCGGGCATGTTTGCCGCTGCTGGCCCAGATCAGGGTCTCGTGGGCATTGGCGAACCGCACGCCACGAAAATTCGGCATCGGATTAACCTTGATCCAGATCACATCGTTGAGGATCCAAAACCCCAGGTCTTGCATGATAGCGCCAACCCGAAAAATGTTGTGGTAGGTGCCAATCACCCAGATTGTGCCGGTTGGCTTCAGCACACGCTTGCAGGCGGCCAGCCAGCGACGAGTAAATTCGTCATACTCCTGAAGCGAAACGAACTGATCCCACGCATCATTCACGGCATCCACTTTCGTCATGTTGGGACGGTGCAGCTCGTTTTGCAATTGCAGGTTGTACGGTGGGTCGGCGAAAATCAGATCAACGGATGCTGTAGGTAGCTTGGCAAGCACCTCGATACAATCGCCTTCAAGAATCTGGTTCAGGGGCAGAGCCATCGTTTTCATACACTCCGGGTCAGCGTTTATTGCGAGTCGTTCAAGCGTATTGTTGCGTATCATAGCACTGATTGAACCTGTCGCATCAGTGTACCGAGACGCTGACTGCTTGCAGTCAGGATAGCGGCAGGTGTTCATCGTCGGTTGGCATCGTTGCCCAAACGCCGACAAGAGTGACATATCTCTATTGACGCAACAGTATCCCGTTCACTTCACCTGTCGCTGGCGCATACATCACCGATCCAGAATACAAACCTCGCGCCGGTAATCGAGCGTTACCCGCCGGAAGCAACTAAGCAATCGGTTGCCGGCATTAGCGCGTCCACGCCGACTCAGATCGCCGTGGTTTGTGACCGGGACATCAACTTCAACCTCTGGCAGGCAAAATGGCCCGATCTGGAGATCAACGGTGATTCCCCGCGCCACCGGCGCGGCAGCGGCGAATCCGTGACCGGTATCAGCCTGCACGTGACCGAGATGAACCCCGATCCGGGTGGCAAGATCGGGACTCAGCGTGAGCGCGCCGTTTGAACCGGTGTCAATGGTGAGCAGGAGTTCGATAGGTTGTGGCGCAGTAAGATGTGCCGTGATGGCCGGAAAATGTTCGAAGAAGCGCAAGGGGAGAGTTGCGCCAGACGGGCCAGGCGGCGGTGGCATGAGGTCTGAGTGGCAGAGTCGAATGGTATGGTTGACGTAATCAATGGTCAGATTAAGCTGATGCAACACATTGTAACCCAGCACGATGTCAACGGGAAAGGGAGCGTGGGACAGATCGATTGCCATCAGATAGAGGTTGCGCAAGGTCAGGTCGCCGAGGCGTAGCCACGGTAGCACTGTTTCGGTGAAGGGAACCGTGTCAGACGCCGCGTCAGAGCCAAGGGCGAACTCGCCGAGACGCAGGTCGAGCCGGCGAGCCAGCGAGAGATCGATGGCCGAGGGGTCGGTACCGGTATCGATCAAAACGATGAGTGGACGACCGCCGGGGCCGGCTGCCCGGCAACGCGCGACGAGCGGTTGCCAGATCAGTTCTACTTCGGCCATGCCACTGGCCGGAAATTCGAGCCGGGTCTGATCGTCAAGCATACTGCTCCGTGGCCGCATCATTGGGGCGGGAAGCCGTTCGATAGAGCGCGAGGGCGCGCGCGCGTTGGGTCGCATGATCGACAATCGGTGTCGGATAGTCGCGTCCAATCTGCACGCCGGCCCGGATCTGTTCGGCGCCTGGCATAGTGTGTGGCGCGTGGATGTAGCGCGTCGGCACGCGGGCCAGTTCGGGCAGGTAGCGGCGAACATACACGCCATCGGGATCGAATTTTTGACCCTGACTGACCGGATTGAAAATGCGGAAGTACGGTTGGGCATCGGTGCCGGTGCCGGCTGCCCATTGCCAGCCGCCGTTGTTTGCCGCCGGGTCGCCATCGATCAGCCAGCGCATGAAGTGTCGTTCACCCCAGCGCCAATCGATCAGCAAGTCTTTGGTCAGGAAGGAAGCGACGATCATGCGGGCGCGGTTGTGCATCCAGCCCTCTTGTTGCAACTGGCGCATTGCCGCATCAACAATCGGGTAACCGGTCTGACCGGTTTGCCATGCGGCAAAGAGTTCCGGATCGTTCGGCCAGGCAATCCGATCAAAGGCCGGTTTGAAGCTACCGCGCAGGGCGTGAGGGAAGTGGTATAGCACCTGCACGTAGAAATCGCGCCAGATCAACTCGCCGATCCAGCTCTCTGGACCGGGTCCGGGCGGCGCGGCCCGCGCCGCAGCCACACACTGACGGGGTGAGATGACGCCGAAGCGCAGGTAGGGCGAGAGGCGCGAGGTGCCAGGAACGGCGAGCAGGTCGCGCGCCGTTGCGTAGTCGGCTAACGGGCCACGAACGAATCGTTCGAGCGCATCGAGGGCAACGGTTTCGCCAGTAGGGAAACGGGGCAGGGTTACAGGCGCGTCAGGCAGCAGATCGGTCACCGCCGGTAACGGCTCACTGGCCGGCAAAGGGATGGCGACAAGCCGGGGCATTCCCTGCACATGCGCGGGATCACTCGCAAAGCGGGCGCGCCAGCGTTTGGCGTAGGGAGTATAGACCGTATAAGGCCGACCTTCAGCGGTCGCAATTTCATTCATCTCGAAGATCACCGCGTCTTTGCAGCTTTCGGCGCGATAACCGGCAGCGCGCAGTTCGCGTTTGATGACACTATCACGCTGGATGGCATAGGGCGTGTAATCGCGGTTCCACATCACTCCGCCGGCGCCGGTTTCGCGCAAGAGTCTGATCAAAGTCGGCAAGGGTTCTCCGCGCCGTAGCACAAGATATAAGCCGAGCGCGCGCAGTTCAGCGTCGAGCGCAGCCAGGCTGTCAAGTAAAAATTGGGTACGCGCTGGACTGGCGAAGCGCCCGCGGATGATGGCGTCGTCGAAGATAAAGACCGGTACAACTGCGCCGCCAGCGGCCTCAGCAGCCTTCAAGAGGGCAGTATTATCGCGCAAGCGCAGATCACGCCGAAACCAGTGAATGAGCATACAGCGTTCGATCGTAACGATAAAAGTCTCATTGCTCTCATTATACCCGGTTGGACTGACTCGATGATGAAGAATGACCAACATGCCGGCGCTGACGGCATGCAGGGCATCATCAGGCGGAGCAGGTATCCATTGCGCCGCGTTTACTTTCACCTACAGCGGCGTGGTATAATCAGCCTCAGATACGTACACCTGTGCGAAAGTTGGCGGAAAGGAAGGGCATGAGCGCCGAGCGGCTGGTCAATCCCCATTCAGATAGCGACGACCAACAGGTAGAGAAGAGCCTGCGTCCGCGCACGCTCAGCGAGTTTATCGGTCAGGAGAAGGTCGTCGAGCAATTGCGGATTGCGATTGCCGCCGCTCGTGGCCGCAACGAATCGCTTGACCATACCCTCTTCTACGGGCCGCCAGGGTTAGGCAAGACCTCGCTCGCCAACGTTGTTGCCAATGAGATGGGGGCCAAAATCAAGATCACGAGCGGGCCGGCAATCGAGCGCGCCGGTGATCTGGCCGCCATCCTGACCAGCTTGCAGGCCAACGATGTGCTATTCATCGACGAGGTTCATCGCCTCAATCGGGCCGTGGAAGAGGTGCTTTACCCGGCGATGGAAGACTTTGCCCTCGACCTGGTGGTGGGAAAAGGGCCAGGCGCGCGCAGTTTGCGGCTGAGTTTGCCCCGCTTTACCGTCATCGGCGCAACGACTCGGCTGGCGCTGTTGACTTCGCCGTTGCGTGATCGATTTGTGTCGGTGCATCGGTTAGTCTTTTATTCAGATGCGGCGATGACCGAAATTGTCAGCCGGTCAGCGCGCATTCTGGGAGTGCCGATCAGCCCGGAAGGCGCGCGCGAAATCGGGCGACGCGCGCGTGGCACACCTCGGATCGCCAACCGGATTCTGCGTCGTGTGCGTGATTATGCTCAGGTAGTGGCCGATGGCACAATCACCCTCGATGTAGCGCGATCGGCGCTGGCTCAGCTTGAAATTGATGAGCTGGGATTGGATGAAAATGACCGCCGGTTGCTCCGCGCAATCATCGAGCTGTTTAACGGCGGTCCGGTCGGCCTCAGCACATTAGCGGCGGCGCTGGCCGAAGAGGTCGATGCGATTGAGGACGTGTACGAACCGTTCTTGTTGCAGCTCGGTTTCTTGCAGCGCACCCCACGCGGGCGCATCGCCACGCGCCGCGCCTACGAACATCTTGGGTTGCCTTTCCCTGAACGAGCGTTGCCTTCCGATGACGATAGCGGAGCGCAACAAGGAACGTTATTTTAGTATGACGATCCTCTCAATTGCGATCATCGCCCGTGATGAAGCGCGTCACATCGGCGGTTGTTTACGGAGCATTGCCGGTTTGAGTGACGATGTTGTGGTGATTGTCGATGTAGAGACTCGCGATGCTACGGCCACGATTGCCGCCGAACATGGCGCGCGCGTGTTGATCGAGCCATGGTATGGCTTCAGTGTCCAGCGTAACCGGGCATTGCAACACTGTCGCAACGAGTGGGTGCTCTTCATCGACGCCGATGAGCGATTGACTCCAGAATTGTTTAGCGAGATTGCAACGCTGATGTATTATGGCCCGCCTGCCACTATTGCCGGTTATCGGATCCCGCGTTACAACCTCTTCTTTGGTCGGCGTCTGCGCGGCGGTGGCTGGTATCCCGACTTCCAGTTGCGTTTGTTGCGACGCGATGCAGCCAGCTACGATGAGGGGGTGGCCGTTCACGAAGTGGCGACAGTCCAGGGAGCAATTGGCGAGTTGCACGGTCATTTGCTTCATCTCAATATTGAGCGTCTTGATGAATTGTGGCAGAAACAGGCGCGATACGCGCTGGCTGAAGCAATAATGCTCTACCGTGCCGGACGACGGACACGGCTGCGCAATCTGATCGGCGCGCCGGCGCGTGAGTTCACTCGTCGCTACTTCCAGCTCGGCGGATGGCGAGATGGCTGGCTGGGTCTGTTTCTCTGCGCGACACTGGCCTGGCACGAAGTGGTGAAGTTCTGTATGCTGTGGGGGTTACGGCAAAAGTGAAGCGGTCGGCGCTGCCCGCTCAAATCAGCGCCAGGTAACAGCCGACAAGTTGCGCTATGCTGTCTCGCCCAATCGAGATAGAGCGCTATTGACTGATAGCAGGGAAAGATTATGGATCCGATTGCCGATGCACTCAGGCAGCGTCCGCTGCTCATTCTCGACGGGGCTATGGCAACCGAACTCGAACGGCGTGGGTGCGATCTGGCCGATCCGCTCTGGTCGGCCAGGGTCTTGATCGAGAACCCGGCGCTCATTCAGGCCGTGCATGCCGATTATTTCGCTGCTGGCGCTGATGTGGCGATTACAGCCAGTTACCAGGCAACCATCCCCGGTTTTCGCGCCCGTGGCCTGAGTGAGGCGCAGGCAATTGAACTATTGCAACGTTCGGTTGAGCTGGCTCGCGCTGCGCGCGATACCTTTTGGGCTGAGCCGGCCAACCGGGTGGGGCGGATTCGTCCGCTGGTGGCAGCCTCGATTGGCCCTTACGGCGCCTTTCTGCACGACGGTTCAGAATATCGTGGTAACTATGGGTTGTCGGCGGCAGACCTGATCGAATTTCATCGTCCGCGTATGGCGATATTGGCTGCCGCTGCGCCCGATCTCTTTGCCTGCGAAACAATTCCGTGTCTCGATGAGGCGCTGGCTCTGACAGAACTGTTGCCTGAATTTCCCCATCTGACAGCGTGGATCAGTTTTAGCGCCCGCGATGGCGGTCACACCTCCCAGGGTGAACCGATTGCAGATTGTGTGGCTGCAATCGCCGATCATCCTCAGGTGGCGGCAATCGGCATCAACTGTACCGCGCCGCGTTTCATTCCCGACCTGATCGGCGCTATTCGCTCAGTAACTACCAAACCGATTGTCGTCTACCCCAATTCTGGCGAGGCTTACGATCCGGTAGCTCAGTGCTGGATCGGCGTTGCCGAGATCGATAACTTTGCAGCCCAGGCTCGTCAGTGGTACGCTGCCGGGGCACGCTTGATTGGTGGCTGTTGCCGCACAACGCCCGATCATATTCGGGCGCTGGCCAGGTGGGCCGCCAGCGAGGTGCAGTATGGTTGAGGCATGGCCATTCGATCCCTTCACAATCCCTCCTGCGCAAGTGCTGCGCGTTGGTTCCTACCCATTGCACGGCGCGCCGGTATTTCACGTCGATCCCAACCATTATCACGCGGAGCTAAGCCTCAAACAGGCTCTGCTGAAAGCCGATCACACATACTATGTGCAGGCTTATCCTGAAAGTTTGCCGGCGCAGTGGGAACTGCTTGAGTGGGGGCTAAGCGAACTTGCGCGCGCCTATCCGCACTGGTTTAGCCTCTGGCGCAACGGTGATCATCTGCACTGGCAGAACCGTTTGCTGGGGCAGATAGAAACCATCCAGATTGGCGATATGCCTGATCTGTGGCCAATCGACTGGCTCGGTCGGCAGGTTCAGGAAGACCTGTTGCTGATGAGAGTGGATGAAGAAGCCGGCCATCCTCTGATCGCCGGACAGCTCTGCTTCCCCAACCGCTGGTGCATCGGCGATAAAATGGGTTTACCGCTGGCAGCGATTCACGGGCCGGTGCCCGGATTTAGCGAGCAGTTGGCCGTTGCGACCGCGCGACTGGTTGCCCGTCTGCAACCGCAGCGCCCGGTCTGGCGACGCAACTGGTCGCTGGCTGTGTTACCCGATCTCGATCTCTCGCCGCGGTTAGGAATGCTTAACCGGGAAAAAGCCGCCGTTACTGCGGATAATGCTGGTGAGCGCATCTTTTACCGGGTCGAGCGGCAAACACTGGTGCGCTTTACCCGCCATCCTGCCGTATTGTTCACCGTGCGCACCTATGTCACGCCACTGGGCACATTGGCCGCCGATCCGCACTGGGCAGCAGCGTTTGCCAGTCTGTTGCGCAATGTCGAGCCTGCAATTCTGGAATACAAAGGTATTAAACCGTATCTGCAACCGTTATTGACATATCTGGATTGGCAGGCAATGAGGGGGAGTATGTACAATTGAGTTTCCTGCCTCGTTGGAGGTTGAACCATTCGGTCAGGTGAAGGTATGCTATCATAGGTCGCAGACGAGATCAGACGGAGGAAGCGGGTAATGACTGATGATCGTGAACGGCGCGCGACCGGAGCCGAATCCCAGTCTGGTAGCATGCCGCGCCAGCGTGAAGCACCACGAACCGAACGACTGGAGGCAACGTCAGCCAGCTCATCCTGGCGACCGCGACAGATGCGCGCTACCGGCGCTGGTTCTCCGGGTATGAATACAATCCGGCAAACGTTACCGCGCTGGCTTCAGCAGCGTGGAATGCTCTTCGTTATCCCTATCATCGTTCTGATTACGATAATTGCTTTCCTCACGATTGCCGCTTTGCGCGGTGATCGCCGGGAAGCGACGCTCGGCGCGCCCGAGCCAACAGCCCTTGTTCAACCGACAGCCGGTTCAGGGCTGGTTCCTGGCACTGAAGATACGGTGGCTACACCAGAGCCGACTCCAGTTCCAACTCCGCGCGTGTTTGTCGTGGTCAATACCGGCGGACAAGGCCTCTTCCTGCGACCGCAGCCAAACCGGAACAATGATCCGCTTGCAACCCTCCCTGATGGTACCCGGCTTGTACAGATTGGCGACGACGTGCCCGGCGGTGATTATGTGTGGCGACCAGTGCGCACTCCCGATGGATTAGAGGGGTATGTAGCGGTAGATTTTCTGGCGCCGGCAGAGTAGCAATTGCGTTGGGAAGTGTCTGACGCACAAAGAAGCGGTGGTAAGTAATCAGTTCAGCGCGCAAACACCCCGATTGAGTCCGGCAACCGCTTCGTGAGAAAGTAGGGGCGGGTTTTAAACCCGCCCCTACTCAGCGATCTCCCTGCTCGCGGGCAGCAACCAGATCAGGCGCAGCAATCGACAAGAAGAGATCGACCAGATTGGGGTCGAAATGTTTGCCGGCCTGCTCGCGGATGTACCGATAAGCTTGCTCGCGTGACCAGGCTTTGCGGTAGGGGCGATCGTTAGTCAACGCATCCCACACGTCAACCAGAGCGAAAATGCGCGCCGCCAGCGGGATCTGTTCGCCGCGGAGACCGCGGGGATAGCCGGTGCCATCCCATTTTTCGTGATGACAATAGGGAATATCCAGCGCCGGACGCAAATAGGCAATCGGCGAGAGCAATTCGTAAGCATAGGTCGTATGGCGACGCATAATCTCCCACTCTTCGGCGGTAAGTGGGCTGGGTTTGTGGAGGATTGAGTCTGGTACTCCGATCTTGCCAATGTCGTGCAACATCGCGCCACGCCACATATTGATTTGTTCTTCGGGTGGAATATTGAGCGCCTGGGCAACCGCAATCGTCAGATGGGCCACCCGTTGCGAATGTCCCTCCGTCTCGCGATCGCGCAAATCGAGCGCGCGCGACCAGCCGATCAACGTCTGGTCATACGCTTCAGCAATCGCTTTCGCCATCTGTTGGGCTTGTTCGGTCAGCTTACGCTCTTGTTCGGCGGCGCGCTCACGTTCTTCGATCAAGCGTCGGTAGCGATTGATACGCTGCATCGTGCGCACCCGCAGGCGCAATTCACTCTGCTCAACCGGCTTAGAGAGAAACTCATCAGCGCCAGCCCGAACGCCTTCCAGTCGCGACTCGCGATCATCGAGTGCCGTAATCATGATGATAGGCACTTCGGCGGTTTTAGGGTCATCGCGCAACATGCGGCAAACGGAAAAGCCGTCAAGATCCGGCATCATCACGTCAAGCAAGATCAAATCAGGCAATTCTTGTTGGGCGGCAGTAATCCCCTCTATCCCTGAAGCAGCCGCGCGCACCAGACACTGTTCGCGTTTGAGAAGGTCGCTGAGAAATTCGCGAATATGTACATCATCGTCGATGACCAGCACACTGTAGGGATGATTCTGCATACCTGTCGCGTTTCAGATACTTGAAGTTGTCAATACAGCCTGTATTCTATCACGATACAATAGATTACGCCGACCAGAATGCTTGACCGATGTGCTGGTCGGCGCTATGATGCAAGTGGCGCTGTGCTACCACTTCAGGAACCAACTTTTTCGGGGTGGTGTGCGCAGACTCATGATCAGCGCTTATCGATTCAGGCAAAGCTCTCTTTTTAGAATACAGACTTGTAATTACCAAATCATTACAAATGCTGTATTGCTATAGCGTATCAGCGTTCCAGGCAAAGACCGATTGCCGGCAGGTATGCGCTAGCTGTTGAGGTTTGTGATAGTCAGAGGCGCTGGGAATAATCTGCCGGCATGCTCAATGACCGCCAGCGCGATCTGGATGTTCCAGTTCTTCTGGGCGACAATACTGGCTTTTGAAGGAGCGATTTATGAACGCAGCCAGCGATGAGCATCGCCCCGCCATATTGATCGTCGATGATGATCCGAATGTGACCAGTTCACTGGCCCGATCATTGCGGGATCGCTTCACGGTCTTCACTGCCACCGATGCCGACACTGCGTTGCAATTATTGCAGCAACAACCGGTGGCAATTATCTTAACCGACCAGCGAATGCCGAAGATGTCTGGCGTAGAGCTACTGGCGTGCGCAAGGCAACTGCAACCGGACGCGCGCGGCTTCATCATTTCGGGTTATACCGATCCTGCCGCCTTGATCGAGGCACTCAATCTTGGCTCGGTGCAAGGCTTTATGAATAAGCCCTGGGATATTGCAGCGTTGCGGCGGAAACTCGAGCAGTTAGCGCAAGAGTATCAACTGGCAGTCAACGAACGACGCGCGGCGACTGAAGCGCAAACGCAGATGTCGATATTGCGTCAAATGCTCGATCAGTTGCAGAGTGGTGATCTGACCACGCTTGACCTGGTACAGTGGGAGGATGAAGCTGAAGCGCCGGCAGTCAGCGTGCCGGTCATGGGCGCGCAACTGGCCCAGAGCGCGCCGGAGATTTTCCATGATCTGGTTGCCGGCTATCGCAGCCTGCTCGAGTTGGCGGCTGAGCAGCGCGGCTTGCACGATCAGCGCTCGATGCCCGATCGGCTGCGGGTCTTCAGCGAGCGGCTTGGATCGCTCTGGGCTGGGCCGCGCGATCTGATCGAAATTCACACCACGGCGTTGCGCCAGCTCTGTCGCGGTCAAACGCCGCAACGCATTGCGGTTTACATCGAAGAAGGACGGCTGATTTTGCTGGAATTGATGGGGCATCTGGTCAATTTCTACCGGATCCGTCTGGCAGCTCAAAGCCATGAGTGAGATATTGCCGTCTGCCTTTATCCAGGCGCCGTATGTCGTATTCCTGCTCGATCCGACTGGAGAGATACTCGCAGGCAACGCTACGGCTGCTGCGCTGTTCAATCTTACCCCTGACGAATTGCGCGGTCGGCAGTTTGCCACACTGCTTGATCCCTTTAGTATCGCGAAGGCTCAGGTGATGATTGAGCAGACCTTGCGCGCTGGTGGCGTGCAGCATTGGGAACTCAATCATCGTCGGCCAGGCGCAGCGCCACTCTTGCTCGGCTATACCACATGGCCGATCCGCAATCAGCAAGGCACGGTAGTCGCTGTGGTCGCGCTCGGGCTCGATCTCGGCCCTTCTATCACGCTTGCCGCGCAACTGGCCGAGACCAATCAGCGACTCGAAGCGGCGCTCAAGCAGCTTGAACGCGCCCATGCCGAACTCAAAGCGGCGCAAGCGCAACTCGTGCAGTCGGAAAAGATGCGCTCGCTTGGTCAACTGGTAGCCGGTGTCGCGCATGAAATCAATACGCCGCTCGGTTATGTCGCCAATAATCTCGCGTTTCTGGCCGAACGGTTGCCTGCTTTGCGTCATAATCCCGGTGACGAGAGTGGTTGGCGCGATGTGAATGATGCTATTGCCGAAAGTCAGACCGGTATCGAACGTATTGCCGGCATCGTGCGCGCGCTGCGCGCGTTTGCCCGGCCTGATGAGCGTGATCGCGTGGCTGCCGACATCAACGAAGGGTTGGCCGGCACGGTGCGCATGGTGCGCGCCGTCAGTGGTCCCCGTATCGTGATTCGGGAGGAATATGGCGCTGTGCCGCCATTGCTTTGTCATCCCGGCGAGTTGAATCAGGTTTTTCTCAACCTGCTTATGAATGCGGTGCATGCCTGCAATGACGCCGGTACCGTAACGGTAAAGACGGCTAGTGATGAGAGTTCCATTACCGTAACAATCATCGATACAGGGCCAGGAATGGATGCGGAGGTGCTGGCGCGATTGGGTGAACCCTTTTTTACAATGTGGCCCGATGGCAGCGGCACTGGTCTAGGCTTAGCTATCTCGCGTGGAATTGTTGAGCGTCACGGTGGACAACTTATCTTTGACAGCAGTCCCGGTGTCGGCATGACAGTGACGGTGCGGTTACCATTGACTGGATGATCAGGCCAGAGACGCGGCGGTGTGCCGTGTCCCTGGCAGTAACGATACGCCGTTGTAACTCGTTGTTTACGCGGTAGCAACCTTTGCATGTACCAGTTGCTCGCTAAACTCCCACAACTGTTGCGCGAGGCGCATATCTTCGGCGCGGGCAGAGGTTTTGGCCGGCTTCTTGCGGGCAAAATAGACCCCACTCACCCCTTCTACCTCAGGTGACGATGCCAGATAAATCGAAGTCGCTGCGCCTTGCTCTGGAGTCAACATAAAAGGCCGTGCCAGCCGGAAGAAAAAGGCAAACATGCCCCGCGCATCGGCGGCAAAATTGGTTGCGACAGCTCCCGGATGCAGGCTATTAACAGTGACGCCAGTCCCCTTGAGACGACGGGCCAGTTCGTTGGTGAAGAGGATATTGCACAGCTTCGAGTCACTATATGCCTGCGCAATATTCGGTCGCTGCGGCGATGCAATCTGGGGGATGACGACATTACCGGCCACGTGCGCAAACGATGAGACGTTTACGATCCGGGCCGGCGCGCTGGCGATAATCCGTTCTAGCAGCAGATTGGTCAGCAAAAAGGGCGCCAGGTGGTTCACAGCGAAGGTGAGTTCATAACCATCAGCGCTGGCAATCGGCTCTGACACGAACAGCCCGGCATTATTGACCAGCACATCAATCCGCGGGCAGCGATCGAGCAGCTCGCTGGCGGCTCGCCGCACAGAAGCCAGTGAAGCGAAATCGGCCAGCACCAGTTCAGGCTGCGGCGCTCCCGGCGCTTCCTGAATGAGACGCTGACGCGCTGCTTCTCCCTTACTTTGCGAACGGCAGACCATTATCACCCGCGCCCCCATTTTGGCCAGCTCGCGCGCAGTGACGTACCCGATTCCCGAATTGGCGCCGGTAACGATTACGGTTTTGCCTTGCATCTCATGCTCCTTGTGAATACGCAAAGGTCTTTGCGGCGTAGCTATCACTGCCACAGGCAGCGTGGTCAGGTCACAACAATACCCCGGAGGAGGTTCCGGGGTATTGTCTGGAAAATATCACCTCTTGTACTATACCACAGGTAACGCTTATACAGGTGCCCGGTCAAACAAGCGCAAGCGATCGATTGTTGCCTGCTCTTCGGGCGGGCAATCGGTCGAAAACCAGGCATCGAGAATCTCGCGGGCCAGCTCTGGCGTTGTCAGGCGCAGACTCAGCGCCAGCACATTGGCGTCATTCCACTTGCGCGCTCCTGCCGCAGTCTGCGCATCGTGGCATAGGGCAGCCCGTATACCGGGAACTTTATTGGCTGCGATACTGACACCGGTGCCGGTATAGCAGCAGACAATACCCTGATCGGCCTGACCGGCGGCGACAGCTTCCCCAACTGCTCTCCCAACATCGGGCCATGGGTCGCTATTGCCGGCCAACGGCCCAAACAGAATCAACTCGTGCCCTCGTCGTTTGAGTTCGGCGATCAGGGCATCGGTCAGATAGTTCTTTTCATCGCTACCGACAGCAATACGCATATCGCCCCCTCCATTGTTCTGGAATCGCAGTACAGCCTCTGGTGTAAACCAGATTCTTGCCATTGATCCACTACCGAAACCACCGGGATCGCAAAGAGCCTATCGCTTATGGATTTTACCACAGAGGTCACAGAGGACGCAGAGCGCCTATCGCCTATCGGCTATTGACTATCGCGGCAACAACATATGGGCGCAGCATCGCTGCGCCCCTACCGCCTATCGGCTATGGGCTATTGGCTATTGACTATCGCGGCAACAACATAT
>Ga0209721_1001499_pt1 | contig 17148 bp, 12 predicted proteins | sample TshhotsprinmetaG_FD_184139 | JGI IMG/M metagenome (GOLD analysis project Ga0209721, IMG submission 184139) | Hot spring microbial communities from South Africa to study Microbial Dark Matter (Phase II) - Tshipise hot spring metaG (SPAdes)... | ecosystem: Environmental > Aquatic > Thermal springs... | reverse complement strand
GCGCTGCGGCTGTGGGAGCACGTGGCCGAGACCTCGGGCCTGCGCATGGACCCGCAGCCTGCCCTGCACTACCTGATCAGCGCCACCGTGCTGGAAGCGCCCGAGATGTTGCTGGCGCTGTCGCAGATGCGGAGGCTAGCCGCATTCCAGCTGCGCGCGCCCACCGCCGAAACGGGGCAACGGCTGGCGGACCAGGCGGCCCGGCTGGAAGCGGCGCTGGCGCGCGCCCAGCGCCAACTGACGGCCAGCACCGGCATCGATCTTGAAGGTGCGGCTGTTGTAGTACACCAGCGACTCCCAAGGAAGGTCTGCACAACCTGCTGCGCGAGCGCATCGCTGCGTTACGCGGTGCTCGCTCCCTCGCCTCACTCATTGTGATGTCTCGGTCGCTGCGCTCCGTGCGCCTTGCGCTGCGCCCGCTCCCAACGGTCGTGCAGACCTTCCCTAAACCGCGGCGTGGATGCCGTTTTGCAGCGCGTTGTTCTGCGAGTGGATGTCCCAAGTGGCGATTTCACCCGCACTGCTCCATTTGAACGGCTTGGCGTGTGTAACGCTCAACCCCAGCGCCAGCGCGGCGCCCATGACAACGAGTTTCAGTTTCATGATGGTTACCCTGTGTGTTTCGGGAAAGTAGCGTAACTATGCCCGAGCGGAGGGGCGATTTTGGCCCGGGTAAACCCTGCAAGCGGCGTGCCAGACCGTCCACCCGGACGCCACCCGCAAGCCAATTGTCATGGCAGCGACATCTTGGCGCACGACCGCCGCCCCCGGTCACGGCTCCCCCAGCGACACGCCGATCTGGCGGGCGGTGCGCAGCAGGGGATGATCCAGCGGCACCGTGCGCGTGCCGTGCACCACGTCGGCCAGCGCCATGCTGCCCAGCCGCCCCTCGCGCAACGTCACCATGCGGTTGAAGTCGCCGCGCATGACGAGCTGCGCCGCCTCGTTGCCAAACTGGGTGGCCAGCACGCGATCGAAGGGGGTGGGCGAGCCACCACGCTGCACGTGTCCCAACACCGTGGCCCGCACCTCGCACGTCAGCCACGGCTGCAGCGCGGCGCGCAAGGCATGCGCCACGCCGCCCAAGCGCACCGGGTCGGGGCTGTCGTGCAGCCAAACCTGCACGGTCTGCTGCCCGCCCACGGGCTTGGCCCCCTCGCCAATGCAGATCAGCGTGTAGCGCTGGCGCTGCGCGCGCTCGCGGCACACCGCTGCCACCGCCTCGATGTCATAGTCGATTTCCGGCAGCAGAATGACGTCGGCGGCGCCCGCTATGCCCGCCTCTAGCGCAATCCAGCCGGCGTAGCGGCCCATGGTCTCGACGATCATGACGCGGCTGTGGCTTTCGGCGGTCGTCTGCAGCCGCTCGATGGCTTCGGTGGCGATGGCCACCGCGGTGTCGAAGCCAAAGCTGCGCTCGCAGCCGACGATGTCGTTGTCGATGGTCTTGGGCACGCCCACAACGGGCAGCCCGCGCTGCGCCAAGCCGTGCGCAATCGCCATCGTGCCGTCGCCGCCGATGGCCACCAGCGCCTGCAAGCCCAACGCGCGCGCGTGCGCCAGCGTGCGCTCGGTGTCGGCTTCGCTGCGCAGCGGGTTGGCGCGGTTGCTGGTGCCCAGGATGGTGCCGCCGCGCATCAAAATGCCGCTGACGTTGGCCCAGTCCAGCGGTCGAATGCGCGGCGCTTCGCCCATCAGGCCGGCAAAGCCGTCCTCGATGCCGATAACTTCGGCGCCGCACTGACGCAGCAGCGATTTGGTGACCGCGCGGATCACCGCGTTCAGTCCGGGGCAGTCACCGCCGCCGGTGAGGATGCCGATGCGCAGGGTCATGGGAAGGTCTCCTCGAAATGTCAACGGGATCAGCGGGTTGGCGTGCGGTCATGCGTGGGATCACACGGCCACGGCACTGCTCCAGGGGGCGACACGGCGTGCTGGCGCGGCCCATGGCGCATCCCTAGCGGGCCGGTGGCGCGGCCTGTCGCGGCCACAGTGCCCACAGTTGCAGCGGCTGCTTCAGCCCGGCAGCCAGCGTGTAGGCCGCCTCGCCCCAGCCGGTGAAGAAGTCGGCGCGCACCGCGCCGACGATGGCCGCCCCCGTGTCCTGCGCCAGCACCAGGCGCTGCAGGCGCGCCGCAGTCCCTTCGGAAACCAGCCACAAGGGTGTGCCGTAGGGGATAGCGTCGCGGTCCACCGCCACCGAGCGCCCTGGCGTCAGCGCCACCCCCTGCGCGCCGCGCGGGCCAAACTGCACATCCAGCGCCGTCAGCGCCTCTTCTCGAAAAAACACCACACGCGGGTTGACCCACAGCAGCTGCGGCACCCGGTGGGGGTTGGCGGCGGCCCACGCCCGAATCGCCTCCCAGGTGCCGTCTCGAATCTCGCCGCGCTGCAGCAACCAGCGGCCCACGCTCTGGTAGGGGTGGCCGTTGTGCGCGGCAAACGCCAGCCGCACCAGCGATTGGCGCCCGTCGGGCTCGAGAATGCGCAGCCGCCCCGAACCCTGGATCTGCAGCAGCAGCGCATCCAGCGGATCGGCCAGCCAGGCGAGCACGCCCCCTTGCAGCAGCGCCTGCACTTCCGGGTCGCTGTCGATTTGCTGGCGGGTGTACCACGGCCCCCCGCGCGCCTGGGCCAATTGGGGCGGCGGTGCATACAGCGGCACCTGGAACGGCCCTTGGCGCACGCGGCTGGCCGTCAGCAGCGGCTCGTAGTAGCCGGTCAGCAGCGCGGGCCGATTGGCACCGTCGGGCGCCAGTACCCGATAGGGTTGCAGGCTCTGCATCATCCAGGCGTGTCGCTCGGCCTCATCGGCCAGCGTCAGGCGGCGCACGTCCGCGCACAGCTGCGCCCATGGCGGTGCCGGCCGCTCGCAGCTGCGCAGCCATGCATTCCACGCCTCATGCAGCGCATCGCGCCCCCAACCGGGCAAGTCACTCCAGCGCACGGGCTGCCACTGGGCGGCGGCACGGCGCAGCGGAGCTGGCAGGGGAGCGGCGTCGGCACGCTGCCAGGCCGGGTGCTCGGCGCTCAGCACGGCAGGCCGCCCGCCGTCGTCCACGGGCAACGGCGCCGACTCCTGCGCCGGCAGTGGCGGTAGGGGAACCGTAGCCCCCGGCGACGGCTCCATCACGACGGCCGGCGGCGCCATGGGTGGTGCGGCCGGTGGCACACTGCCGCAACCACCTAGCGCCAGCGCCAGCCACACCACAGCGCGGCGCCGGGTTGGCCGTCCGATCTCACCCCAAACCGGAAGTCTGTTTCGCATGACCTTGCTGCTGCTGGAAGCGCTGGGCGCGCTGCTGCTGTTCATGTTCATCGTTTGGTGGACCATGTTCGCCGGTCGCAAACGCGGCGAACCCCCGGATGTCGGCTCCGGCGACGCTGCGGCGCCGCCCGACTCCGCAGAGTCGGCGCCGGGCGCGGCTTCGAAGGCCAATACACCGCCGCAGCCGTGACCGCACCCGTATCGCTTACAGCCGCCGGTGCTGCAGCGCAGGCAGCCGCTGGCGCACGTGGGCCAAGTAAGTGGCGTCGAGTTCGGCCAGCACGACCCCCGGCCCCGTGGCCTGCTGCGCCAGTACCACACCCCACGGGTCAACCACCATGCTCTGCCCCCAGGTGCGGCGGCCGTTTTCGTGCGTCCCTCCCTGGGCCGCCGCGATCACGTAGGCTTGGTTTTCGATGGCGCGCGCGCGCAGCAGCACCTCCCAGTGCGCCTGTCCGGTCACATGGGTAAATGCTGCCGGCACCAGCAACACGTCGGCCTGCAGGCGGCGATACAGCTCGGGAAAGCGCAGGTCGTAGCACACACTCATACCCACCCGCCAGGCGCGCCCGTGGCGGTCGGTGAGGGTAAACGCCACCGGCTCATGGCCAGCCTTGAGCACGGCCGCTTCGTCGTAGTCCTGCTGCCCGTCGTGAAAGCGAAACAGGTGGATCTTGTCGTAGCGCGCCACGCACCGTCCCGCCGGGTCATACACCAGGGAGGCGTTGGCCGCACGGGCCGAATCGTCGGTGGCCAGCGGTACCGTGCCACCCACGATCCACAGCCGCAACTCGCGCGCCGTGTCGGACAGAAAGTCTTGCACCTTGCCCTGACCCGGTGCCTCGGCGATGAGCAGCTTGTCGGCGTCGCGTGCGCCCATGCAGCAAAAGTACTCTGGCAGCACGGCCAGCTCGGCGCCAGCATGGCGCGCCTGATCCAGCAACGCATACGCCTGGGTCAGGTTGTGCTCCAGACTGATGCCGGACACCATTTGGATGGCGGCGACTTTCATGGGGTGCGCTCCTGTCGGTCCTCTGCGCCGCTTGCAGCGCTGGGCTCTATCGTACGCGCAATGCGCTCGACCTGAGGGTCGACCCAAGGACCGCTGATGCGAAAGGTCTGGGTGGCGGCGGCCTGCAGCGGCTCGCGCAGCAGCCATTGGGCGATCAGGGTACCCAGCCCGGTCACCGGATTGACGGCAGCGGCCAGCAGCGAGGCGGTACCGGCGTTGAGCTCCGGAATCACCACGGCGGTCAGATCCTGCGTCTCGCGCACCAGGTCGGCGCTGCCTTCGATCAGCACCGCGGCCGCCACGCCGCGCATCTGCAGGTTGCGGGTGGAGGCCACCCCGCGCTCGATGCGGACATCGCCGCGCAGATGGTCGAACGCAAAGCCCTCGCTAAAGACATCGCGGAAATCTAGCGTTAGGCGGCGAGGCAGCGATTGCAGGCTCAACACGCCCAGCAGCTTGGCGATACCCGGGTCGGCCTTCAAAAACTGGCCGCGCTGCACGTCGAGGGTCAGCTCCCCGGACAGCGTCGGGGTGTGCAGCGCCAGCGGCGAGCCCAGCCAGCCAAGCGCACCCTCCAGCCGCCCGCGCCCGCCGCGCACCACGCCCGCATACCCGAAGCGCTGCAGCAGCGCACCGGCGTCGTCGATGTCGAGCCGCAGCTGCAGCGCGGTGCGCCGCGCCGCCGCAGCCTGCCCCGGCGCGGTGAGGCTGGTGGCCGGAGCCCAGTTGCCTGTGGCGCTCAGCCGCGCCTCTGGTACCGTCAGGCGCAGGGCCTGCAGCCGCCACTCACGTACCGTCTCCGCTCCCTGACGGGCCTCACGGTTGCTGGCCGTGATCTCCAGCCGGCCCAGCGGTCGATCCCCCAGTTCGAAAGACTCCACCACCACGTCCAGCGCCGGCATCGAGCGCGGCTGACTGGCCAGGCGCTCCAGCTCGGCCTGGGCGCTGGGCGGAATTTGCAAGTAGGCCAGGCGCGCCAGCAGCCGCTCTTGTGCCCCGCCACGGTATTCGACATAGCCGTCAAACTGGCGCGCCGCCAGCGACAGGCGCCACGAGGCGCCGTCGCGCGTCCCTCCCAGACTGACGCCGTCGAAGCGGCGCCCCTCCCAGACCACGCGCTGCGCGCTCAAACCCAACTGCGTCGGCCAGTAGCCGCCACCGGTGGCGCCCAGCCACACGGTCGGGGCGGTTGCAGCGGCTGGTGCACCACCGGGCGGATCGGCGATGCGTTGCGCCCAGGCGTCCATGTCCAGCTCGGACAGCCGCAACGCCGCCGCTACCCCCGTCGCGGGCCAGTCGGGCCCTTCCGTGCCCAGCGCCAGGCGGCCACGCAGCACGTTCGTCTGCGTCCCGGCGTGCTGGCGCTCGTACTCGGCGCGCAGCGGCCCGATGGGCGCTCCGGTGTCCAGCGCCAGACGCAAGCGGTCGCGTGTCGTGCCCGCGGAGGGTGCTGGCAGCGGCTCGATCTCAACCTGCAGCGGCCAGGCGCTGTCGGCGGGCTTGGCCAGCGGTGCCGGCAACGACAACGCCAAGCCGCGCAAGTCGCTGTCCAGCCGCAGCTCGGTCCCCTGTGGGCCAAACCCCAGCTGCAGCGTGTAGCGGGCACTGCCACTGGCCTGCCGGCCCAGCCAACGCGCCCAGGGCCAGTCGGGACTGGCCGCCAACCCCTCGGCCGTGACCTGACCCTGCCCTTGAAAGCGCACCAGCGCTGCCCCATCGCGCCGCGTCATGCCGCCGCCGAAACGCAGCTCGCCGCCCAGCACGCGGGCACTGGCGCCACGCATCTCAAAACCGGTCTCGGTGAAGTCCAGGCTGCCGCGCACCCCCTGCAACAGGGGAGTGTCCGGTTGAACCTGCACATCGTTGCCCGCAAAGCGCACCTGCCCCCGCACCCTGGCGCTGTGGGCATCGTCCAGCGGAATGCGCAACTCCAAGCCCACCTCCAGCGTGCCGCTGGCCTGGGCACGGTCCAGGGCACCAGCGGTCAGCACGCTCAACGGCGAGCGCCGCACGAAGCGTAGCGCCTCCTCCCCCGGCCCGCGCACCGTGCCCTGCACGCGCAACTGCGGGGCGTCTGCCATGTAGTCGTCGATGACGGCGTGCACCTGCAGCGCGCGCAGCGTCGGCTGCCCGCTCACCTGACCGTCGGCCTGGCGGATCTCCAGCCGGTGCCGGTCGATGAGCAGCTCGGCGTTGACCCGCTCCAGCGCCGGCCACGGCACGCCGTCGGCGGGCAGCACGTGCGCCGGCGCATAGTCCAATGCCACGTCGTGCAGACGTGCCCGCACTTCGAACGCGCCCTCGGCCGCGGAGGCAAAGGGAAAGTCCCATAGGTCGCCGTTGACGCGAAAACGCACCTCGCTGGCCCGGCCCGAGCGCACCGCGGCCTGCACGTAGCGCCGCGCGTCGGCGTTGACGGTCAGCGGCAAGTAGCGTGCGACACGGGCTGCATTGGCGCGCGTCAGCTGCAGCTCCAGATCGAGCACACCCGGCCAGCGGTCGCGGGCGCGGCTGGCAGCGGGGTCGGCCGTGCGCCAGCGCGCGCGCCCGCTGCCGGCGGCATCGGCATTGGCAAAGCGCAGGCGCGGCAGCTCGACCTCGATGGTGTTGGCATTGACACGCCAGCGCACGTCGGCCTGCAGCTCATCGAATACCAAACGGGGTTCCTCAAACACACCGGGAAAGACCAGCGCGCCATGGCGCAGCATCACCGTGGCCCGTCCGCCACGCTCGTCGAAGGCGAATTCGGCGTCGACCCCCTGCAGACCCGGACGTCCCGGCGCCGATGACCCGTCTGGCGTCGGCGGCGTCGCCTCGCCCGCGCGCAGCCCCAAATCGCGCACCCGGCCGCGCGCCGACCAGCGCTCGGGCTGCCCCGCCTGCGCCGCCGTCCAACGCAGCTCAACGCCCTCTAACTCGCCCACGGGCTGGGTTTCGCGTGCCCAGGCATTGACCTGGTGCCCCAAAGGCAACCCGCGGGCCAGGCGTTGCAGCGCACCCAGATCCAGCCGATCGGCACTCAGCGCCCAGGCCCGCCAGTGGCCATCGGGGCCGCTGGTGGCATCGAGCCGCCAGCGGCCGCCCAGCCAGCGTGCGCCCTCGGCCACCTCCAGCACCAGATCGTCGCTGCCCAGCGTGGACGTGTCGCCCTTGCGCTGCCACACCAGCCGCCCCTCGATGCGCGACAGCGCCAAGGGCTCTGGCGCCTGCGCCGCCGCGATCCAGTCCAGCCTCACATTGCGCCAATGCAGGTCGGCGGTCAGCGCCGGCAGCGCGCCCCGCTGCACCTGAGCCCACAGCCGCAGCGCGCCTTGGGCCTGCACGGCCCGCACCCCCCACGCGCTGGCCACATCCACATAGCGCCCCAACTCGGCCATGTCCAGCCACGGCGCCTGCAAGAACAGTTCACCGCTCCAGTCGCGCCAACGCCCCGGGTGGGTCTGCCAGAATGGCCGTGTGAAACGCCCGCGCACGCTGATGCGCTCGCCCCAGCGTGGCGGCAGAGTGGCATCAAGCCGCCATTCGTGGCGCAGCCCCGGATTGCGCACCAGCAGCTCCACCGCCTCCAGCGTCAGCACGGGGGCCTGCGGGCGCGTCTCGTCGATCCAGTGCAGCCGGCCACCGCGCAACACGAACTCCCGTTGGTCGAAAAACCAGTCGGCCACGGCACTGTCGGCCTGCGGTGCGCTATTCAGGTCGAGCCCGGCCACGCGCAGTCGGCCATCGCCCAGGCGCCGAACTTCCATCTCGGGTGCCTCGATGGTCAGCCGGTCCAAGCCCAGTTGCCACAGCGAACGGACAGACACATCCGCGCCGACGCGCGGCAGCTGCAGCGCGGTGCGTCCTTCCGGATCCAGCAGCCGCACGTCGTGCAGGGTCAACGCCACCGTCGCCCAGTCGGCACGGGCCTCGATGCGGCCGATGCTGACCGGCACCCCCAGCGCACGTGTGGCCACGGCCTGCAGCGCCGGTCGCCACGCATCCACCCGCGGCACAATCCACCATTGCAGGGCGCCCCAGCCCACCAGCAACCCCACCCAGAACAGGATCGCCAGCCCGAATACCAGCCGCGACAGCTGCGCCAGCAGCCGCAGCCGCCACGATGGCCAGGAAGGAGGCACGGTTGGAATCACACGAAATTATGATGTCGAGCGTCCCCGTTGGTTCAGCCAGCGCCGCCCACAGCCGGTTCGTGCAACGCGTCCGTCGGCGCTACGCGGATGAATTGGCGCTCCTGCCCCCGGGCGTGCCCACGCCACAGGATTTGCAGCACACGTGGCAGGCGCTGTGCGCGCGCGGCCACTCCCCCGGGGCGGCGCTGCGGGTGCTGCGCCATCTGACGCTGGAGCGCCTGGCGGTGCTGGATTGCGAACAGCAGGCGCCGCTGCAGACGGTGACGCGCACCGTCACCGCGCTGGCTGAGATGGCGCTGGATATCGCTGCCCGCCTGGCCTGCTCCGAGCTCGACGCGCTGTACGGCCCGCCGCGCGCACCGGACACCCCACCGCCCGGTCCACCGGCACCATCGGCCGATGCCCAGCGGCGCTGCGCGTGGTGGATCGTTGGCATGGGCAAGCTGGGAGCGCGCGAACTCAATGTCTCCAGCGACATCGATTTGATCTATGTCTACGAGGGGGATGCCGAGACGGCAGGCAACGCCGAGGGGCGCAACCGCATCAGCAACCACGAGTACTTCGCCAAGGTCGTCAAGCGCATCCAGACCCTGCTGAGCGACGTCACCGAGCACGGCCAAGTGTTTCGTATCGACCTGGCGCTGCGCCCCAACGGCAACTCCGGGCCGCCGGCGGTGTCGCTGGGCGCGCTGGAAGACTATTTTCAAGTGCAGGGCCGGGAATGGGAGCGCTTTGCATGGCTGAAAAGCCGTGTAGTAGCCCCCGCGGAAAACGCACACCGCCACAGCAATGGCGCGTGGCTGCGCCCGGTGGTGCTGCCGTTCGTATTCCGCCGCTATCTGGACTATGCGGTGTTTGACGCGCTGCGCCGGCTCCACCGCCAAATCCGTGAGCACGCTGCGCGCCGCGCCGCGGGCCATCCGGAGCGCGCGCACGACGTCAAGCTCTCGCGCGGCGGCATCCGCGAAATCGAATTTATCGTGCAGCTGTTGCAGGTGGTACGCGGCGGGCAGTTTCCCGAGCTGCGCACCCGCCCGACGCTGCAGGCGCTGCAGCGTGTGGCGCAGGCCGGCCTGATGCCGGCCGACAAGGCGCAGCAGCTGGCCGAAGCCTATGTGTTTTTACGCCGGGTGGAACACCGCATCCAGTATCTGGACGACCAGCAGACCCACGTGTTGCCCACGCGCGATGACGACCTGGCCTGGATCGCCGCCACCATGGGGTTTGCCGACACAGCGGCCTTCCTGCGCACGCTGGATGCCCACCGCGAGGTGGTGGCGCAGGAGTTCGACACCCTGCTGGGCGGCGACGGCGGCCACGGCTGTCAGAGCAAGGGCTGCAACGGCCACGGCCGCGGCGGCACCGACGACCTGCAGGCCCTGCTCGGCGCGCTGCCACCGGGATTTGCGCAGCGCGTCGCGGCGTGGTGCAATCACCCGCGGGTGCTGGCGCTGCGTGAAGAAGCTCGCGTGCGCCTGGCGCGACTGGTGGAGCGCACCGGCGCCTGGATCGAGGACGGCCGGGTCAACGAAACCGCCGCCGTTCGTTTGGCCGACTGGATCGAACCCTTGCTGCGGCGCGAGAGCTATCTGGCGTTGCTGCAGGAACGCCCCGCCGTCCACGAACGGCTGCTGCGCGTGCTGGGCGCAGCGCGCTGGCCCGCGCGCTACCTGATGCGCCACCCCGGCGTCATCGACGAGCTGGCCAGCCGCCAGCTGTACGAAGAACGCTTCGACCGCGCCGCCTTTTTGGCCGATCTGGAGGCCCGCCGCTGGGCACTGCACAAGACCGGCGAAGACGACGAGGAGGCGCTGCTGGACCTGCTGCGCCGCGCCCACCACGCGGAAGTCTTTCGCACGCTGGCGCGCGACGTCGAAGGGCTGCTGACCGTGGAGCAAGTGGCTGACGACTTGAGTGCGCTGGCCGACGCGGTGCTGCACATCACTGGGCTGTGGTGCTGGCAGCGCCTAAAAAACCGCCACCGCGATCAGCCGCAGCACGCCATCATCGGCTATGGCAAGCTGGGCGGCAAAGAGCTGGGCTACGGCAGCGACCTCGATCTGGTGTTCGTCTACGACGACGACGACGAGCGCGCCCCGGAGATGTACGCCGCTTTTGTGCGCAAGCTTATTAACTGGCTCACCGTCAAAACTGGCGCCGGCGACCTGTACGAAATCGACACCGCGCTGCGGCCCAACGGCAACTCGGGCCTGCTGGTGACGAGTTTTCGGGCGTATGCCGACTACCAGCAAAACCGCGGCAGCAACACCGCCTGGACCTGGGAACATCAAGCCATGACACGGGCGCGCTGCGTGGTGGGCGACGATGCCCTGCGGGCACGCTTCGACGCCGTGCGCGAGGCTGTCATCACCGCGCCCCGTGATCGCGCCGCCCTGGCCACCGAGATCCGCGCCATGCGCCAGCGCCTATACGACGCGCACCCGGTGCGGGCCGACCGCTTCGACCTCAAGCATAGCCCCGGCGGCATGATCGATGTCGAGTTCGCCGTGCAGTACCTGGTGCTGGCGCACAGCGCCCAGCATCCGCCGCTGCGCGACAACGCGGGCAACATCGCGCTGCTGCAGCGGGCCGAAAGCGCCGGGCTGTTGCCCCCGGGCATGGGTCGTGCCGCCGCCGACGCCTACCGGCGGCTGCGCGCGCTGCAACACCGCGCCCGGCTCGACGAAGCCAGCACCCAGCTCGATCCGACCGACGTCAGCGCCGAGCGGGCGGCGGTGCTGGCGCTGTGGCAGCACGTCCTGGGCGGCCCCCACGTGGGATCGAAACACGACGCCACAGCCCCAAGCCCGCCTACCCTTTGAGCAGGACGCCGCCGCGCGCGGTCGATCGACCATCGGCGAGCTCAGCTCGGGCCCGAGACGGTGCGCCCACGGCCCACCGGAAATTGGGCACCACCAGGGCATGCACCGGATTCCTCGCCTGGCGCGGCGCCACACGGGCCGTGCTGGGTTGCGCTGGCTGCAATCCCCGCTTGGACGCAGGGAATCAACGGCCAACGCGGCCGCGGCGGCCTCACCCCTCTACGATCAAGGGTTGCACCGCTGCGCCTAGCGTACCCGGCAGGTCTGTCGCCTGCGGTGCCTTCATGGGGAGAGTCACCCGCATGCGATATCCGATCCCGCGCACCCTGTGCGCCGCCGTCTTGCTGTTACTGGCCAGTCCATCCATGCCCGCCCCAGCTCCAGTGCCCGCTACCGCCTCCACGCCATCGGCGCCCGCAGCCTGTCCCGCCATCCTGCAACACCGCTTCGACCGCCTGCAGGACGAACAACCGCAGGACCTGTGCCAGTATGCGGGCCGGGTGGTGCTGGTGGTCAACACCGCCAGTTACTGTGGCTTTACCCAGCAGTACAAGGGTCTGGAGGAGCTGTACCGGCGCTACCGCGACCGCGGCTTGGTCGTGCTGGGCTTTCCCTCCAACGATTTCGGCCAGCAAGAGCCGGGCAGCAACCAGCAAATCGCCGAGTTTTGCGAAAACACCTTTGGCGTGCAGTTTCCGATGTTCGCCAAGTCGCACGTGCGTGGCCCCCAGGCCAATGCACTGTTTCGGCAGCTGGCCGAACGCACCGGCACAACGCCGAAGTGGAACTTCTACAAGTACCTGATCAGCCGCGATGGGCGCACCGTGCTGGCCTACAGCAGCATGACGGCACCCGACAGCCGCTCGCTGCAACGCGATATCGAACGGCTGCTGCGGCACTGAGCGCGGCGCCGCGCCGGCTCATCGGCGCTGATCAAGGCAGCCGTGTCGCCTCGACGCGACGCGCCCCGTTGAAGCGCTGCGCCCAATAGCGCTCGTTCATGTCGCTGATTTTGACGCTGTCACCCTTGCGCGGCGCGTGCACGAATTTGCCGTCGCCGAGGTACACACCCACGTGACTGAACGCGCGCCGCATGGTATTGAAAAAAACCAGATCACCGGGCTGCAGCTCTTCCCGCGCAATCGGTATCGTTGCCTTGGCCTGTTCATGGGCCCGGCGCGGCAGCACCAGCCCCAGCGTGTGGGCGTATACGTAGCGAACGAATCCACTGCAGTCGAACCCGGTTTCGGCGCTGTTGCCCCCCATGCGGTAAGGCACACCGATCAGGCCGAAGGCGGTGGTCATGAGCTGACTGGCCACCTGTCCTGTTTCCGCTCCCACCGCGTGCAGCTGACCCATCACGCCATCCATGGCAGACATCGATGCCCCCGGCAGTCCCGCCGGCGCTGCGGGTGCCGTCCATGCGTGTGGCGCCGGCCGCTCCGACGAATCGCCGGACCCGGCAGAAGCGGCCTGCAGCGCCACCAGCGGGCTCGACACCGCGGCAGCCGGTACGCCCGGCGCGGGGGGAGTCGCCTGAGCGGCCAAGCTCAGCAACGCGGCGATGACAAAAGCGAAGGGCCGAAACATCTGCGGGATGCTAACAGAAACACGCCCCCCGACTTTTCAACGTAAGGCGCCACACCCAGCGGCCACCGTCAGCGCCAACCGCTGCAACGCCGCCCACGGGTCGGCTGGCCAGCCGGGCACGATCAGCCCTTTGACGATGCCGTCCACCGTCTGTGCCTGCGTCAGCCAGCGTGCAGTCAGCGTGCGGCGCAACCGCGGTAGCACGCGCTCGTAGCGTTTCTCGCGCGCGCCCCAGACGCGTTGTTCGCGCAACACCAAGGGCAACGGCTGGCCGGCGTCCAGGCGCTGTCGGCAGCGGTGCAGGGTGCGCAGCTCTTCGGCCAACGCCCAGTGCACCGGCACCGGCGCCACCCCTTCCGCCTGCAGTCCCTCCAGCATCCGCTGCACGCGCGCCATGGCCCCGTCCAGCACCGCCTCGGGCAACCGGAATGGATCATAACGCGCCACGTCCAGCACGGCGGTGCGCACCTGCTCGAACGTCAGCTCTCCCGCGGGGTAGAGCAGGCCCAGCTTGACGATTTCCTGGTGTGCCGCCAGCAGATTGCCCTCCACCTGGTCGGCCATGAAAACGAGCGTGCGCTGGCCCTCCTCACCCGCCGCTACGTGTTGCCCCTGCTGGCGCAAGCGCTGCGCAATCCAACCCGGCAACTGTGCGCGCTCTACGTCATCCACCCGCACCACCACGCCGTGGGTCTGCAGCGCCTCAAACCACGCGCTCTTGAGCGCCGCGCTGTCCAGCCGCGGCAGCAGCACCAGCGTCACGGTATCGGTGGAGGTGGCGGCGGCCTGCGCCAACCGCTGCAGCGCTTGGGCCCCATCCTGGCCCGGCTTGCCCGAGGGGATGCGCACCTCGATCAACCGTTTGTCGGCAAACAGGCTCATCGCGCCGCCCGCCGCCACCATGGCGCTCCAGTCGGTGTGCGCACCCGTCACGGTAAAAACGGTGCGTTCGGTGTAGCCAGCCGCCCGCGCCGCCGCGCGGATGGCGTCGGCGGCCTCCTGCACCAGCAGGGTCTCGTCCCCGTACACCCCATACAACGGCGCGAGCGCGCGCTGCAGCTGGGCGGGCAACTGATGGGCGCCGATCTGCATGACGGCGATTCTAGGCCGGTCCCGCCCCGCGCAAGGGCTGGCGGGCACCGCCCGCAGGGGCGGTACCCTAGGTAGGCCCAGCCTTCCGTGATAATGCGTGCTGACGTTCATGCCCGACTGGTTGACCCGCCTTGACCTCTGCCGCCTGCCCCAACCCGGTCGCCCTCGTGGGTGCACCCACCGACATCGGCGCTGGCGCCCGCGGCGCCTCCATGGGCCCCGAGGCGCTGCGCGTCGCTGGCCTGCAGGCGGCGCTGCAATCCCTAGGCCTGCGGGTAGAGGACCGCGGCAACCTCAGCGGCCCGCCCAACCCCTGGCTGCCCGCGGTCGACGGCTACCGCCACCTGGACCAGGTGGTGGCCTGGAACCGCGCCGTGCACGACGCCGTGTACGCGGAACTGGCGCGCGGTCTCCTGCCGATCCTGCTCGGCGGCGACCACTGCCTGGCCGTGGGTTCGATCAGCGCGGTGGCACGCCACTGCCGCGCCGTGGGCAAAAAGCTGCGCGTGCTGTGGCTGGATGCGCATGCGGACTTCAACACCTCTGCACTGACGCCCAGCGGCAACCTGCACGGCATGCCGGTGGCGTGCCTGTGCGGCTTCGGGCCGCAGGCGCTGGTGGAGCTAGCGGGGGCGGCCCCCGCGCTGCGTCCGGATCAGGTGCGCCAGATTGGTATCCGCAGCGTCGACCCCGGTGAGAAACGCTTCGTGCACGAGCAGGGCCTGGAGGTGTACGACATGCGCTACATCGACGAGATGGGCATGCGCCACACGATGGAGCAGGCGCTGGCGGGGCTGGACGCTGACACACACCTACACGTCAGCTTCGATGTGGACTTTCTGGACCCCGAAATCGCCCCCGGTGTGGGCACCACCGTACCCGGCGGCCCCACCTACCGCGAAGCGCAGCTGTGCATGGAGATGGTCGCCGACACCGGGCGACTGGGCAGCCTGGACATCGTCGAGCTCAACCCCGCGTTGGATGTGCGCAACCGCACCGCACTGTTGGCCGTCGATCTGGTGCAGAGCCTGTTTGGCAAGAGCACACTGATGCGCGAACATCAGGTGCGACGGCGCGGCTGAGGCCGCGCCGCGCCCGTCACGCCGCTGGCAGAGCGGGCGGCTGATGGGCGTCCACCTTGAAGCGGCCCACCGCCGCGGCCAGTCCGACCGCTTGCTGCTTCAAGGCGGTAGCCGCGGCCGCCCCCTGCTCCACCAAGGCCGCGTTTTGCTGCGTGCTCTGATCCAACGCCGACACCGCCGCGCCAATTTGCTCGATGCCGCTGCGCTGCTCCTCCACGGCCTGGGCGATGGCTCGCATGCGCTCGGTCAAGCCGCGGATGGCTTCCACGACCTGCTGAACATCATCGCCGGCCTGCTGCACCAACGCCGATCCGTTTTGCACCTCTCGCACCGAAGTCTCGATCAACGCCTTGATCTCGCGCGCCGCCTGGGCACTGCGCTGCGCCAAGGCACGCACCTCGCTGGCGACCACCGCAAAGCCGCGTCCCGCTTCGCCCGCGCGCGCCGCCTCCACCGCGGCGTTGAGCGCCAGGATATTGGTCTGAAAAGCAATGCCGTCGATGACGTTGACGATATCGCCCACCCGCTGCGACGTCTGTGAAATGCTGGCCATAGTGGCGGTAACGCGCGCCATGACCTCACCGCCACGCACTGCGGCCGCCGAGACTTCGACCGCGCGCTGGCTGGCCTCCTGCGCCCGTTGCGCCGTCTGCGCCACGGTGGCGTTCATCTCTTCCATCGTGGCCGCAGTCTGCTCCAGGCTAGAGGCGGCCGATTCGGTGCGCGCCGACAGATCCAGATTACCCGCCGAAATCTCCTCCGCTGCAGTACGCACCTGCTCGCTGGCGGCACGAATGTCCAACAAGACCGACTGCAACTTCGCCACAAAGGTATTGAAGTGACCGCTGATGCGCGCCACTTCGGACACCCCCTCGGTGGACAGGCGCCGTGTCAAATCGCTGTCGCCGGAGGCCACATCCTCCAGTGCCGCATCCAGCTTTTGCAGCGGGCGCAACGATGCGCGCACCACGGCGCTGACCACCAGCGCGCACACAATGCCGACCACAATGGCGCCCACCAGCGAGTTCAGCGCCAGCGCAGAGACCGCTTCTGTCGCCTCGTCCAGGTGCATGGCGATGACGACGCGCCAGTCAGTACCCTCCACTGGCCGCGCAATCAGCAGATAGTCCACGCCATCGATGCGCGTGGCCACGGGCGCCTCATCCAGTTGTGCCAGTGCCAGCGGGGCCAGCGCCGGGGTCAGACGCTGCGCCGGTTGCAGGATCTGCGCCATGTCGGGGTGCACCACCAAACGACCATCACGGGCCACGATGAACGCGAAGCTCGACGGCGTGGGCTTGATGGCGTTGATGCTGCTCTGCGCCACATCCATAAAGATGTCGCCCGCTACCACCGCCTTGACCTCGGCACCGGCGCGGCTTGCGGCGGCAAACGTCAACACCAGATTGCCCGTGCCCGCGTCGCGGTAGGGATCGGTCAGCACCACCCCGGTGTTGGCAGCAGCCAGCTGGTACCACGGCCGCGCCGTCGGATCATAGTCGGGTGGCAGGTTTTGGGGGGTGGAAAAAATCACGCGCTTGTCGGCATAGCCAATGTAGGTGGTGTCGTAGCCAGCGGTTTTGGCGACCCGCTGCAGCGTGGGCAGCGGATCGGCATCGTCGACGGCCGACAACAGGGCTTCGACCGCTCCGCGAGAGGTTTGAACCCACTCCCCGACGGCGCTGGCGCGGGCCTGTGCCAGCGAGGCCACATCACGCGTGATGGTGTCGTGCACCGCAGCGCGGGCAATCCAGATGTTGACCGCTGACACCACCGCCACGCTCAGGACAGCCAGCACGGCGGATGCGGCGATCAAGCGTGCTTGCAGCGAATGGAAAAGCCCCATAACGACACCCTGGCGTGAAAGTGAGTGTTTTTGTGATGTACATCAAACCCGATGAGTCACGGAGCCAATATAAAGTAAAATAGAGAGTTTGTGTGCTCAAACGATCAACCGCCGATCCATGCTCGAGGCAGCTATGGCTGCGGCGCAGGGGCATCGGGCTGAATGTGCTCTACCAGCGCACCGCCGCCAGCCGCGCCATCAGCTGGCGCACCAAGGCGGCGCGCATGTCGTCGAACAACAGCGCCTCCTCGGCTTCCTTGCCCAGCGCCACGGTCTCGGAGTAGCTCAGCTCGCGCTCCTGCA
>Ga0209721_1001498_pt1 | contig 17150 bp, 20 predicted proteins | sample TshhotsprinmetaG_FD_184139 | JGI IMG/M metagenome (GOLD analysis project Ga0209721, IMG submission 184139) | Hot spring microbial communities from South Africa to study Microbial Dark Matter (Phase II) - Tshipise hot spring metaG (SPAdes)... | ecosystem: Environmental > Aquatic > Thermal springs... | reverse complement strand
CGCCTTAAATCAGTTCCACACGACCAAAAGCTTCTGCCGGGGTACGGGCTCCTATGGCAAAGAGGGTCACGCGCAGCTCATGGAGAAAGTTCTCAAGCCATGCCCTCACAGCCTCCGGGCCCCTCAGAGCAGGCCCCACCAGCGGACGGGCTACCGCCACCAGTTGTGCTCCCAGGGCCAGGGCCTTGGCTGCATCGCTACCACTGCGAATGCCACCCGAGGCAATCAGGGGTTTGTGAGGCAGGACAGCCCTGCACTCGACCAGGGCCTGGGCTGTAGGAATGCCCATTTCGACCAGTTCGGGGTGCAGGATGCGACCGTGATGGACCAGTTCTTCGACTCTGGCCCAACTGGTTCCACCGGCCCCAGCAACATCCAGGGCCGCGAAAGGCAGGTCTACAAGTTGCTGGGCTACCTCTCGTCCAATGCCATGGCCTACCTCCTTCAAAACAACCGGAAAGGGAACCTGCGGCAGCAGGCTGCGCAGCTTGTTCAGCAGCCCTCTAAACTCGGTGTCCCCCCCTGCCTGGAGGGCCTCTTGCAAAGGGTTGATGTGCAGTGCAAGGGCATCGGCACCGACCAGCCCGACAGCCTGCTCGAGCTGCTCTAGGCCATAGCCCTTATTAAGCTGCACCAAGCCCAGGTTGCCGATCAGCAGCGTATGGGGCGCCACCTCACGAACCTCAAAACTGGGCCTGGCTTGGGGGCGCTCCAACATGACCCGCTGGCTGCCCAGCATCATTCCTACCCCAAGTTGTTCGGCGGCCTGGGCTAGGGCCAGGTTGATACGCTGGCCGTGCTCCTCACCGCCGGTCATAGCCCCAATCAGAAAGGGGGCCTTGAGGGTTTTGCCCAGGAAGTGGGTGGTCAGGTCTACGTCCTCAAGGGCGATTTCCGGTAAAGCTCTGTAGCGCAGCCGGTATTTTTCTAAGCCCGTGGTGAGCCGGGTGTACTCCACAGGCTCGCGAAGACAAACCTCCAGATGCTTGCGTTTACGTAACTGAATGTCGGCAGCATCGCTCACAGTTAGGGTGATTGTACCGTAGACCGGCAGTCTGCCCCGGGATGGCCGCTTTCTCCAGGCTGCAGATGGCATGCTCGCACACACGCGAACCGGCAGAAGCGCTCCTGGTCAAGCCTTATTCCCCTCCTCGCCTTGCTCCAGGAGCTGGTAAAAGCCCCTAGCATTTTGGATGTAGTGAGCCAGGATGCCTGGAATCAGACTTCCGGTAAGCAAGTACGCGGCTCCGAACATCCAACCGGCGCAGAAAACAAACAAGGGGTAGGCCCAGGCCTTCCGATCAGGCACGGGGTGAAGCGCCGCAAAGGCGATAGCCTGGAGCAGCACACCAGTCCAGCCACCAAACAGGGCATTTTGCAAGGCTCCGCGAAAAAAAACCTCCTCGCCTAGGCCAGAGGCCATAGCCAACAGCAGCGCCTGGTTATGGCCGACACCCTGTGTGCGCATCATCGCCCCGATTTGTCCGTGTAGGGCCTCGGAGGCCCGAAAACTGATAGGAAACAAGCGTGAAAACAGCCGCTCGAGGGCGGCGAGCCCGAAAAAGAGTGCTGTAAACGCCACACTATCGCGTAGAGGGTCAGGTTTCTGGACTGCCGGGTAGCCTGCCAGGCTCATCCAGCCTGCACCAACCAGCAGAAGCCCCAACTGAATGAGCATGAATAAGCGAAACATCGGGCTCTCAGGACCCCTCGCTGCCAATATTGAAGCCCTGCTCGAGCAGTCGGGGCGAGTAGGCCCGGAAGGCCAGAAGGGTTTGCGTGCGCTCAATCCCCTTTAGTTTGCGCAGGCCCAGGGTTACGATGTCGTCGAGCTGCTCAAAGTCGTTGAAGCGCAGAAGAGCTACCAGGTCCCACTCACCCGTTACCGAGTACACCTCGGCAACACCGGGAATCTCGGCCACTGCTTCGGCGGTCTCGGCGGTGGATTCGCGGCTGGTCTGAATTAGGACAAACGCGGTGATCATGCCTGGATGATACCCCGGTCGCCAGCCGTAAACCATACTTCTTTCGGCCAATCGCTTGCTGTTGGGCCGCTTCGGGTCTTCTCGTTATCTGCTCCGCATGGGTCTTGTGTACCGAGGCCACCCTTGACGCACAGCGCATAAGGCTAGACACTGGACACTGCTGTTGTTTGCCCGGGCCCAAACGGCCGAGCTTCCAAGGCCAGCTTATGCGCGTCTTTGCTATTGCCGACATTCACCTGTCCAAAGCCTTTCCCAAGCCCATGAATATCTTTGGGCCCGAGTGGGAGGGGCACCCCGAAGCAGTTTTTGAGGAATGGCGAAATACCGTTACCGAGGATGACCTGGTTATTGTGGCAGGGGACATCTCCTGGGCTATGAAGCTACCCGAGGCAATGGTCGATCTGGCCGATATTGCTGCCCTGCCCGGTACCAAAATTTTGCTGCGGGGGAACCACGACTACTGGTGGCCCGCCATCAGCCGGCTGCGTCAGGTGCTGCCTCCGCGGATGCACGCTTTGCAACACGATTCCCTGGTCATAGGCGACCTTGCGGTGGCTGGAAGTCGGGGCTGGGATACCCCTGGTAGCTACAACTTTACCCCCGAGGACGAAAAAATCTACAAGCGAGAGCTCGAGCGCTTGGCCCTTTCGCTCAAGACCCTGCAAGGTCACGAATATGAGTATCTGGTGCTGGCCATGCACTATCCACCTTATGGCCCTACCGGTGGCCCCACCGGTTTTACCGAGCTCATAGAGCAGTACCGCCCTACCTGCGTGGTCTACGGACATTTGCATGGGGCTGACCCGCAAAGGTTGCCCCAGGAATGGGACGGGATTCCCCTGCACTTTGTCTCCGCGGATGTGGTACGCTTCCGGCCTCAACTGGTGCTCGAGACCCCCCTGCGATTACATACCTGATGCCCCTGTTGGCCCGTAGACCCAATACCCTTGGCAGTTGCCAGGAGTCCTTATTCTGCTCATGGCATAATAGTAGGAATGGCCATTGATGGGCACAAGGACCTTTTTCTATATGCGCTGCGGCTCCTAGGCGCGCGGGCCTACTCAGAGTCGGCACTGCGCCGAAAGCTGGCTCGAGGTGCCAATCCAGAGGTTGTTGAGGCAGTTTTGTCCCAGATCAAGTCGCTGGGTTACCTTGATGATCGGGGCTACGCTGAGGGTTATGTGCGCCTTCATGCGGGCAAGTGGGGTGTGGCCAAGCTGCGCCGCATGCTGCTGGAAAAAGGTGTTTCTCGCAGCATCGTGGACCAGGTTTTGACCGAGTGGGAAGCCGAGAGCGACCCGGTTGACGAGGCTCTAGCTTTGCTGAGTCGCTACATAAGCCGCCACAGAGGAGAAAAGCAGCGGGCTTTGCGTTTTCTGACTAGCCGGGGCTTTGCCCTGAAGGATGCCCATGTGGCCTGGGAAAGGTATCGAGGCCAGCAGTCCGGTTGTCCAGGGTAATTGGCGTGGTCTGTGTTGACATGAGTGTCCCATATGCCGATGGGCGCACCGTGTCTCTAGCCTGTGGTGCACGGTTATTTTCTGGCACGGTTCTGCTCTCGAATAAAATCATGGTCGGATCTGAGACCTGCACGAGCGAGCATTTCCAGAATCAGGCTGTTTTTTTCCTTCAATCTAGCCGTTTACATTGTGGGTGTGTGCCTGGGCCAGGCGTTTTTTCAACGCAGCGTAAGCCTCGAGGCAGCCAGCCCCGGCACCGAGGTGCTGCCCACGTGCTCGAAGCCCACCGCGAAGTCATGTACCACCTCCCAAACCATGGCCAGAAGCCGCTCAACGACTTCGGGCTAGGTGGGGTTGTACTACACCGCTCCAGCGGGTAGGGGCATGCTCAGACCTCTACCGAGATGTTCTCGAGGTTCAGATTGGTGTAAACGTTTTGCACATCCTCGAGCTCCTCGAGGGCTTCCACCATGCGCAGCACCTTCTCAGCCTCCTCCTGGCTTAAGCTCATGGTGTTTTGCGGCACCATGGTAATCTCGGTGTCTTCCGGCTTAAAGCCCTTGGCTTTAAGGGCGTTGGCAACGCTGTAAACCTCGTGGGGGTCGGTATAGATTTCCAGGCCCTCCTCGCTTTCTTGTAGATCCAGCGCACCGGCCTCAATGGCTGCCTCTTGGGCTGCTTCGGAGTTAGGCTCGACCCAGATATAGCCCCGGCGGTCAAACTGCCACGAGACCGCTCCGGTTGCTCCCAGGCTACCCCCGTGCTTGCTAAAAATGTGACGCACCTCCGAAGCCGTACGGTTGCGGTTGTCGGAGAGGGCGTTCACAATAATTGCTACTCCCCCTGGTGCATATCCCTCGTAGACCACTTCTTCGTAGTGGCTGGCCTCGTCGTCGCCCCCGGCCAAACGCTTCAAGAGGCGCTCGATGTTGTCGTTGGGAACATCGGCATTCCTGGCTGCCTCAATGAGGTTGCGTAGATTGACATTAGCTGCTGGATCTGTGCTGCCCCCGGCTCGGGCGGCAGCCGCGATCAGGCGGAGGTACTTGCTCACGATCTTGCCTTTTTTGAGGTCGTTAGCGGCTTTTTTTCGCTTAATCTGTGCCCATTTGCTATGACCCGCCATAAATCACCAAAGTTTAGTATACGAGAAGAGCCGCAGGACAGTAATTGCTTCCTGCAGCCTGCTCGGTATCGCTCGGGCCGGAGTAAACCGCTAGGTCTGCTTGGGTATCCACCGAGGGCTTGTCTATAATGGGCCTCATGCGTCGCGTTGTTGTTACTGGCCTTGGCCCGGTAGCCCCCAACGGCATTGGGGCTGAAGCCTTTCACAAAGCACAGCTCGAGGGGAAGTCCGGTATCCGTCGAATCACCCATTTCGATGCCTCGAGTTACCCTGTCCAGATTGCGGGCGAGGTCGATGTTAGCGTCGAAGACTTCATCGATAAACGTGAGTTGCGCCGCCTCGACCGCTTCACCCAGCTAGCGCTGGTGGCCGGTCACCTGGCGTTGCAGGACTCGGGTCTTGAACTCGACAAAGAAGACCGCACCCGCATCGGAACCCTGGTGGGCACCGGCATCGGCGGGATGGTGACCTGGCAGGAGCAAAGCCGGGTACTCTTTGAAAAGGGCGGAACCCGTCTATCCCCTTTCTTCATTCCCATGATGATTGCCAACATGGCCTCGGGACAGATGGCCATGAAGTATGGTCTAATGGGGCCTTCCTCCACCGTCGTGACGGCATGTGCAACCGGCTCGGACGCCATCGGGAATGCTCTGCGGGTCATTCAACTGGGCGAGGCCGACATCATGCTGACCGGTGGTACCGAGGCGGTGGTTACCGAGATGGCCATTGGCAGCTTTGGGGTGATGCGGGCTCTATCAACCCGCAACGATGCACCCGAGAAAGCCAGCCGACCCTTTACCCTGAGCCGCGATGGTTTTGTGCTCTCGGAGGGAGCCGCAATCTTGGTGCTCGAGGAGTACGAGCGGGCCAAGGCTCGAGGCGCTCGCATCTACGCCGAGGTGGTAGGGTTTGGCCGCAGCGCCGACGCCCATCACATCACCGAGCCTCATCCCGAGGGCCTAGGCGCAGCCCTGGCGATGCAAGCAGCGCTTAAGGACGCCAAAATTAACCCCCAGCAAGTCGGCTACATCAACGCCCACGGAACATCGACGCCTGTTGGCGATAAGGCCGAAACCCTGGCCATCAAAAGGGTTTTTGGTGAACACGCGTACCGACTCTCGGTCTCGTCCACCAAGAGCATGATCGGTCACCTGCTGGGAGCGGCTGGGGCCATCGAGGCCATTGCCAGCATACAGGCTTTGGCATCGGGGATTCTGCCCCCGACCATCAATCTCGAAGACCCCGATCCTGAACTCGACCTCGACTATGTGCCGAATATCCCCAGAGAAAAACAAGTGGACTATGTCCTATCGAACTCCTTTGCTTTTGGGGGTATGAACGCCACCTTGTTGTTCAAACGGGTTTGATACTTAGCTGGTCTGGAACGAAGTTGTTCAGCTGGCAGAAAAGCTGCTTTTTGAATCGATCAATACCGGATTCAAAAAGTGATCACCCCTAAGCATGAACCTCAAGGGCTTGGTTGCGCCGTGCGCGGCATACCTGGAATCCTGGAGCACACCCCACCCCTCGCTACGGTAGGCGTAACCAACATCTCCCTATCGGTCGGCTAAGCAAACGCCTCCCTTCCGGGGGGCGGTATCGCGTTCATTGCAATAAGCCTGTAGAGCATTCCCGTGATGCAATGCATCGGTGTTGCCCTCTGCTGCGCGGATAACTTCGGACGGGTTGGCTCGGTACCCAGTGCGCCCGCGATAGAATGGTGCGTATTTGGTTGAGCAGAATCTGCATTTGAGACCTGCAGTGGCGCATCTTATGACCCAGCTCTGGATCGCAACGTAGATTTCTGAGGTGGAGTACTCCCTCGATGCCGAACTGAACGAATCTGGTATCACTTGCACACTGGATGTACGCTCTCCGCCCGCTCCGATTTTTCCGCTTGGCAAAAATTGAGCTTCGTACAGTTCTGCGGCGTTCCAGGCGTGCGGGATTTTTTCCAAGAGCCCTCCGGGATTCAAGGTGCGGCGCTCACTTTGCAACCAAACCTCTGCGTTTAGCAAAGGTTAACCGATGCGTTTTTGGGGGCCATTTCTTACTTTTATCTCGAGGTTCGGATCTATACTCGGGTTATGAGGAAATTTTCGGGGTTCCTGGTGCTGCTGGGTCTGGCTCTGGCCCAGTCTGGCCCACAACTCTACCAGCAGAATTGTGCGTTCTGCCATGGGGAAAATGGGCAGGGCAGGGTGGGGGCATTTCCGCCTCTGGCGGCACACACCACCGAACTCATCAAGACCCCCGAGGGACGGGCCCATCTTATAAACTCCCTCCTCTTCGGGATGCAGGGTCCTGTCCGGGTCAAAGGTTACACCTACAACGGGGTCATGCCTGCATTTGCGCAGCTTTCTGATGAGCAGATCGCCACCTTGCTCAACCACATCCTGAGTGCCTGGGGCAACGATAAACTGTTGCCACGCGACCACCGGCCCATCACGGCTGCAGAGGTGGGCAGCATCCGCAATGCCAGCGGGGCCCGGCTCACCCCCCAGCAAGTAGGTGAAAGCCGCACACGTATAAATGTCCCATAAAAGGTGCGAGTAGAATTCACAGCGGAGGAAACTTCATGAAACGTTGGCTTGCAGTTTTGCTATTACTTGCCTCGATTGGTTTTGCCCAAAGTGGCCCCACGCTATACCAGCAGTGCCAGGGTTGCCACCAGCCCACAGGAGCGGGCATCCCGGGAGTCTTCCCCCCCCTGGCGGGCCATGTGCCCGAGATTCTAGCCGCACAGGGTGGTCGGGCCTGGTTGATTCAGGTGCTGCTCTGGGGAATGAGCGGCGAAATCACCGTCAAGGGTGTAAAATACAATGGAGTGATGCCTGGCTACCGGCAGCTAGGCGATGCTGAAATCGCTGCTTTGCTCAATCACATATCGACACAGTGGGGTAACAAGCTGCCAGCCGGTCAGAAGCCCTTTAGTGCCACCGAGGTACAAGCGCAACGAGCCAAGACCATGACGGCAGCACAGGTGAATGTGGCCCGCAAGGCGCTAGGACTCAAGTAGAGGGCAGTGTTGCTACCGAGCACCCTCCTGGGTGCTCTTTTTGCGATAGTATGTGGCGCGGATGCTCCCTCGGCTTTCCACCACCGACTGGGCGGTGCTCGTGGCCTTGCTGGAACAGGAGTCACACGGCTTTCGGATTGCTGGGCTGTTTGCCCCTGGTGGTGAACTGAGCGAGATCTGGCGGGTCCAGCGAACCCAGGTTTATCGGGCTCTAGAGCACCTCGAGGCCTCCGGGCTGGTAACGGCAGTCCGGCAGGAGGAAGGTGAGGCCGGGCCACCCCGCACGCTTTTTGCTGCGACCGAGCTGGGTCGGGCGGCGGCCTATCACTGGCTGCACGCTCCGGTGACCCGCTTGCGCAGTGCGCGTTCCGATTTGAGGCTCAAAATTGCCTTTCTGATGCGGCTGGAACTGGATCACAAGGCCTTGTTGCGCGATCAGCAAAGGGTATACCAGCAGATACTGCAGGATCTTACGGCCCAGCGCCCAGGCGAGGGTATCCGGGCGGTCTCCTGGCTGTGGCGGCTCGAGATGGCTAAGGCCAGCCTGCGCTTTGTTGAGCAGTTGCTGGGAAAGTAGCCGCAGGCTTGTTTGCGCCTTACCGGTTGGCCTATAGTTACATCGTAACTTCTGGGGGCTCGCATGAAGCAGTGGGCGTTGTGTGTGGGGGTGTTGCTTGGGTTTGCGCTGGCCAAGCCCGATGTGGTTCGTGTGGTGGCGGCAGCCGACCTGCAGTTTGCGCTGAGCGATGCTGCGCGCGACTTTGAGCAGCAAAACCCAGGGGTGCGGGTCTCGCTCAGCTTTGGTTCATCGGGCAAGATATTCACCCAGCTACAGCAAGGACTTCCGGCTGACCTCTACTTTTCCGCCGAAGAGGTTTTCCCGGCCCTGCTCGAGCAGGCCGGCCTGACCACGCCCGGCACTGTGCAGGTGTACGCGGTAGGGCGCATGGTCATCTGGGTTTCCAACAGCCTGGCGCGCCAGGGGCTCGACCCACGGCAACTAGGGCCCAGAATTCTGCTTGATCCCAGGGTGACCCGGCTGGCCATTGCTAACCCGGTGCACGCCCCCTACGGACGGGCTGCACTGAGTCTGCTTGAGCACTATGGGTTGTTGCGCCAGACCCGACCAGCACGCTGGGAAGAGATGACCGCAGGCATCCCGGCCTACTACGACCTTTCGATGCTGCGGCAGGGCAAGACCAGCTTTGAGTTCGTTTATGGCGAAAATATCTCCCAAGCAGCTCAACTAGCCCTCTCCAGCACCAACATTGGCCTGATTGCCCTATCGATTGCCAGAAGCGAGGCCATGGAGCGGGCTGGGGTTTACTGGCTATCTCCTTTGAACAGTCACTTGCGGCTCAACCAGACGTACGTGATTCTGCGCGGCCAAGACCGCCCAGCTGTACGGCGTTTTTACCAGTACATGGCCAGCCCACAGGCCCACCGGGTGCTGCGACGGTATGGCTTCCTGTTGCCGGGGGACAGGCTTGAGTGACCCGGTTTTCTGGCAGACGCTGCGGCTGACCCTCGAGGTCAGCCTGGTCACCACCCTGATTCTGCTACTGCTGGGCCTGCCTTTGGGTTGGGTTTTGGCCCATAAGCGCTTCTGGGGTAAGCGGGTGCTGGAGTCCGTCGTGTTGCTGCCCCTAACGCTGCCCCCCACGGTGCTGGGCTTTTACCTTCTGTTGCTTATGGGCCAAAACGGTCCCATCGCCCAGACCCTTGGTTTTACCTGGGCCTTCCGCTTCGAGGGGCTGGTGGTGGGCTCGGTGCTCTTCAGCCTGCCGTTTGCCCTGAACGGTTACCGCGAGGCTTTTCGTGGCCTCGAGCTTGACCTCATTCAGACTGCCCGTACCCTGGGGGCAGGCTGGCGCCGGGTCTGGCTCGAGGTAATTCTGCCCATCACCTGGCCGGGTATCCTCTCCGGTACCATACTGGCTTTTGCCCATACCCTGGGCGAGTTTGGGGTGGTACTGATGGTGGGTGGGAGCATTCCCGGCAAGACCCAGATGGTGAGCATCTACATCTACGACCAGGTACAAGCACTGCAGTTTGGGCGGGCCAGCGAGGCAGCGGCGGTGCTGCTGGGGGTGAGCTTTGCCTTGGTCTATCTGGTGCGCACTCTGGAGGATGAGTGGAGATCGCGTATGCCCTCGAGCACCCGGTGAAGCTTCAATTGAAGCTTCGCGTCCAGGGTTTCACGGTCTTGCTGGGGGAGAGTGGGGTCGGCAAGACCAGCTTTCTAAAAGCCCTGGCTGGCCTCATTTTCGCGACCGGGCAGCCATTTGGCGGTCTGCGTGCCGAGCACCGTCCGGTAGGCTACCTGCCCCAGCACTTCGCCCTGTTCCCCCACCTGCGGGCTTGGCAAAACGTGGCCTTTCCGCTGGCGCACCTACCCCCGCCCCAGCGTAAGGCGCAGGCCCTGGCTTACCTGGACCAGATGGGGATTGCTGGGCTGTCTGAGCAGTTTCCCCGGGAGCTTTCCGGCGGCCAGCAGCAGCGGGTGGCTCTGGCCAGGGCCCTGGCCCGTGAGCCGAAGATCCTCTTGCTGGACGAACCAACAAGCGCCCTGGATGCTGCTACCCGGGAGGAGGTTTTTGGTGGGGTGCTAGAGCGCCTCAAGTCTCTACAGATACCCACCCTGGTAGCTTCACACGACCAGTGGTTGGCCCAGCGGGCCGACTGGGTGGGGGTGTTGACCAGGGCGGGACTGGTCCAGCAGGGCACCTCGGAGGAGGTGTTCACCCGCCCGGCCACCCTCGAGGTAGCCCGGTTGGTGGGTTTCCGCAACCTGTGGGAGGGTACTGTGGTCTTGCTGGAGGGTGCCTGGGCGCTGGTGGCAACCCCTATCGGCCTGCTCAAGGCCCCGCGACAGGCCTGGGTCTCGTTGGGACAGCCGATCAGGCTGGGGGTACGCCCGGAGGAGGTCTTTACCTTGCAGGGTAGGGAAAACCTCATCCGGGGCCGGGTGCGGCACCTTCGGTCCCAGGGCCTGCGGATACGGGGCCAGCTGCTTATAGGGGAGGCCGTACTGGACTTCCTGCTACCGCGCTACAAACAGCTCCAGCTGGATCTTCACGAAGGACAGTGGCTCGAGGTGGCCCTCGAGCCGCACTGCTTGCACCTGATTCCGGCAGACTAGGACTGCTTTTGCTCGGGTTTGTTTTCCTCGGGCTTCTTTTCGTCCTCGCTCAAACCTTTGCGAAACTCCCTGGCCGACTGGCCCAGACCTCGAGCCAGCTCAGGTAGCTTGCGGGCACCGAACAGCAGCACCACAATCACCAGGATGATAATCAGTTCAGTTGGGCCGATGGGCATAGGCTTCCTCCTTGACGCCAGTATACGCCGACTGGTCTAAACAAAACTCTAAACCCCGGGCGTAACAGGAATGTGAAACCGAGATGACGTAGCTCAATTTCAGAACTCATCGCACTCATACTGGATTCGATTGCGCTTGCAGAGGGTTGGCCGACTCAGATTATGGCGGCTCTCTCCCAAATCGAAGAGCCTAAGTACGAATACGCTGGTTAGGGCATGACCCTTGGGTGACCAACCCGGCCCCGACGCATCTGCTCGAGTTTGTTTGTGGTACATAAGTACAGCCCGTCCCGATAGCCTGCTGCCTGGAGGGCTACACAAGACACGCTCCCTTGACTTTCAAGAATCGCAGGACTTGTTCCCTAGACCTCAACAGGAACGGACTCGAGGTTCGATTCGCTCCGGATTATTTGTGCCGGATTGCCTATGGCTGTCGCACCCGGTGGCACGGGCTTGGTCACCACCGCTCCGGCTCCCACCCTGGCCCCATCGCCAACCTGTATGGGCCCCAGCACAATCGCATGGGCTCCCAGCAGCACTTTGTTGCCAATGGTTGGGTGACGTTTTTCGCGGCTGAAGCCGGTTCCGCCCAGGGTCACGCCGTGGTACATCATCACGTCGTCGCCCACCTCGGCGGTCTCGCCGATCACAATGCCCATCCCGTGGTCAATCACCACCCGGCGGCCAATTCGAGCGCCGGGGTGAATTTCAACGCCAGTAAACATCCGGGTGAGGTGGGCCAGTACACGGGCCAAAAACTTGAAGTTGGCTCTCCAGAGACAGTGGTTGAGGCGGTGCATCCACAAGGCATGCATTCCTGGGCTGAAAAGGATGGCCTCGAGAGCCCCCCTGGCTGCGGGGTCACGCTCCAGTATGGCCTGCACATCCTCTCTGAAACGATCCACTAAGCGTACCATCCATCGATCCTATCGAAACCATTTTGTAGTGCCCACCGGTCTCCAAAAGATGTCCAAGCAAACATCCTGTCCCCCTGGGCCTACCCGATCAGATTAGCGGACCCTTTCTGGTTTTGGCTGTGAGCTTGTAGCCTTTTTGGAAAGTTGGAACATAAAGCATGAAGATGTGGCTTCACCGCGCTGAAGCGCCTTTATACGACCATGCCCTGATGATCTGCTGAAAATGGTATGCCCAGAAGATCCTGAATCAAGACACCTTATTGCACATCCAGTTCCTCTACGGGCCAAATCTATGACGCAAACTCAGTCCCATACCAAAAAAGTTACTGTAGGGTTGCTGAACAACAAACAACTTTGATTTGGGAGCAGATCAGGTTCGACAAGTTCGAAATGGCTTTTGGGGTAGCCTCCACAGACCTGTTCAATACTGTGATAAGTGCTTCTCGTGCACGCTCTGGGGAATGGGAGGGTAAAGATTTCTCGGGAATTCTGGCCTGTACGCAGCTCCATCAAGATGGCATTTTTGGAACTTACCAGGGTGCAACTCAACAAACCCGAACAGCGACATGCTTTTTTCTCAACATTGCCGCATCTTGCGCAATGGCCCCGCACGGCGGTCTGGGTGGGCCTTGGGGAGGCTGTGTTTCGTCCAACTGGACCACCAGTGCCATCGCGGCAAGCGAAGCTCCAGTACCACGTAAACCACCCCCAGACATCCGCTTGCTCGACTGGTAGACATACTGCACTGCCGAATGCTATCTTGAAGTGTCTGGGAGTTTTCTGAGGTGGCCCACTTTGTTTCACCCACAGGTTTGGCGTTGGAGAGCATTTGTTCCAAGGCTTGGTCCGCGGGTGATGGGTAGTTCAGCGCCTTAGTCCTGGGCCGGGTGAAGCTGTTGCAGGGGTTGCCCGTAGCAAGGAGCAGTATGCAAAAAGGCAAAGTAAAGTGGTTCAATGCGGAAAAAGGCTATGGCTTCATTCAACGTGAAGAGGGAGAGCCAGACGTATTTGTTCACTACAGTGCTATCCAGTCACGTGGCTTCCGCACCCTGAATGAAGGCGACGTGGTCACTTTCGACATCGAACCAGGAAAGAATGGCAAAGGACCACAGGCTGCCAACGTAAACGTAGTGGAAGCCGCCAAACGTTTTTAGCTTGCCTACAGATGCGCGAACCCTCAGGCTTTTGGGGGTTCTTTTTTACCTCAATCCGTGGCTGCTAACCGCGGTAGGTTTCTGATCGTATTCAAAGAGACTCAACCCGACCCCTGTGTTTCTATTCTTGAGATGCCCGATACGCTCACGAACAATTGCAGCACGGTTTCGCCGGGTTCGCGCAGGCCAGTGCCAATTCTTTTATTCGATTTGTGCAGATGGTCGGCGCGTCCTGCACTGCGCTGTTGCACAGCGCAGAGGCGACCGACCGAAGTTATCTCCGTAGCGGAGGGCGATGCCGCTATGTTGCATCATGGGAATGCGATACCGTGTCATTAGCTTAATGGAACGCGATACGGTCCCATGGAAGGGGGTCGTTTTCTTAGCCGACCGAAAGGGAGCTGTTGGTTGCGCCGACCGTAGTGAGGGGCGGGGTGTGCTCCAGGATTCTAGGTGCGCCGTGCAACCAAGCCTCTGAGGTTCATGATTGGGATGATTTTTGTTTTGCATCGGGTTTGACCGGGAAGGCTTCTCCAGTACACCTTACCAGTCGAATCTGGAATCGACGAGCGCTACTGTTTATGCATAAAATGCCATTGCATTGGATATTTACTCAATTTATCTCTTCAATTGACCGAAGATATGTGATATTATGCACAAAACCTGGGTTGCAAATTACAACCTCGAGCCCTAACAGCGGTTAGAATTACGGCAAACTATGAAAGTTTCTGTGCAGCTCGACTTCCTGCCCGTGAACGCTGACTCGGCCGCTACAGTTCATAGTCTATACCTGAACTGCCCTACCTATCTAACCCTCATTGGGGCTGAAACCCCCAGCCTCAACGATATAAGACGCGAGCTCGAGACCCTCCGGCACGATACCAGACGGCAGGCTTTGTTACTCCTGCATACCAACCATGTGGTGGGATTTCTCGACTATAAGGTGGCCTATCCCGATCTACATTCGGCTACCATCAGTCTGTTGCTGATTGACGAAAGCCTGCAGGGGCGTGGGCTGGGTAAAGCGGCTGTAGAGCAGCTTGAAACTCAACTGCGGAGCCGAATGGATCGGCTCTATGCGGTCGTCTACGGCAACAACGAGCAGGCCAAGCGCTTTTGGGAAAAGGTGGGTTTTGAGCACCTGCGCGACAGTGGGCCGACCCTGAGCTGGTACTTGAAGCCCCTAAGGTAGCTTGGGCTTTTGGTTAAGCCGCGAAACTCGTGTAGCCACGCGGGTAGACCTGCCTCGGCCCTGCCCAACGCAAGCAAGACGCATACAAACGGAATACCCACAGAGTCTTGGTTGCACATGCGCAGTGTAACTGGACCTTAAAGCGAACCCTCGAGCAGATCTTCTGCAAGGGGGGTGGCGCTTTTCAGTGATCCGGGAAATGAAGTTGCTCTCTCTTGGAATGCACTAGAAGCACACTCAACGTCCAACGGTTTCTCTTGGCTTTGGAGCCTCTCCCAGTGCGTTTTCACCAGTGAGCTCACGGCCCAGAATGAGGGTATGGATGTCGTGGGTGCCCTCGTAAGTATCTACGGTCTCGAGGTTCAGCATGTGGCGGATGGTGTGGTACTCGAGCGTAATCCCGCTACCCCCCAGGATTTCACGGGCAGCCCGGGCCCCGACCAGCGCAGCCCGCACGTTGTCACGCTTGCCAAGCGAGACCTGGGCCGGCTTGAGCTGCCCGGCATCCTTGAGCTGGGCCAGCCGCCAGGCCAGCAGCAAGCCCTTGGTGTGGTCGGCGGCCATGCGCACGAGCTTTTCCTGTACGAGCTGGCGGCTGGCAATGGGGGCACCGAAGGTCGTCCTGCTCTTGGCGAAGGCCAGCGCCTCGGTGTAGACCGCTTCCAAGGCCCCCAGCGCCCCCCAGGCAATCCCGTAGCGGGCTTGCGTGAGGCAGGAGAGCGGTCCCTTAAGGCCCTTCACGCCGGGGAGCATGGCGCTGGCCGGAACCCGTACATCTTCCAGCACCAGCTCGCTGGTGACCGAGGCCCGTAAGCTGGCCTTGTGTCCAATCTTGTTGGCCCGAAAGCCTTTGCTATCGGTGTGAACGATAAAACCTCGCACCACCCCCTCGTCGTCCTTGGCCCAGACCACCGCAATGTGTGCTAGGTTGCCGTTGGTGATCCACATCTTGGAACCATTCAGAACGTAGTCGCCGCCATCTTTGCGAGCGCGGGTCTTCATGTTGGCGTCGGGGTCGGAGCCCCCGTCGGCCTCGGTGAGGCCAAAGCAGCCCACATACTCGCCGGTGGCCAGTTTGGGCAGGTATTCGCGCTTTTGCTCCTCGGAGCCGAAGGCGTAGATGGGGTACATCACCAGGCTGCTCTGTACGCTGCAAAAGCTGCGCAGGCCGGAGTCTATACGCTCCAACTCATAGCCCACCACACCATAAGCGGCTGCGCTCGCCCCCATGCCGCCGTACTCGGTGGGGATAGTGGTGCCCAGAAAGCCCATCTCGCCAAATTTTTTAATCAGGTGGGTGGGGAACTCGGCATGTTCCCACCACTCGGCGATGTGCGGCAGGCATTCGGCTTCCAGGAACTTGCGGGCAGCTTTCTGGATTTCGCGCTCCTCGGAGGTAAGCAGGTCGGCGACATTAAGAAAGTCAAACATGGAGGACCTCGAGGGCCAATTCTACTCCAGACTCAGCGCGCGCACAGCCGCAAAGACCCATCTCAGTACGTATCCCAGGCCGCATCTTGCAGATTGAAAACCGAACGGTCTCAGAACAAAAAACCGTCCTCTGAAGAACCTTTGGAGAAAAAGCCTTGCCCTCAGGGCAGATACATCTGCTTGAGCTCGAGGATCTCCCGCTTGGCCTCGTTCACTTTGATGTAAAAGGGGGTGTACTTATCGAAGGACCATCCGAAGTCCCGGCCCCCCAGGCCCTGGATGAGCTGCTGGGGAGTGGCCTGAAAGTAGGCTCCGGCATTCTTTAGCAGGAAGATTTTGGTCTGGGGGGTAAAGCGGAAGGTGCGGATCAGGGGGTTCTGGTTGGAAATCTCGATACCCGAAGGACAGTCGTCGCGGTTGCACTCCTTGACCTCGACGTAATCGAGCTTGACCGTCCAGATCCCCTGCACCTGCCGGAAATCGGTGATGAGGGCCATCCGGTTTTGCACCTGGGCCAGACCGAAACCCAAAAACACCACGAGAACCATAAGGATTCGCATATTCACCTTTCTCCCATTCTGCGGTAGCCAAACCACAGCGCCAGCACGGCAGGTATCAGGGTCGCGGCTACCACCACTGCCAACCACAGAGGGCCTTCCCCGCTGGCCAGGTAGTGGGTCTCCCGCTGGGTAATGGCCAGGTACACCGGGCGGCTGGCCAGTACCACCAGAAGCCCGGAGTGCAGCAACATGAAGCCCATGTACAGAAATCCCCCAAGGCCAACGGGTACCTCGGCAGGGTTAGAGGCATCGAACTTGGGGAAGGCGGCCCCCAGACCTACGCCAATAGCCGAGGCCGTAAAGGCCGAAGCCAGCCCCAAAATCAGGGAAATTTGGGTGAGGTTGTCATCCAGGCCGAGTACCCTGGGCGAGTAGTAGCCCAGGGCAAAGCCTAATGGCAACAGAAAGAACAGGGCCAGCCCAAAGCGGGTTAGGAGCATGGTTCGCTTGGAGACCGGGCCGGTCTGGAGCATCCAGTAGCCCTGCCCCTCGAGGCTGTACAGCGGATAGGCCAGCCGTACGCCCACCCCGCCAATCACAAAGCCCTGAAAGGCCAGATGCATGAAGCCCGCCACCAGTTGAAAACGGGTATCCCCCAGGGGGATGTACTGCAGGCTGGTGGTGTACAGAAGCACCAGTACGCCCACCAGAATCAGTTGGGAAGCCTGGTTTGCATCGCGGAAGAACAGCCGCAGGTCGCGGGCCCACAGTGCCCAGGCCAGGCTGGACATGGTCCAGCGATCCAGCAGGCCGGGGCGCAGGATGCCGCGCTCGCGCACGGTGCCCTCGAGGGCCCGCACCCAGCCCTGCTGGTAGGCATAGCCCGCCACCAGTCCGGCCAGCACCAGGAGCCCGCCCGAAAGGGCCAACAACAGCCAGAACTGGGGCTCCAGGTCCCCCCGACTGAGGCCCTTCAAAGCCTGTTGGGCCAGCGCCGAGGGTAAAAACGGAGCCGTGGGGTCGCGGAAGGTCTGGAGGAAGCGGTCCA
>Ga0209721_1001490_pt1 | contig 17249 bp, 14 predicted proteins | sample TshhotsprinmetaG_FD_184139 | JGI IMG/M metagenome (GOLD analysis project Ga0209721, IMG submission 184139) | Hot spring microbial communities from South Africa to study Microbial Dark Matter (Phase II) - Tshipise hot spring metaG (SPAdes)... | ecosystem: Environmental > Aquatic > Thermal springs... | reverse complement strand
ACACCCGGCCCTGGCACGGCGCGGCTCGTCGCTTTGACTTGCGGGCCTCGGCGGCGTTCCCCCTGGTGGTTCACGGCCAGGCGCTGGGCGCGCTCAATCTCTACGCCAGCCGGCCTGGCTTCTTCGATGTTCACGAGGTGGCCTTGCTGGAGCGGGTTGCAGGCGCGGTCGCCTTCGCGCTGGAAAAACTGGCCGATGAGGAGCAGCGCTGGCTGGCCGAGCAGGCCCTGCGTGAGAGTGAGGCGCGCTATCGCCGCCTGACTGAGCATGCCACCGATTTGATCTATCGCATTCGCCTTCAGCCTTCCTCTGCGTTCGAGTACGTCAACCCTGCGGCAACTACCCTCACTGGCTACACGCCTGAAGATCACTATGCCGATTCGGATTTGGGCCTGAAGCTGGTGCATCCGGACGATCTGCCTCTGCTTCTGCGTCTCACGCACGATCGCGCGCTGCTGGCCGAGCCAATCGAGCTGCGCTGGATCCGTCGCGATGGCAGCCTGCTCTGGGTTGAACAGCGCAATGTGCCGATTGTTGACGCTGCGGGGAACCTGGTGGCCATCGAGGGTATCGCCCGCGATATTACCGATCGTAAACTCGCCGAGCAGGCCCTGCGCCAGGAACGCGCCCTGCTCGAGGCCCGGGTCGCTGAACGCACCCGCGAGTTGCAACTGGAGCGCGACCGCACCCGCGCCATCCTCGAGTCGCTCGGCGAGGCGGTCATGGTGTTTGATACCGACGGCAGGCTGACCTACGTCAATCCCGCTGCCGCCCGTCTCACCGGCGCAAACCCCGAGGCTCCCGGTTACTGGTGGGACTACCAGCCGGGCGAGGTGGAGTTGCTGCTGGCCGAGTTGCGCGCCGCTGCCCGTAACCGGCGTATCTGGGAGGGCGAACTGCCGTTCCGACGCGCCAATGGCGCCGTGTACGATGCCGCGGTCACCGTGACGCCCCTGTTCGCCCCCGATGACCCTGAGCAAGTGATCGGCTTCGTCAGCGTGCACCGCGACATCACGGCGCTGAAGAATGCCGAGCGGATGAAGGATCAGTTTGTGTCGAACGTCTCACACGAGCTGCGTTCGCCCACGTCGCTGATCACCTTGCTTGCCGGCAATCTCGAGATGCTCTACCACCGCCTGGACGACGCGCGGCGCCTGGAGGTGATCGGCGAGATCCGCAAACATGCCCGCCATCTCAGTGATCTGATCGGCGGCGTGCTCGAAATCTCACGCATTGACAGTGGGCGTATCGCCACCGATCGCCAGTCGCTGAATATGGCCGATCTGGTGTTGCAGGAGCTGACGCACCTGGAGCCGGTCGCCCGGCGTAAGGCGCTGCACCTGTCTGCCGACGTGCCGGAGAGTCTGCCTGTCGTCGGCCACGCCGGTCAGATCCAGCAGGTGCTGCGGAACCTGTTGACCAATGCCATCAAGTACACGCCCGATGGTGGGCGGATCACCGTTACCGGGCGCGCCCTCATGGCCCCGGCTCCCGCCGACGAACCCCGCTGGCCTGGCGCTGCGGGGTTGCCGGAAGGTCTCTGGGCGGCGGTTGCCGTGGCTGATACGGGAATCGGGATCGGCGCCGAGGATTTGCCGCATATCTTCGAGCGCTTCTACCGTGTCCGCTCGCAGAGTGAGATCCCCGGCACCGGCCTGGGCCTGCCGATTGCCGCCGAGCTGGTCAGGCGCAACGGAGGAATCCTCGACGTAAGCTCGACTCCCGGCCAGGGCAGCACCTTCGCTGTCTACCTGCCCATGACGGAGGTGGCGTCATGAGCGCACCAGCCCGCATCCTCGTGGTTGATGATCAGGTGGATCATCTCAACGCCGTGGAGATGCTCCTGACCGGCTATGGTTACCAGGTGGCGCTGTGTACCAGCGGCGCGCAGGCCCTGGCCTGCCTGGAGTCCGGGCCGGTTGACCTGATTCTGGCCGATGTGGCGATGCCGCAACTCAACGGCTACCAGTTGCTCGAGGCCGTGCGCCGGCAGCCCCGCTGGGCGCACATTCCCTTTGTCTTTCTCACCGCGCGGGCCCTTGATAGCGATGTGCGCTACGGTAAGGCCCTCGGCGCCGATGATTACCTGACCAAGCCGGTACAGCCCGAAGACCTGCTGGCAGTTGTGGAGGGCAAGCTGCGGCGCCACGATCAACTGCTTCAGGCGACGGCAATGGCTGCGACCGCCGCGCCGGCCGGGGAGATCCGCGTAGGCCCGATCCGCATTGATACCGGGCGCCACCGCGCCTGGCTCGAGGCCGAGCCGCTGCTCCTTTCGGTCAAAGAATTCGCCCTGCTGGCGGAACTGGCCAGCCGGGCCGGCGAGGTCCTGCCCGCCACGGCGCTGGTGCTGGTAACTCATGGTCTGCGTACCGATGATGCTGAAGAGGCCCGCGAGTTGATCCGCCCCCTCATTCGCGCGCTCCGGCACAAGCTCGGCGCTGTGGCCGATGGGCCGGGAGCGATCGAGACCGTGCGCGGCCTCGGGTACCGTATGCGCGAAGCCTGAACATGCCCGAAACTTCCCGCTGGTTCCCCGCAACTTCCCCTTGTGTCCCCACTGTTGTCACGTAGGATGATTCTGTGGGTCCTTCTGGCGCGTTCAGTGCGCAGCGTCGCTCGCTGGATCGGGCATGTGCGAGAAGTGGCGGTTACCCTGTGCAAGCTCCAGATTCCGGGGCGCCTTCCCCGTTGCGCGCAGTCCTGGCCGTTGACGGCAGCTTTGTTCCCATTGGCGAAGGGTGGAACCATCTCCTCGGCTGGCAACCGGGCGATCTGGCGGGCAGTGCCTTCATCGAGCGCGTGCATCCCGATGACCAGGAGATGGTCATCGCCGCCATTCACGCCGTCTATGCGGCTGGCGCGGCAGCATCGTTGTCGTGCCGCTACGCGCGGAAAGACGGCAGTTATCTGTGGTTGTCCTGGCTGGCGACTCCGCGCCCCGGCGGCATCGAACTTGAGTTGACCGGAAGCCCTGTTGCTTAGGTTTCGCCTCCGTCAACTCCCCGCCAGTCTCCCGCCGATGTTCACTGACAATCGCTCCCCTTCCTGCTACGATTCAATCATCAAGATCAACGATGATCTTCAACCGGCCGGAACAGTGCTGTTCCGGCCTTCTCGGAACAAACAGGTCGCGCGGAGTGTGAAGCTATGGTTACCCAGGAATATGTGTCCGCCCAGCCTGGCAAGGTCCGCGTTACCTTTTCGCTGCCCGCCTCGATCTGGGCCGATAGCGTGCAGCTTGCCGGTGATTTCAACGATCGGGACGCTATTACCATGCCCCTGCGCCGCGATGAAAGTAGCTGGAGCATCACGTTGCTCCTGGAGCAGAATCGCGTCTATACCTACTGCTATCTGGTGGATGAGGAGCGGGTGACTGACTGGAACGCCGATGGCTACGTCATCGACAGCGACGGCACGCAGCGTTCGGTGGTGATCCCGCGCCCCGCTGCGGCGGGGTATATGTGCTAGCGCGGTTGCAGGGTGTTCGTGGGAGGGCTGCCCTCTTTCGGGTGTAATACCATTTTAGATTTTAGATTTTGGATTTTGGATTGCCACGCTGGGCAGCACAACGCCTGAAACCGCTTCAAGCAATGCGGCATCATCAACGGTAATTGGTGTAAGATTTTTGGCGGAATGGCGTCCTGAGGCAACGCTCCAAACCTTTCCCGCCCGGCAGGGGGATGGGGAACCCCGGGTTCCCCATATCCCAACCGCGGTTGGGAGCGGCTGGCCTCCCCACAGGTAGGGGTGCGGTTCGACAGGCTCACCGCAGGTGGGGAAACCCGGTTTCCCCATATGTTCACCTCAGGAACTGTTACAATAAATGATGCCCATCTGCCCCCGGCGCGGAGCGCCGGATGTCTTCCCCCGGTGGGGGAGGCCGGGAGGGCGGTGGAAACATCAGAACACCCTGCTCACGACAGCCAGTTAGCCGTGTACGAGGATACCATCGCCGCCATCGCAACCCCACCCGGCGAGGGTGGCATCGGGATCGTGCGCCTCAGCGGGGCCGACGCCCGCGCCATCGTCATCCGGATCTTCCGCCCCCTTCGCCCTGGCCCCCTGCGTCCCTTTCGCCTGCGCTACGGCCACGTGGTCGATCCGGCCACCGGCGCGGTGATTGACGAGGTGCTGGTGGCGTTTATGCGCGCGCCCCACAGCTTCACCCGCGAGGACGTGGTGGAGATCTCCTGTCACGGCGGGCCGCAACCGCTCCAGACCACCCTGGGCCTGGCGCTGGCCGCCGGGGCGCGCCTGGCCCGCCCCGGCGAGTTCACCCTGCGCGCCTTTCTCAACGGGCGGATCGATCTCTCGCAGGCTGAGGCCACGCTCGATGTCATCCGCGCGCGCACCGCCGCCGGCCTGGCGCTGGCGCAGGCCCAGTTGGGGGGCTGGCTCGCCCGGGAGGTGCGGAGCGTCCGCGCCGCTCTCCTGGAATGCCTGGCCTACGTGACCGTGGTGGTGGATTTTCCCGAAGACGAGGTGGAACCCCAGGATCTCGGCCCGAGCCTGCGCGCCGGCCTCGCCACGGTAGAGCGCCTGCTTGCCGGGGCCGACCAGGGCATCATCTACCGGCAGGGGGCGCGGGTCGCCATCGTGGGTCGGCCCAACGTCGGCAAGTCCAGCCTGCTCAATGCCCTGCTGCGAGCCGACCGGGCTATTGTCACCCCTATTCCCGGCACAACCCGCGACACGCTGGAAGAGACGGCCAGCCTGGAAGGTATTCCGGTGACCCTGGTGGATACCGCGGGCATTCACGAGAGCGCCGACCCGGTCGAGCAACTGGGTATCGAGCGGGCGCGGGCCGCCCTTGAAAGCGCCGACCTGGCCCTGCTGGTGCTCGATGCGGCACAGCCCCTCACCCCCGGCGACGAGCAGATCGCCCGACTCACCCTGGAGAAGCCGACCATTCTGGTGTGGAACAAGAGCGACGCCCGTTCGGAAGAAGCAGGAGCGCCTGAGGCGCCGCTGCCCCATCCGCGACTCCTGGGCAGCGTTGCCACCTCGGCGCGCACCGGCGCGGGCATTGAGGCGCTGGCCCGGGCCGTGGCTGCGGCGCTTCTCGGTGGCGTGCCGCCCGCCGCCGCCGAGGCCCGACTGGTCAGCAACCCCCGCCACCGCGACGCCCTGCGTCGCGCCGACGAGCACCTCCGCGCCGCCCTGGCCGGTTGGGAGGCCGCCCATCCCACCGACCTCATCGGCGGCGACCTGACCGCGGCCCTCAACGCCCTCGGCGAAATCACCGGCGAGACCGTTGGCGATGATCTGCTCGATGTGATTTTTTCGCGCTTTTGTATTGGGAAGTGATCCGGGGGTGAACATAGCCCGCGCGCGGGAGGGTTGGGGAGGGCGTAGCCCTTCAACGGGTTTCACCTGCTCTGGAAAGGGCTTCCTGGGACGCAGAGGGGAAATGGGCCAACGAATGGGAAACGAATAAACGAATGCCCAAGGTGTGCCTGACTCTGAGGTGAACCTGGCCTGCGCGCGGGAGGGTTGGGAAGGGCGCAGCCCTCCCGGGAAACCACCTGTTGACTGATAGGAACCCGGGGAAACCGGGTTTCCCCATGCCCCTGCCTGCGGGACTCGCCCGCTACAACCCCTCCAGCCAGGCCCGTAGGGCCGTCGCAGTGGCCGCGGGCGCCTCAAGCATCGGCATATGCCCCACACCGGGCAGCAGCGCCAGCTCGCCGTCGAGCAGAGCCTGCAACTCCCGGGCCAGCTTCGGCGGCGTCATACGATCCGCCTCGCCGCAGATCACCAGCGCGGGGCAGCGCAGCGACCCCAGACGCGCGCGCGCGTCCCAGCCATCGCAGGCGGCAAAATCGCCCCGCAGCACCGCCGGGTCACACTGTCGGAACTCGGCAGCAGCGGCGGCACGCAGGTGCGCGGCTGGTTCGGGGTAAATCCACTGCACCAGGCGTTCAATCGCCGCGTCGGGGTCAGCAGCCAGCGCCTGGAGCAACTCCGGCGCCACGCGCAGCCGGGCGCTGGCGCCGATCAGCGCCAGCCCGCGCACCCGTTCCGGCGCGGCCAGGGCCGCTTCCAGGGCCGCCGCCGCGCCCATTGAGTGGCCGGCGAGCACGGCGCGCTCCAGCTCCAGGGCATCGAGCAGGTGCAGGGCGACTGCGGCATAGTCAGCGATGGTCGCGCGTCCGGGCGGCACCGAGCGCCCGTGCCCGGGCAGATCCGGGGCGATCAGCCGCGCTGTGGCGCTCAGCGGCGCGAACAGCTCCCCCCAGTGGCGATGCGTGCCCCCGGCGCCGTGCAGACAGATCAACGGCGTACCCTGCCCGCGTTGGGCGTAAAAGATCCCGTCAATTGTGGCCATCGTGTGCAATGACACCGGGCGCCCCGGCAGACGAGGGAACGGAACCCGCGGGTTGCCGTTCCCCCGCAACCGGAGCGCCAGCGGCAATGTTCGCTACCCCATCGCCTCATCTGCGGCAGCGGCCAGGTCGAAATCCTTTGCCGTCAGCCCGCCGGCGTCGTGGGTCGTCAGCGCCAGCGTCACTTTGTTGTAACGGATATCAATGTCGGGATGATGACCGGCGGCCTCGGCCAGAAAGCCAACCTGAACGACGAACGCGATCGCTGCCGGGAAGGTCGACAGTTTATACGTCTTGACGATCTCCTCACCGCGGCGTGTCCAGCCACTAAGCGTCTCCAGCCGCGCCGTAATCTCCGCCTCACTGAGCCGGGCCATGCCTTCGCTCCTTCCCACACGCTCGATGCTTACAAGCTACCCTTGCGGCGCCACGACGGGCGTCGCTGCGGTGGGTGGAGGGTTCTGCGGGGAGGGCTTGCCCTCCCTGTGACCCTCCCTGCGGCAGCTTCGTTCGGGAAGCATCCAGCCACGCATACGGCTGGGCCGCGCACCGCCTTCGTGACCTGCGCGCCTTCGTGGTATGCGTTGATTGCAGCCACTTCGGCACGCAGAGAGTATACACGACTCGGCGGATGACGGTGCAGCCCGTGGGTATGGCGAGAAATGCGATGTCAGGCAGGGTTCAGGCCCGCTTGCGGCCGGCAGCTCCACAGCTCCACGCCTCTGCACAACCGGCTTGTGGAGCTGTGGAGTTGTGGAGCTGCCCTGGAAGCGCGACGCCCGTCCAGGACCAGCCTGATGCCGTGCTCGTACGTGTTCACACTGCTCCCGGGTGCGCGGGCAGCTTGCCCACATCCAGGCCCTTGCGGGCGGAACGCCCGCGCACCCGGGGTGACGCCTTACACCACATGTGAACACGTACCCATGCTCGTGCTGTGCAGCGCGGTTGCGCGGACAGCTACCGGTACAGCCTCGGCAGGAAGACCCGGAACGACGGCGGCGGCGATGGCGATGGCGATGGCGACGGCGACGGCGATGGCGACGGCGACGGCGACGGCGATGGCGATGGCGACGGCGATGGCGACGGCGTTACATTATTCGCAGGTGGTTCGCCCAGCCAGAGGCGCCCATAGCCGAAGATCGTATCACGGCCAGGAGGCCCCATGTCAATCGCCCGACCGGTCAGGAAGCTGGTGATCTCGGCGGGACCATAGCCGGCAAAGGCCCCCCGCACCAGGGCGGCGGCGCCGGCGACGTGCGGCGTGGCCGCCGATGTGCCGTTGAACTGCTGGCCTGCGGCGGTGCCATAGGCGACCGTGTCAACATTGGCGAAGGCGGCCAGGTCGGGCTTGATGCTGCCGCCATTGAGCGTGCCGCCCGGGCCATTGGTTGGCCCTTCCGAGCTGTAGGGCTCCTGGGGGAAGGAGCTCTGCCGCGCATCGAGCGCAGCCACAGTGATTGCCCCCGGCGTATCGGCGAGGTCTCTGAAGCTTCGCGGAGGCACGTTCAGCTGCAGCCGCCCCCCTTCGACGAACAGGTTGAAGTTCACATCGGCGCGGCTGGCGCTGTAGCGCACGATGGCGATGCCGTAGGCGGTTGCGGCGCCAGAAGTCTGGGCGACCGCCGTCTCAGTTGGCCGCTGGTTGGCGCCGCCGTTTTGCAAACTGTCCCCACCAGTGCTGACGGGCTGCCACGCGCTGCCGTTCCAGCGCACGATGAACAGGTCGTAATCCTGGTTCACCGGCGCGGTCCAGTTGTCCCAGCGCAGAAAGGCCCTGAAGGTAGATCCGGCAGGGATCAGCAGGCAGTCGCCCCCCGGCGAGGCGGCAATGCAGTTAATCTCGACGCCGGGCGCGAACTCGTGGAACCTATCGCCGTCCTGATCATTGAAGATCCCACCCCAGTGCCGCTCCCGCAGGTTACCGGCAGAGGTCGCCCAGATGATCCCAGCGTTGCGCGCGCGCGCGACCTCGTCAGCCAGGAGGCCCGTGCCGTCGCCTGGCGCTACGTTATAGAAGCCGAGCGAGGTGGAGATCACCTGGATGCCATTCTGAATGGCATAGGTCACCGCGTTTTGCAGATCGAGGGGGGTGTTAATGCGCAGCAGATAGAGGCTCGCCTGCGGCGCCATATCGTAGACGATCTCGGCGCAGGCGGTGCCGTGCTGGGTGCCACCGCCGATATCGCCGGTTGAGGCGAAGTTCTGCACCACCACGCTCGCCGGCAGGTCGGCGCCGAGCAGGGCGGTGTAGCCTTGAAAACCGCTGTCAATCACGGCGATGCGCACTCCAGCGCCGCGATAGCCGGCATTGTGCCAGGCCATGGCGTTCGAGAAGCTGACACCCGCGGTGGTCAGTTGCCCGACCTGCAGTTCGCCGGTTGGCGTCAGGTAATCGGGGCGCCGCAGATAGACGATCGCCGCATCATCGGCGAGGGCGCGCAGGGCCGCCACGGGCGCCAGGGCCTGGATCTGGGTGTTGTCCAGGCTGGTATAGACCACCCGTCCACCGGCGGCTTCAAGCGCTTGCTGGGCGGCGGAGACGTGTTGCGCGTCTACTTCAGCAATCACTTCAACCAGGTCACCCTCAACCTTCAGCCCGGTCGCCCGGGCCACGCTGGCCAGCGCTGCGCCCGAGGCGCGCTGGTCGGCCGGCGTGGCCAGCGCCGGGTCGAGGTTCGCGTCGCGCGTCGCTTCTGGCTTCAGCTCCTCGGCGAGGTCAAAACTGAAATGTTCGGGCTGGATCGTCCCCAGCGTCGCTGCATCGAGAGGTGCGGCCGGCCCGCTCCCCTGAGCCAGGAGCTGGCCTGCCAGCCCCAGAACCAGCGCAAAGAGAACCAGCAACCCGCTGACCCGGCGTGTCGTTCCAGCCAACCGACCCATAACCGTTCCTCCCTTTCTGTACGGGGCAGCGGGAGCGGCGCGCGGAACCTCAGTTTCCCTCCAGGCGTGATGCTCCGGGCCGTGCTCTGCCTGGACTCCGATACACCAGGCCCTCTGGCGACCGGGGAGCATAAGGAAACCGGGTTTCTCGATGGTCGCGAGCCATTGCTGCCACGCGCCGCAAACACTGATCTCTAAAGCGGGCGTTCTGATGTGAAAATACGGGGAAACCGGGTTTCCCCATCCCCCTGCCTGTGGGGGCGGCAAGCCCTCCCCACCGGGAGGGTTTGGGAGGGCGCAGCCCTCCCAAGAACAATAATATTTTCATTCTGGCGTTGTGCGCCATACGCATGACCGTCTAACGTTACAGTCGCTCCATAACCCCACACCTTCACACTACCGGCTCGTAGAACCGTCGAGATGTGGAGGTGAAGGCCAGATGGTCAAGCGGGTCTGAACTATACTCCGAGTATTGCAAGCACAGATAAGGTGACGGGCAGCCTATGGACGGGCTGGCGCGGCCATGTCGGGGGGCCGCACAGCAGTCACATTAGCATCATTTGCCAGACGGCAAAGCTCGTTCGGGGGTACGAGCGCCTGCGCCAGTTGATCGGTTTGTGCGGTAACACGTGCTCTATATTGATCAAAATCAACCGGGGCCGTAAAGGTAACAAAGACGAGCACGCGGCCCTGATCGTATGGGATGTTGGAGGCCGCTGCAAACGCCGCGGGATCGCTCGCTGTCGACAGGGCGTAGAGGATCGGGTCGAGCCGCGGGCATGCTGCCGGTCCACCTTTGCCCACATCGCCGGAGGGACCGCTGGTAATGGAGTCGCCGCTCAGGGGCGGCGTTGATGCGACCGGCGCTGATGTCGGCGCAACTGGCGCTGGCGCACCGCTTTGCCCAGCGCCGCTACAGCCGGCGTTGGCGCATAGAACTACCCAGAGCGACGTGATGAGCAAGAGGAAACGCATAGCTTTATCTTACCCTTTTTTATTAAAAAAATGTAAATTATTTACAGAATAAAATGCGATCAATTTTAAAATTTCTTAATGATAAAATAAGATTCTTTTTGTCAGTAAGCTTTGCAAACATGATCTTTTTTGGAAAATTTTCTTAATTATAAATCAGGACATTTTTTGTCAATAGGCCTTGCAAGCATACGTATTCACTCTTAAGGTAATACCAATTAACGTTGATGATGCCGCATTGCTTGAAGCAGTTTCAGGGGTTGTGCTGCCCAGCGTGGCAATCCACAATCTAAAATGGTATAAGGCGTCAACTCCGGGTGCGCGGGCAGCTTGCCCGCATCCAGGCCCTTGCGGGCGGGACGCCCGCGTACCCGGGAGAAGGGTGAACACGTACCGCGGGCGCAGGTATAATACTGCTAGCGGAGGAACAACGCATGACGTACCCGGCCTATCTCGAACTCTACGAGCAGGGTGTGTTGCGCGAGCGGGCGGTGGCGGCGCGCGAGCGGCTGGCAGCTTGCGTGCTGTGCCCGCAGGTATGCCGCACCGACCGGCTTCACGGCGAGGCGGGTGTGTGCCGGGTGGGGCGCGAGGCGCTGGTGGCGGCCTATGGGCCGCATATGGGCGAGGAGAACGTGCTGCGCGGCTGGCGCGGCTCGGGTACGGTTTTCTTCAGCGGCTGCAATCTGCGCTGCGTCTACTGCCAGAACTACGACATCAGCCAGATCGCCCGCGGGCGCGCCGCCGACGCCGCGGAACTGGCGGCGATCTTTCTGGAGGTGCAAGGCGAGGGTTGCCATAATCTGAACCTGGTCACCCCTTCCCACGTCATTGCCCAGATCCTGGAGGCCCTGGTACTGGCCGTGCCACGCGGCCTGCGCTTGCCAATCGTCTATAACACCTCGGGCTACGATTCGGTGGCGGCGTTGCGGCTCCTCGATGGCGTGGTGGATATCTACATGCCCGACATCAAGTACAGCGACTCGGCGCTCGCCCAGCGCTACTCCGGCATTCCGCGCTACTGGGATGTGGCGCGCCCGGCGCTGCGCGAGATGCAGCGGCAGGTCGGCGATCTGCGCGTCGAGCGCGGGCTGGCGACCCGGGGCCTGCTGATCCGGCATCTGGTGCTGCCGGGGGATCTGGCCGGCTCGCGGGAGGTGTTGCGCTTTGTTGCGGAGGAGCTGTCGCGCGAGGCCTGGGTCAACATCATGGACCAGTACTACCCGGCCTATCGGGCCTTCGACTACCCCGAGTTGAGCCGGCGGGTTACACCACAGGAATACGCCACCGTCGTCGGCTGGGCGCGCGCGCTGGGGCTGCACCGGGGTATCCCCCTCGGCGGCGACCGGTAGCCCCGATCGATGTGGGGCGCCCGGCGCCCCGATGGGCGGGGGCATGGGGAAACCTGGTTTCCTATTATCAGGAAGGGGCGTGGGGAACCCGGTTTCCCCAAACGCTTCCATCGAGGAACTGCGTATGACCAGCGACAGCTACGACATCCTGCGCCGGGCGGTGGTCGAGGCGCTGGGGCTACGCCCCACGCCGGAGCGGCGCCGGCAGATCGCCGCCGACCTGCGCGCCCTCGCCGAGCAGCAGACGCGCATGGCCGAGCGGGTGGAGGCGCGTGGCCCCAATGGCGAGCCGGCGCCGCAATGTCGCCGCCCTGCGGGAATGTACGTCCGCATTCGCCACGAACCCGATCCGCGCACCGGCGCGCGACGCATCCGCCTGTTGCTCGGCAAGCAGGCCTGGTTCGAGCTGGGCAGCCCGGAGCGCATTCTGGTACAGCCCACGGGACCCGAAATCTGGATCGTGGCGACGCGGGCCGCCAGCGGCTTGCCCATCGAAACCGGCGTCGGGTTGCCGGGCTGCCTGGCGCCCCCGGGCACGCCGCTCGACCGGTTGCCACCGGGGCGCTACGCCGTCACGCTGCGCGCCGGCGCGCTGGTGATCGGCTCGCGCGAGGAGCAGGCGGAGCGCGAACGGCAGCACTAACGTTATGGGGAAACCGGGTTTCCCCATCCCCCTGCCTTTAGGGGCGGCAAGCCCTTTCCGCCGGAAGGGCTTGGGAGGGCGAAGCCCTCCCAAGAACACATATTTTCATTCTGGCATTGTGCGCCGCAGCCGCATGGATGACTGATATAAGAATGTGCTGGATACGCCACAAAGGATACCTTCCGTGATCCCCATCGGCATCTGCCTGCCCACGTTCGGCACAACGTACACCGAGGTGCGGCGCGCTGCGATGGCCCTTGAGGCTTATGGCTACGATTCGCTCTGGCTCTGGGATCACTACGTCTCGTGGAACGACCCTCGCGAGCCGGTGCTGGAGTGCTGGACGACCCTCGCCGGCCTGGCCGAGGCCACCTCGACCATTCGCCTCGGCCCGTTGGTGGCGAATGTGACCAATCGCCACCCCGGACGCCTGGCGAAGGTTGCGGCCACACTCTACGAGATTGCCGAAGGGCGCCTGGAAGTAGGTCTCGGCGCTGGTGGCTACGGCGCTGAGCAGGAGTCGTTTGGCATCGATCAGGGTGATCGCGCCACGCGCACCCGGCGGTTGGAGGAGGCGTTGCAGGTGTTGCCGCTTCTATGGAGCGGCGACCCGGTTACATTTGAGGGAGAGCATGTGCGTCTGCGGGGCGCCATTGTATCACCGGGGCTGCGTCCTCCCCCCAGGCTGATCGTGGGCGGGCGCAGCGAAGCCCTGGCGCACCTGGCCGGGCGCTACGCCGATGGGCTCAACCTCCAGTGGCGCTTCCGCGAGCGTTTCCCGTCGTTGCTGGCTGCCCTCGACGCCGCGCTTGCCGCGCGGGGCCGCGACCGTACCGGCTTCGACCTCTCGCTGCACGTGGATTGGACGGACCTGGTCGCCGATCCCGAGGGCGCCCTCACTGCCTGGGCCGCTCTCGGCTTCACCCGGGTGATCGCTATGGCGCCAGCTCCCATCCCCCTCGATGATCTGGGCCGCCTGGCCAGGCTAAGGTGAACATAGGGGGAAACCCGGTTTCCCCAACCCCCTCCCTGAGGGGAGGGTTTGGGAGGGCGAAGCCCTCCCAGGAAAAAACTGTCTTCAGCTTGGATGGGGAACCCGAGCTTCCTCACGCCCCTCCCTGCGGAGAGCCATCAGCAGATCCGCGGTAATTGCTCCCCCACCTGCATATCCACCACCCGCGTCCCGCCGATGCCCGTCCGGGCCACTACGACCCCCGGGTGGTCGGCCGTGACCTCGCCGATGATCGCCGCCTGCGCGCCGAGGGGATGCGCGCGTAGCGTCGCCAGGGCCCGCTCGGCGTCTTCACGGGCCACCAGCGCCACCAGCTTGCCCTCGTTGGCGATGTAGAGCGGGTCCATGCCCAGGATCTCGCAGGCGGCCCGTACCGCGCCGGGGACCGGCAGCGCCCGCTCGTCCAGACGAATGCCGACCCCCGAGGCCGCCGCGATCTCGTTGAGCGCCGAGGCCACCCCGCCACGGGTGGGGTCGCGCAGTGTGTGGACGGCGCAGCCCTGGTTCAGCAGAGCGGCGACCATGTCGTGAAGCGGTGCGGTATCCGACGCGATGGTCGCGCCGAACTCCAATCCCTCGCGCACACTGAGGATCGCCACGCCATGGACGCCGATCTCGCCGCTGATGAGCACCACGTCGCCGGGTTGGGCCAGCTCCGGCCCGACCCGCACTCCTGCGGGGATCAGCCCTAACCCGGTTGTGCTGATGAACACCCCATCACCGTGGCCGCGGTCCACCACCTTGGTATCGCCGGTCACCAGGGTGACGCCGGCGCGGCGCGCTGCTGCGCCCATGGTTTCGGCGATGATCCCGAGTTGATCAAGCGGCATCCCCTCCTCGACGATGAAGCTGGCTGTCAGGTACAGCGGCTGCGCGCCGCACATCGCCAGGTCGTTGATCGTGCCGTTCACCGCCAGGTCGCCGATATTGCCGCCGGGAAAGAAGAGCGGGCGCACCACGAAGGCATCGGTGGAGAGGGCCAGACGCGCGCCGCCGACCTCGACCACTGCGCCGTCGCCGAGTTGTTCCAGCGCCGGGTTGCGGAACGCCGGCAAAAACAGGTGGCGCACCAGGTCGGCCGAGAGTTTGCCGCCGCCGCCGTGACCCATCACGATAGCCGGGTAGTCGCGCAGCGGGAGGGGACAGGTCCAGTCCTCGAACGAGAGGCTCATCAGGTGACCTCCACCTCCCCGGCGGGGATAAAGCGTCCGTACTGGTAGTAGGCCGCGCAGGCCCCCTCACTGGAGACCATGGTGGCGCCCAGGGGGGTGCGGGGTGTACACTGCTTGCCGAAGGCGGGGCACTGGTTTGGCTTGAGCAGGCCCTGGAGCACCTCGCCGCTGCGGCACAGGGGCGACTCGGCGGTGTGGATGTGGCCCACGTCGAAGCGCGCCTCGGCGTCGAAGCCCCGGTAGCGCTCGCGCAGACGCCAGCCGCTCTGCGGAATCACCCCGATGCCGCGCCAGGTCCGGTCGGTGACCTCGAAGACCTGCTCGAGCACGGCCTGGGCGGGCTGGTTACCCTCGGGGCGCACTGCCCGCGGGTAGGCGTTCTCCAGCTCGGCGCGCCCGGCTTCGAGCTGGGTCACGGCCCGGCGAATGCCTTCGAGAATATCGAGCGGCTCGAAGCCCGTTACCACAATCGGCACGCCGTAGCGTTCGACCAGCGGACCGTACTGCCAGGTGCCCATCACACTGCACACGTGACCGGCGGCCAGGAAGGCCTGCACCCGGTTGCGGGGCGACTCGAGGATCGCGCTGATCGCTGGTGGCACCAGCACGTGCGAAACCAGCATCGAGAAGTTGGTCAATCCGAGCCGTTCGGCCTGCACGACGGCCATGGCGTTGGCGGGCGCGGTGGTCTCGAAGCCGATGCCGAAGAAGACCACCTCACGGTCGGGGCGCTGCTGGGCCAGCCGCACCGCGTCGAGCGGCGAGTAGACGATCCGCACGTCGCCGCCCATACTCTTCACCTGGAACAGGTCGCGATGGCTGCCGGGCACCCGCAGCATATCGCCAAAGGAGCAGAATGTCACCTCGGGGCGGGCGGCGATCGCCAGGGCCTTGTCGATGATCTCCAGCGGAGTCACGCAGACCGGGCAGCCCGGGCCGTGGATCAACTCGATCTGCGGCGGGAGCAACTGGTCAATCCCGTTGCGGATGATCGAGTGGGTCTGGCCGCCACAGACCTCCATAAGCGCCCAGGGCCGGGTGGTGATGCGCCGGATCTCCTCGAACAGCCGGGCCGCCACCTCGGGATCACGAAACTCGTCGAGGTACTTCACGCCGTTGCCTCCTCGTCGTCCTGGCGCAACTCTTCGTCGAGAATGCCCAGTTCGTGAAACAGCGCCAGGGTCTCCTTTGCCGATTGCTCATCGAGTTGCGTAATCGCAAAGCCGACATGGACAATCGTATAGTCGCCGACCTGGATGTCCGGCAGGTAGCTCAGGCATACATCTTTGACGATGCCGTCGAAGTCTACCTTGCCCATACGCACACCGTCAATATCGCTGATGGCGATCACCTTACCAGGGATGCCCAGACACATCACCCACCTCCTTTCCCCGCGCCGTCGAGTGTCCAGATCATAACACGATTATTGCCGGAATCGGCGATTGCCAGACGCCCACGATGCAACCAGAGGCCATACGGCCAGCAGAGGGTATCGGGGGCGACCGCGCGCCAGCGATTTTCTCCGTGTTCGTCAAAGGTAGCCTGGCCGAGCACCGTATCGGCAGGCGCGAAGGCCCCGGCCCGTGGCGCGGCGCTCCAGAGCAGCACACGGTTATTGGCGGTATCGGCCACGGCCAGACGCCCATCTTCGAGCGCCAGGGCGTAGGGGAAACGCAGGCGGTGGGGACCCTGGGGCACGTGGGCCAGCTCGAAGCTGCTGGTAAAGTCAGGCTGGCCGAGCACCAGATCGGCAGGGCGGTCGCCTTCGGGCGGCGGCGACCAGCCCAGTACGCGGTGGTTGCCCGCATCGGCGACATAGAGTGTCGCGGCGTCGCCGGCAATGGCGTGCGGCCAGCGGAAACTGGCCGGACCAGGCGGGCCGCCGCGGTTCTCGTCGTGGGCGGTGGGGTCGGGCTGGCCCAGGATCAGATCGGGCGCGCGCCCGGGCTCTGGCAGCCCGCGCCAGCCCAGCACGCGCCGGTTGCCCGTGTCGGCGATGTAGGAACCACCCGGCGCACCAGCCGAGACCGTAGGGCCAGTAGAGGCTCAGCGCATCGGGGGCGCCGCCGCGGTTTGGCTCCACCGCATCGAGCCGGAACTGGCCCAGGCAGTAGTCGGGCGGGGTGGCCGAGCGTTCCGGCACACGCTGCCACACCAGCACGCGGTGGTGCCAGGCATCGGCCACGTAGAGCCGTCCGGCGACCACCAGCACACCGGTGGGCAGGTGCATACCATTGGCCGGGCCGCGCCCGCCTGCGGCAGGTCCCTCGCTGGTAAAATCCGGCTGGCCCAGCACCACCCCGGCGGGCGCGCCGTCGCGGCTGGGCAGGCCACGCCAGATCAACACGCGATGGTTGCCCGAGTCGGCCACCACCAGCCACTCAGCGTCGAGATAAACCCCGCGGGGCGCGTAGAGTTGCTCAGGGGTGGGTTGGGCCGCCGGCAGCGCCAGCCCCCCCGGTGACGCCGCCCCCAGCCGCAGAGGGGGGTGGAGAGGCGAAGACATACGAAACGGCCTCAGCGCCGCATCATTCTCAGACTCCCACACTTCCACACCTCCACACCTCGTCACCCTTCCAGCCGCACCCAGATCACCCCCTCCTCGACCCGCAGCGGAAAGCGTTCGAGCTGAGCCTGGGGCGCGGTGAAGCACTCGCCGCTGCCAGCATCGAAGCAGAAACCGTGCCAGGGACAGGTGAGCGTGCCGGCGTCGGGGTCGAGCAAGCCGCCGTCGAGAGGCCGGCCCTGGTGGGCGCAGGCGTTACGGAAGGCGCTGAGGCGATGGTCGAGGTTGACAATCAGCGCCTCGACCGTACCGGCGCGCAGGGTGAACATCGTACCGGGGGGCACCTCCTCCACCCGGGGGCCGCGCGTCCAGCCCGTTTCGGC
>Ga0209721_1001488_pt1 | contig 17256 bp, 17 predicted proteins | sample TshhotsprinmetaG_FD_184139 | JGI IMG/M metagenome (GOLD analysis project Ga0209721, IMG submission 184139) | Hot spring microbial communities from South Africa to study Microbial Dark Matter (Phase II) - Tshipise hot spring metaG (SPAdes)... | ecosystem: Environmental > Aquatic > Thermal springs... | reverse complement strand
ACTCCAATACGGAGCCCGGTTGCGCCACTAAGCATTGCCATAACCACCATGGCGCCCATATAGGCAGATTATGACTTAACGCTTCCATCTTTTAACTTTTAAATCGTGAATCAGCGCTAAAACTTTAAATTGCTGTTTAAACTAATTCCTTCAATCTTACAAAAACGCCATCTATCAATTCGAATTCATCGTCAAAGCTGTAATAACCAGCCTCTTTCTTGCCATGCTGAAAGGCAGTGACGGTTTCTGTGAACGGGTCGACAAGCACAATTCTTCCTACGCCTATCGAGAGATAATCTTTGACCTTATCGTTTGTTTCACTTACCGTATTATAATCGGAAAGAATTTCTATTATCAGATCAGGGGCAACCTCAAGCATGCCCTCTGGCTCTGCAGGGGATGTCTCCTTGCTTATATATACAACATCTGCTGCCCTGAGTCTGAATGGTGATTTATTTATCACAACACCAACTTCCCCTACTGAAACATACCCCTTATCTTTAAAATTTTTTCTTAAAATCTCATAAAACAGTCCTTCAAACTTTCCATGTCTAAATCCTGTTGGTGTCATATCCCGCCTCTCACCGTCTATTATTTCATAATTCCCCTCTGGCAGCAAGTTTATGTCCTCGTATGTAAATATCTTTTTTTCTAACAGCGTGGTCATAGCTTCACCCCTGAAAATCCTTTCGATCTTTGCTTGAATGTTAACATCATTTTCTTGATTTGTCAACAGTTTTATAGTTATACTTAACCTATGATTGGGTCATGGGTCATGGGTCAGAGGTCATGGGTGTCTATCTTCTTGCTATTCACTATTCACTGTTCACTATTAACTGATGCAGACGCCTTCTGTTTTGAAGATGCAGGGAAAGCATACGGCATAAATCCCTCCCTTCTTAAGAGCATTGCCCATATCGAGTCAGGTCTCAATCCAAAGGCTATGAATAAGAACCAAAATGGCTCTATAGACATCGGGCTTATGCAGATAAATTCCTTCTGGATCAAAACCCTCGGGCTGGACTCAGGCAAACTCATTTCAGAGCCGTGTTACAACACAATGATTGGGGCAAAGGTGCTAAAACAGTGCATCGACAGGTATGGATATACTTGGGAAGCTGTGGGCTGTTATAATGCAACGAGCACACCAAAGAGGGTAAAGTATTCATGGAAGATATTCAATAGCCTCAAGGCTGAAGGCTCAAGGCTAAAGGCCGAGGGCAGCGGTCAGCAGTCAGCAGTCAGCAGCCAGAATAAACCAAACTCGGAACTCTATTTCATCGTGAGAGATAAAACAATGGAGGCACAGTGAGTCTTCTTGCAGATCTGTTGTCAAAGGTCAAATACAAATCCGCCTCTGTGGGAGAAGGACGCAAGACCGACGCACCTCCTGACTTAAAACGGGTTGTATCAAGCTCTGCTGAAAAAGAGGCAACAAAGAAAAGGATCCTGATACTTTCCGTTCTTGTACTCCTTGCAATAGTAGCCGGGGTCGGCACTGTTTATTTGATGGAGTTATATATAAAGCCGTCTGCAAAAAAACAGATAGCAAAAACAACACCACCCGCACAAATTGAAACCAGACCTGCTCTGCCAGAAGTAGAATCTCCAAAACCTCAAGCGCCAGCAACAAAACCCGAGCCATCTGAAACAAAGCCAACGGCTGCCAAACCCAGGCCGGCAAAAGAGCTCCCCAAACAAAAACCCGAACAAAAGAAAACGCCTGAGCCTAAAACAGAGGAAAAGAAAATAACGGAAGAACAGAGGCCTGAGCCAAAAGCCGAACCAAAAGCTGAAAATTTTCAGAAAGATGCAGAAAAAAAGCCGGCTATAGCCCAGAAGCCACAACCAAAACCACAGGACTCCCAAGAAGATGTGTACCTGTATACAGCAAGGACTTATGAGTCTAAAAAAGATTATCATCAGGCTCTTTTGAATTATAAGAAGGCGATAGAGCTCGATCCAGGCAACTACATCATAATGAACAATATCTCCAGCGTGCTGATCCATCTCGGCTCATTTGAAGAGTCCATTAAATATGCAAAAAATGTCCTCGCCATAAAAAAGGACTATGTCCCTTCTTTGATTAACATCGGGATTGCGTATATACGCCTCAATAATCCTGCAGAGGGGGAGGCATACCTCTCAAAGGCGCTATCCATAGAGCCTTCAAACAGCTACGCCCTCTTAAACCTCGGGCTTTTATACGAAAAGCGCGGCGACAATGACAGGGCCTATGGTTATTTCTCTAAACTCTCTGAAATGGGCAACATTCAGGGTCATTTAGGCATTGCACGCATTGCAGAAAAGCAGGGAAGAAGCTCCGATGCTGTCAGGATTTATAGAGAGATATTGTCGATGAGTAATATCGATCCCGGGACAAGAAAACTGGTAAATGACAGGCTGCTGCAACTACAGTAAATGAGTGAATGAGTATATGGGTATATGGGTAGATGAGGTTTTTTACCCATTCACTCATTTACCCACTTGCTCATTTACTCATTTACTATTCTCACTGTCTTGTCCGCTATCCAGCCCTCTTTGCCATCGTGCATCTTTACTTTATACCACTTCATGCCGGTAGTTTCTGTAAACTCGTCTATTATCTCAAGGGCGGTCTCCTTAGAAACACTTTTAATCCTTTCAGAATCCAGTGAGGGTTTTGCCCTCACATTGGCAGCATCTACAGCGACCACAGCAGTCTTCGGTAATTTTTTATGTTCTATGAACGGCGCTGCGGACTCGGAGGCAATTAAGGGGACAGTCCCTTTTTCTGAGAGGGACTGTCCCCTTTGATCCTGTTCTTTCACTCTATTCATTACAATTAGTGCAGCAACAATCAGGCAGACCATCAGGGAATAGACAATGATACGTGGAAATGTGACGATACGTCTTGTTGTTTTTATGAAGCTGTCAGAGACATGCTTTACGGCATACATAACATGCCTCTTCCTTACATATCTGCTCATATCGAGGTATGCTGCCATCATTGCCCGGGAGGATACAAGATTAATCAATCTCGGAATCCCTTTCGATAATTTATGTATGAGCTTCTTTGTCTTTTCCTCAAATATGACAGTCCCCTTCCCTGCCTTTACCAGTCTGTAATTGATATAGTCCGATGTCTCATTCATTGTTAATGGTCTCAAAGTGGCCCTTACCGTTATCCTCTGGTTTAATTGTTTGAAACTGTCCGAAAGCAGCCTGCCTCTTAATTCAGGCTGTCCTATCAGGACTATCTGGAGGAGTTTTTCCTTTTCTGTTTCGAGATTGGATAAGAGCCTCAATTCCTCAAGGGTCTCGTCAGGCAGGTTCTGGGCCTCGTCAACGATAATAATAACCCTCCTTCCGATCATTGAGTTCTCGATGAGGAAATCCCTGAATGCCTTGATAATCTCGTTTTTGTTCGTGTTCTTGACCTTTACATTCAGGTCTTCCAGTACCGTAAGCAGAAACTCCTCTGGAGACAACCGGGGCGTGAGCACTAATGCAATGCCTGCCCTGTCCTTCCATTTTTCTGTGTTCAGGAAGGTATTCAGCAGGGTGGTCTTGCCAGTGCCTGGATCCCCTACGCACATAAAAAAACCCTCTTTCTGCTCTATAATGTAATTGAACGACGACAATGCCTCGTTATGGCTTTCGGAGGGATAAAAGTAATATGGGTCCGGAGTCAGCCTGAAGGGGTCTTCTTTTAAATCGAAAAAATCAAGATAATCCATTACCTCGCCCTTCCGAACTGCGTAATAAGGTCGTAAAGCGGGAACATAAGACCCACGATAATTATCGCAAACAGGATGCCTACAACTGCAATAACAATAGGCTCTATCATCTTTCCCATCTTCTCGGATATGTCATCGAGCTTCTTAAGGTAATGGTCCGAAAGGAAGGCAAACTGTTCGTCCAGATTACCGCTCGTCTCCCCGATATCCACCATCCTTACTACCAATGGAGGAAACACAGGATGTTCCCTGAGTGCATCGGATATCCTGCTCCCTGACGATATACTGTCCTTCGATGAAATGATAGCCCTTTTAAAGACCTCGCTTCCCATGACATCCGCGATTATATCGAATGACCTGTCGATGGTGAGTCCTGCCACTATCAATATCCTCAACTGCTCCGAGAAAAGGGCAAGGAGCTTGTTGTAAACCACCAGCTTCACTATCGGCAGTTTTATCTTTATTGCATCCACATAATACCTTGTGATCTCCTTCTGTTTTAAACCCTGTACAACAAAGAAGAAAGCCACAGGCAGAAGGGGTATGAGATACCAGTATGCCTTTGTAAAATCACTCACATGCAGCAATATCCTTGTTATGAGGGGAAGCTTCACGCCCATCTCCTTTAATGTGGTCATTATCTTCGGAAGGACATATGCAAGCCAGAAGATCAAGGCGCCCATGGTCGTAACGATCGCAAAGGCAGGATAGATAAGCGCCCTTTTGATCGCAGCGGCAAGATCTTCCATTCTCTGGAGGTGGCTTGCAACATCGGCCAGACTCCTTTCGAGGCGGCCTGTTTCCTCTCCAACCTTTATCAGTCTTACAAAGACATCAGGGAAAACGCTTTTATGTAATTCAACGGCATCGGAAAACCTCATTCCCACCTCTGTCTGGCGCTTTATATCTGCTATGGTTGTTTTAAGATATTTATTTTCTGTTGTGGCGGTTATGTCCCCCAGTGCTGCAAGGAGTGGCACGCCGGCCCTGAGCATGACAGAGAGGTTGTTCGCAAATTCTATAACATCCCTCCGTTTTACCTTACGTGCCATGAATGCCTTTTTAAGATGCGCAATGGCGGCGTTTGCCTTTTTTACGCTCAATATATAGAGTCCCTTTGACGATAGATCTCCATAAACAGAGCCTATGTCCTCCCCCTCTGTAACGCCCTTTACCATTGCACCATCGGTATCTATAGCCTTATAGGAGTAATAGTTCATCCTGCCACTCTCAATACTTCGTCCAGCGTTGTAATCCCTGCGGCAGCCTTTCTGACAGCATCGTCCTTGAGCGGCCTCATCCCTTTCCTGACTGCCGCAGCCTTTAATGCAGTTACAGGCGCAGCAGAATATATCAGATCCCTCAATTCATCATCGATTATCAATATCTCGCCGATGACAGTCCTTCCGGAATACCCTGTGCCATTGCATTTAGGACAGCCTTTCCCTTTGAATGCGGTGGTTAAAGATACGCCGTATTCCTTAAATGCCGAAATCTCATAATCATCCAGGCTGTACTCAGCTTTGCAGTAATGGCATATTTTTCTTACAAGCCTCTGCGCCATTATGGCGAGGAGGGATGAGGACATCAGGAACCTGTCCACATTCAGGTCTATAAGCCTCGGGATTGCGGTTACTGCGTCATTGGTGTGCAGTGTTGAAAGGACAAGATGTCCTGTTATGGATGCCCTTATTGCAATCTTTGCGGTCTCTTCATCCCTTATTTCGCCAAGGAGCATTACATCGGGGTCCTGCCTCATGAAGCTCCTGCCTGCAAGGGCAAAGTCATAGCCGACCTTTTCGTTCACCTGCGTCTGCTTAATCAGGCTGAGCTTGTATTCCACAGGGTCTTCGACAGTAAGGACATTCCTTTCGAGGAGGTCTATCTCCCTTAAGGCCGCATAAAGTGTTGTGGTTTTACCGCTCCCTGTAGGGCCTGTAATCAGGATTATGCCGTATGGCTTGTGGAAAAGGGTCTTTATTTTCTTCGTATTCTCCTCATCGAATCCCAATTGCTCTATCCTCAAAAGCGGGCCTGTGCCCGCAAGCACCCTCATCACGATATTTTCTCCGTATATGGTGGGGACTGTCGATACGCGGATATCGTAGCCTTTATTTAAGAATGTGAAGGTGAATGAGCCGTCCTGCGGCAGCCTCTGTTCCGCTATATCGAGCTGCGACAATATCTTGATCCTCGATGCAATGCCGCTGTGCGCAACCCTTGGAATGCCGTGTCCGTGCTGAAGCACGCCATCTATCCTGTAGAACACATTGACAATATCCGCTGTGGGATTGATGTGGATGTCTGTGGCATTCCTCCTGATCCCGTCCATGATTATCAGGTTTGCGAGGCTTGTTACAGCAGCGCCCGATGCGGTCTCGGTTGCCTTTATTTCGTTCACAATGCCATCAATCTGGTGCTGGATCGGATTTTCTAAAAAAAAGTATGCCTTCTCAACGGCATCCTGGAAACTGTCGGCATCGACCATATACACCTTAGGCTGGCTCTTCGTCATCCTCGTGACTGTATCCACAGCAAGTATATTGCTCGGGTTTGTGATGCCTATGCTCAGCCTGCCGTTTTCAGCATCTATTGGTATAAACCCCGTCTTTTCTGCAATGTCCTTTGGAATTACCTTCAGGGCGTCTTCAGAAATAACATGCTCGCCGAGGTCTATAAATTCTATTCCTGACTGCTCCGATAGTATCTGTCCCAGCTCCTTCGAGGATACGAAACCCAGTTTTACAAGGGTGTCGCCGAGAAGGTCTCCTGTTACTTTTTGCTGCATCAAGGCAACATGAAGCTGCCTGTCATTGATGAACCCCCGTGCCCTCAATAAATCGCCGATCCTTATTGTTGCCATAATCCTCAAAAAAAATAGTTCAAATTGTTTAAATCGTTTAAGCCGTTCAATATTGAACTATTTGAACAGCTTGAACAATGTTGAACTGTTCTTTATAGTTTATCGAGATACCAGTACCGGCTGTAAAACCACAACCAGTTCCGATCTCGATTCTGCCTTGTCCCGGCTTTTGAAGAGGCCTCCAAGCACAGGCACATCGCCCAATCCAGGAACCTTATTGTCCTGAAGATTTTCTTTCTTTGAAATCAAGCCTCCGATTATAATCATCTGGCCATCCCTCACCTTCACTGTAGTGCTGAGCTCCCTCAGGTCAACAGTAGGCAGGGAAATCTGTGTCTGGCTGGTTCCTGTGCCCACGGTCTTTTCCTGGAGCTGGATCAGGTCCGATATTATCGGTGTTATGGTCAGCGATATCTCGCCGTTTTCGTTTATATAAGGGACTATGCCGATAATAATACCGGAAAGTATATTGCTTGTCTGCACAGTGAATGTTGTGGTTGGCATTGCACCTGCAACAATGGTTGTCGTTGCTTCGACCTTTGAAATAAAGCTGACATTCCTGCCGACGCTCAAAAGGGCTGTCTGTCCGTTCATTATATTCACCCTCGGATTGGACAGTGTCCTCACCTCTCCCTGCGATTGCAGCGCCTCTAAAAGTATGCTGAAACTCGCTCCACGCGTAATTCCCATGCTTATGTAAGGGCTTGCTGAAGGGAACACGTTCGAGAAACCCGGAGTTGTAATATTAATCTGCCCATCGCCCAATGTCTGGTTCACAAAAGCCCAGTCAACTCCGTATTTCAGACCTTCCGATAATTGCACTTCTATGATCTTTGCCTCAACCAGAACCTGCCTGCTGATTACTTTTTTAATGGTGTTAAGGAATTGTTCAACCCTCTCTATGTTCCTCTTTGAGGCTGTTACAAATATTGTCCCTGTCAGCCTGTTAATGGTAAAACTCTGCTGTATTGCAGCGGGCTGGCCCGGGGCTGCGGCTGCAGTTGTCCCGAGTATGCTCGAAATGGATTTTTCTATGGCATCCCAGAAATTGAAGGCAGTAGAGTCGCTTTTTGAGGTCTGCGTTATATTCCCCTTTATTGTTGTGGTCCCGCCTGCTGTCGTTCCTCCTCCTGTTAACGAGCCTGTAGCTCCTCCCAGTATATCGCCGCCCACATCGACACTATATGTCTGAACAATGGCAGGATGTCCAAGCTCGAATATCCTTGTATCCACTGCCTTTACAAGAAGCATATTGTCTTTGACGACATAAAAATAATCCACGGATGTGAAAATGGTATTCAATGCATCTTCGGCACTCACATTTTTCAGAGTGAGTGTTACAGGCGTTTCTGCTGCAACTTCTTTTTCCATGACAAGATTCAATCCTGTTGCCTCTGCAATCACATGCAGGGCATCCCTCAGCGGCGTATTCCTTGCAACTATGTCCACTATCCTCGTTTTCACAGGCGAGATATCTTCTGTCACAGGGATAAATTCCGGTATCTTGGGCTCAGACGGGGCAGGTCTTTCGGGTTTTATCTCCCTGACCTCTTCTGGAATGCGGATTTCCCTTTTTATGTCTGTGGAAGAACAGGAGATGATAAACAGAGCACATAACACAATCCACAATCTATAATTTAAACCGTTTGAACAGTTTGAACTGTTTGAACCGTTTAAACCATCTATTCTATCCTTATCCACCTTTCCCCCTTCTTATCTTTTATTAATACCCTGTTTTTTTCTATTTTTGCAACTCTATTCTGATTGAATACATCTCCCTCCTTTACAACCACGCCGTTTATTATTGCCATCTTCCTTCCGCCATCGATGAGGATAAAAGAGACCTTCATTTCTACCTCGGGCTCTATAGGCGCCACCTTCTCAAGGGGTACCTGCGGATAAGCAACCTTTGGAGAAACCGCTTCCACACGAATAGGGCTGTCAATGGCAGGAACCGCAAGCGGCTGGCGCCGGATTATCTGGGCCTTCTGGTAGGAGAAGTCTGCAAGTCCCTGTTCCGCCGGAGAGAGAGAAGGCTTGAATTTAATATGTGACAGGGCTATTATGCAGAAAAAAGTTGCAACAACCGGCGATACCAGCACAATTATCTGTTTATTATCGATCCTGTCCATGTTTTATTGCCTGCCTTCTGCTGTCTTCAATGTCTTTAATGCCCCTTTTATCTCATACGAAACAGATGCCCTGTCCTGAGACTGCACCATGGATATGCCGCCGATGTAGAAGAACGGAAAACCCATTGATTGGAGATACCCTATGTCATTTATAAACGAGGCATAATCTTTTCCTGCTGCCTTCCTGCTTATTGAAGACTTTATGGTCACAGGCAGGCTCACCTCGTCGCCCTTATACTCCATGTTGGTCACCACGATTTCGGCATTCTTCATCCTGAATTTCAGTTCATCAAGACCTATAAAAATATGCTCCTCAGGCGTCCTCGATGCAAAATCCGAAGGGACAATCGCCTTCAAATCCGCTATTGTTTTTTCCATATCAACCTGTGCATCCTTCATACTAACAAGATTCATCCTGGCCGTCTGTAATTTTTTCTGCGTATTGGAAAGGGAATCACTGTATCGCTTTGAGATAATAACTCCTGCCAGGACCATCAAGAACAACATCCCCGAGATTATGTAGTAGGAAAGGGATCTCCTCAATCTGCCTCCACTTTATTCTATAAAAATTGTTCAAGAAGTTCAAACCGTTCAAATGATTTGAACTATCTATATTTTAATTCTATTTGAAAACCCTTATCCTTAATATCTATCTTATCGGATACTATCTCCATCCCTTCTGCCTTTTTTATTGCCTTAACGAGATTCTGGTAAGCCTGCTGCATGGCAGTGAAGTTTGCTGCCGCAACACTGCCCTTTAATTTTATGCGCACCATGTTCCCCTCGGGGTTGATATCGATAGAGCCTATGTTTACGCCCTTCCCATGGAGTTCTTTTATCGAAGACAGGGCAACCAATGCCTTCTGGATGTCCGGAGAAGAATTCATCGCATTCATAAAATTTATTAAAGGCATAACCTTATCAAGCTCTTTTTTCTTGTTCTCATAACCAATGCGGATGGGCTCCATCCCCCTCATCTCTGCCCGTAATGACGTGATCTTTCTCTTCATATCAGCCGTCTCTGACAGTTTCATTTTCAGATAAACCATGCCTATGATCGAGAGAATCAGAAATAGTGCTGTGTAATATGCGAGAATCGTCTTCTGTCTGCAAATACTCCTATAACTTTCGGGAAGGAGATTGCCGTCTTCCATCCCCTTGATATTCAACATGGCTGACATGGGGATGATAAAATCTGTGATCGTCTCTCTTGGTGCAATGATATTGGAAGGAGGTTCCATACATAAGACAGGCAGCAGCAAGTTCATTGTCATTTCATATTTACTGCAAGCAGTGCCTATGAGAATCGCCTGTGATGGCGTTAATCTCAGTGTCTGACTGCAGTAGTTTACTGTCATGTTGATGCTCTGGACATCTATGTCATGCAAGCCGCTCTCAAATGACTGTGCAGCTCTCATAAAATAGAGCTTCCCATCCTTCATTAAAAGCAGTATCTTGCTGGACTCTGATTCTGCCACGCACAATATCGGCTCATCGGTAATGCCATAAGAGAAGCTCACTAATTGCGCAATCGTAAAGGCAGCAGGGTATATAGCTGAAATCTTTTTGCCGTATTTATCAAACCTGTCAATTATCCGGGAAAGGTCATGATTATTTACGGCAAAGACAAGTGTTTCATGCATTTTTCTCCCTTCGTGTATCCTCTCTCCGAGGATAACATAAAAGAATGAGCAATCCTTGAACTCAGGAGCTTTCCTTCTTATCTCGGCCTCGACAATATTCTTAAAAAACCTCCCTTTTACAGGTGGCAGAAGCAATATGTCCTGATAAAATGATTTGAAATCGCAGACTATGGTGAAATGGCGGGCCTTTTCCTTTTTTAGAAACTCATCGAATTCTTCATCCCTCAGAACAAGGGTTTTTTTAATGATTAGATTGCCACGCCTTAAAGATGCATATACGATCTTGATTACTTCATTTTCGAAACTGACCGCTATCTGTCTTGCCAAGCACCCTCCGTTATAGCGTTACAGTGTTTATTGTGTTTAAATTTTTAACGTCGTAACGCTCAACGCCTTACGCTATTATATCACAGCAGACGTCTGTCATGCATTCTGTGTCCTCCCCTCCATAACGGCTTGCAATACGAATCCCTCAAAACTGTTACGCTTCCGGTTTCAGTATCCCTTATCTGTCTGGCAATAACATACAGGTTACCGTCTCTTCCAAAGTACCTGGAGCCTGTAACCTCCAGCGCAGTGCCTATGCTAAAGGTTATGGCGTTTCTCGACAAATACCACCTGGGGGCTGTAACCACATTATATGTCTTGGTTCCTGTTTTCAGTTTCAGGATAACAGGCCCCCTCATGCCGTGCATTATTTCTATTACTGTCCCTCTGATTGTTATTTCAGTGTTCTCATCGTATCCCTCTGTAATTTCCGTCTCGGCATGGGAAAACGAAACTATAGAAAGCAGGAAACAAACGGCAAATATTTTTATTTTCAAAACTACTCTCATAAAATCATAATATCTGCAAGGTGAGGTTGACTTGAAGCAAAATTTCTGGGTTCTCCAAGGGGCAAAGTAACGACTGCCCCTTACCTTTGCACTGTAAAGATCATTATATTCTGTTTTACTACTCATTTGGCACCAACGACTAATTAATTTTGCGAAAGTCAGGCCTCTCCTTGCAGATATTTTTGTTGTTACTCCTTCTTACATTCCCATTCTGCCCATTCCCATCATTCCTTTGCCTTTGCCGCCTTTGCAAGAGCCAGGGCCAAAACCTGTAATACCAGTTTCTGTTGCCTTTTTCTGGATCTCTGTCCTGACATCGACCATCTCCTTCTGCTTTGCTGCTATTGCATTCCAGTCAGGGGTTGTCTGTGTCCTTAGCGCCATGAGTTCGGTTTTTAACTGAAGCATCTTCTGGCGAAGGGGCAGTATATCTTTCTGGAACTGGGCAAACTTCTGCGCCTGTTCAGGCGTAAGATTGCTGGCCATCATGCCATAGCCCTTACCCATTCCATATTCTGGGCCGAATGCCATTGCACCTGTAACAAGGGTGGCCACAAAAAAAACTGCCAATCCTAAGCTTATTGCCTTTTTCATCGTCTTCACCTCCTTTCCCATCCGCAGTTTTTTCAAGAGGGGACTGTCCCAGATTTACGGACGAAGCAAAGTGGAGTCGTAGAATCGGGACTGTCCCCGTTCCCTCCGTAGCAATCGCCATGCCAGATGAGGAAAGGCTCAAAAACCGGTATCTTCCATCTGCAATACAAACTTTTTACGCAATATTTGCATTTGCATATGCAATATTTGCATCTATCCCAATCCAGCGATAAAATGAATCTCAAGATTTAATTAATCCCGTACTCCTTTATCTTATACTGCAATGCCCTCAGTGATATTCCCAATATCTCTGCTGCCTTTTTTCTGTTCCCGTTTGTCTTTGATAGTGCATTTTCAATAGCAATCTTCTCAACAGTCTTTAAATCGCCCTTTATTTTTTTAGTCTCTTGCATATCGACCCTTGCTGGCTCAAGATCAGGCAGTATCAACTGATTGCCCCGACTTATAATGACACTTCTTTCTATTACATTTTCAAGCTCCCTTATATTTCCGGGCCATGCATAATCGGCTAACTTTTCCATTTCATCGGCAGGGATTGTCTTTGCCTCCTTGCCGAGCCTTGCTGAAATAACTCTTACAAGATAGTTTGTAATATCTGGCACACGCTTTTTTCTCTCCCTTAATGGGGGGATATTTATTGGGAATACATTAAGGCGGTAATAGAGGTCTTCCCTGAATTTCTTTTCCTCCACGAGTGCCTTCAAATCCCTGTTTGTTGCTGCTATAACCCTCGCATTAGTTTTTATTGTGTTCAGGGAGCCGAGCCTTTCAAATGTCTTGTCCTGGAGCACCTTCAGAAATTTTGCCTGCAAAGCAGGGCTCATCTCTGAGACCTCATCTAAAAATATGGTGCCGTCTCCTGCCAGCTCAAACTTTCCCTTCTTCTGCGATAATGCGCCTGTAAATGCGCCTTTTTCATAACCGAAAAGCTCTGATTCGAGCAGGTTCTCCGGTATCGCTGCACAATTTATATCCACAAACGGGCCTGTCCTGCCGCTCATGTGATGGATTACCTTTGCTATTAAACTCTTTCCTGTACCTGTCTCTCCGTAGAGGATAATTGTTGCATCTGTGGGTGCAACGTCCCTGATATCTTTTAAAATCTTATCCATTCCTGCAAAGACTATATCCATGGGAGGCATGTCATGAAAGGCTTCGGATTTAAGGAGCTTGTTCTCCTCTACAAGCTTCTGCCTTTCGTATATCTTTGAGACTGCAATCCTCAACTGCTCCGGATCCTTGAGAGGCTTGGTAATATAATCCGATGCGCCCTTTTTCATTGCCGATACAGCAGTATCAACTGTTGCAAAGGCAGTAACCATGATAAAGTCTATATCGGAATTTCTGTTCTTTATTTCTTCCATAAGCTGAATCCCGCTCATTTTAGGCATCTTCAGGTCAGTGATGGCGAGATTGGGCGAATATGAATCCACAGCCTTTATTGCATCCTCCGGGTCTGTAAAGCCTTTTACCGTATATCCTGCGTCCTCGAGTATTTTCGTTAAAAGAAGCAGGAATGACTTCTCATCGTCAACTATAAGTATTCTGAAGTTTTCTCTTTGCATAATGAATATTATATAAAATTTTTAGGTATCACTATTTTAAACACAGTCCCCTTTTGCGGCTCGCTTTCCAACTCAATTTCGCCTCCAATGGCTTTTGTAAGCTTATCCACTATGGCAAGCCCGAGTCCTGTGCCCTTTGTCTTTGTTGTAAAAAATGGCTTAAAGACATTTTCCTTCGTTTCTTGACTCATTCCGCAGCCATCATCGCTTATCCATATCGTCGTCTTATCATTCATAAACTCTGCCTTTATATCTATAACTCTGCTTCCCGCATCTACTGCATTCTGCAGGATATTCGTCAATACCTGCTTTAATTTATCCCTGTCAGATTTTATCTTCAAACCTGAAGGCACAGAGACTTTTATATTAACTTTTTTACTATCGCCCATTGACTGATTTATTGTTCTGACAATTTCATCCGTGAGATCTCCGACATCAAACTCCCCGGGTTTTACCTCCATGGGTTTTGCATACATGAGCAGATCCTCTGTCAGCGCCTCCAGTCTTTTTGATTCCGAAACTATTATATCCAGAGAGTCTGCGCCCTGTATTCTGTTATCCGTGTTCTGTTCTTTCAGATACTGGGCAAACCCCTTTATGCTGCCCAAGGGATTCCTTATCTCGTGGGCAAGGACAGATGCCATTTCTCCTATTACAGCAAACCTTTCCCTCTCTGCCATTTTCATTCTCAATTCATCCGAATGCCTCGATGCCCTGACAAAAAAGTAGCCGACAACCCAGAGGAGAGCGATTATAAAAAACATCCCTAACACATGAAGCCTTGCCTGCCTTACAATCCCTTCAACAGGATTTGTGTGGAGGGCGAGTCTGAGTATTCTTTCAGAATTCCGGATATGCACGGGAAAGTCAAGGATAAAGACCCTCTCGTCCGTGCCGAGTGTAATATAGGTGTGGGAAGGAGTCCCTGTATCGATTACTTTTTTAAGATTTCTGTCCCGAGCCTGTCTGCCTATTAAATTTTCATTCGAATGGAGAATTATTGTGCCGTTTTTGTCATAAAGGGCAATAAATGCAATGCCCTCCCACCTGCCCTCGGTAATTATTTCCTTAAAAATATTCTTTTGTTTTCTCAACTCATCACTGTTATTCAGGGATGTCTCAAGACTCACTGCTATGCCGAGCGCCTGAAGATTTAGAGAGTCTTCAGCCGCCTTTTTGGAATTTTTGTAGGTCAGAAAAGTGCTTATTAATGTGATGACAGTCGCAAATACAAGGATTGCAATAAGATAGATGTGATTGCCTCTAAGATATGTATCATGCATATTACCTATTTTGCATGCATATCAGGATTGATTGTCGAGGATACTTCTGATCTTAGCCATCAGTCCCTGTATTTCCAGAGGTTTTGCAATAAATTCCAGCCCTTCCTCATAAATCCCTTTTGAAGTGAGTATATCCTGGGTATAGCCGCTGATGAAAAGGGTTTTGATATCGGGATTCATCCCTCTAATGAAATGGTAAGCCTCTTTGCCGTTCTTCTTCGGCATAACAACATCGAGTATAACCATATCGATACTATCTTTATGTTCATTATACTTTGCAACGGTGTCCTCACCGTCTGATGCAAGATAAACTTTATAGCCGTATGCCTCGAGTATATCCTTTAAAAATTCCCTCACCGATCCCTCGTCTTCCGCTATAAGTATTGTCTCGTTGCCCCTGAAGTCCTGCTCTGGTTTATGTTCGATAATCTCCTTTCTTATATCCTCCATATCGGCGGTGACCGGGATATATATTTTGAAGGTTGTGCCGATGCTCTTTTCGCTGTATACATTTATAAACCCGTCGTGCTGTTTTATTATCCCGTAGACCATGGAAAGACCGAGCCCTGTCCCCTTTCCCTTTTCCTTTGTTGTATAGAAAGGGTCGAAGATGTGAGCCATGTCCTTTTTATCTATGCCCATCCCTGTATCGCTTATGGAGATCATCATGTACTTTCCATGCTTAGCGCCATACGCCTCGACATATTCGGGGTCAAGCATTACAGGGGTTGTTTCTATGGACAGCACACCTCCGGCAGGCATGGCATCCCTCGCATTGGTTGCGAGATTCATAACAACCTGCTCTATCTGGTTCGCATCGCCGAACACAGGGAACTCCACATCGGAAAAATTGAGCCTGAGTTCTATATCCTCGCCTATGAGACGATTTAAGATATCGGAGACGTTCTTTATTATCTCATTAAGATGGATAATGCTGGGTTTGATAATCTGCTTACGACTGAAGGTCAGAAGGCTCGATGTGAGGTTCTGTGCCTTCTCCGCTGCATTCAACACATGCCGGACATATCGCTTATTCTTTTCGCTGCCGTCGTCGAGGGATCCCTGAAGCATGGATGAATACCCTGTTATTGCTGTCAGCAGATTATTGAAGTCGTGGGCAATGCCGCCTGCCAGAAGGCCAAGGGACTCCATTTTCTGGGATTGCACGAGCTGATTAACAGCAGACTCCAATTTTTTTGCTGGCTCCAGATATTTTTTGAAAGCACGGCAATGCTCACCATTCCCATAAACCAAAGAAACCTAAATTCCAAACCCTAAATCAGGATTTTGATATTGGAATTCATTATTTATTTGAATTTAGAGCTTGGGATTCAGAACTTGTCTTTCACGGCATTCCAATACCGTGAATCTGCGCCCCGCATTTTGAACACTTTGAGTCTTTCATTTTAATGGTGGTCAGGGAAAATCCAAACCTCTCTATAAGCAATTCCCCGCATGAAGGGCAGTATGTGTTCTCACCGCCCTCGCCAGGCACATTGCCTTCATAAACATATTTCAGACCTGCCCTCAATCCTATATCCCTCGCCATCCTCAATGTCTTTATGGGCGTCCTTGGCTGGTCAGTTAATTTATAGGTGGGATAAAACTGTGTTACATGCCATGGCATTGCAGGATCTATGGATTTTATGAATTCGGCTGTCCATTTTAAAAAATCTTCCGAGTCATTGTATGTAGGTATGATAAGCGTCGTTACCTCCACCCAGATGCCAAGTTCTTTCATAAGTTTAATGGTATCCAGGACAGGCTGTAGTTTCGCGCCTGCAACCTTCTTGTAGAAATTCTCATCCCCTTTTAGATCGATGTTGTTGGCATCGAGATAAGGCGCAATAAGCCTTGTTGCCTCAGGGCTTGTGTATCCGTTGCTCACAAACACATTTTTTATTCCCTTTTCATGTGCGAGCCTTGCGCAATCGTATGCAAACTCAAAGAATATCGTGGGTTCTGTGTAGGTGTAGGATATGCTCTTGCAGCCTGTGAGTTCTGCATCTCTCACAACCTGTTCCGGAGACATTTCCTCACCGGGGATGTCAGGGTATTCCTTTGGATATTGCGATGTTTCATAGTTCTGACAATGCAGGCACCTGAAGTTGCAGCCAACTGTGGCAATGGAATAAGACTTCGATCCCGGATAGAAATGGAATAACGGCTTTTTCTCTATGGGGTCTATATGCCTTGCTATGACCTTCCCATAGACAAGGGTATAAAGCGTGCCATCCCTGTTTTCCCTCACTGCACATATCCCACGCTTGCCTGGCGAAATGGTGCAGGAGTGATTGCAAAGATGGCACTTTACCTTGCCATCAGCAACTTTCTCGTAAAGCATTGCCTCTTTCATTATTTTGTCTTCTTTGCTCTCCCAGCAGTTTTTTTGGCCTCGGTTTTTTTAGTTTCAGTCTTTTTAGCGCCTGACGATGTCTTCTTCTGGCCTTTGTGCCTCGCCATTACAATCTTTTCTGCCTCAAGCCAGTGCTCGAGATCATGTCCGGGCATCCTCCCGCTCTTCTCATAAAGCTCGTATGCTACCTTTGCAATCTCATCATGTACGTTCATTTCTGTCCCCTCCTGTAATAGTATTTTTT
>Ga0209721_1001484_pt1 | contig 17282 bp, 12 predicted proteins | sample TshhotsprinmetaG_FD_184139 | JGI IMG/M metagenome (GOLD analysis project Ga0209721, IMG submission 184139) | Hot spring microbial communities from South Africa to study Microbial Dark Matter (Phase II) - Tshipise hot spring metaG (SPAdes)... | ecosystem: Environmental > Aquatic > Thermal springs... | reverse complement strand
CGTGATGATGCCTTATAAGTTCGCCTACTGGCTTCAAATCCTCTACAAAATCTATTATCATCTGACCTATGACAGGATGTTTTATATATTGATTCATTTCATCAGGAGAGAGTTCTTCAATTTTTTTACCAAAATTATATCCGGCAGTCCGATTTTGCCAATATCATGGAGAAGTCCTGCTAAATGAATTCTTTCCTTTTCCGATTCGTCCAGACCAAGCTTTTTTGCAATAGCCTCGGAGATTAAAGCTACATTCCTGGAGTGATGAAAGATAGTCTCATCTCTCAGATAGATGAACCTTTTTTTAAAACATCTAAAATTCCGCTGTGATACTTTTGTAATTTGGAATTCAGTATATTGATTTCGCTGTCTTTTTCAGTAAGATCGGCAATTTGCTTTCGGACATGGTTTTCGAGCTTCTTGCTCCATGTATTTAATTCTTCTTTTTGTTTTACCGTTAGGGCTAAGAGGTATTTATTTTCTTTAATCAACCTGAAATAGTCTAACGCCTCTTTGATGATGAACTTTATTTCTTTGTCATTCCAAGGCTTTGTTATATATCTGTAAGCCCCTGCGTCGTTTATTGCTTTGATTGTAGCGTGTATGTCCGCATAACCGGTGAGCATAATCCTGACAGCATCAGGAAATAGTTCTTTGGCTTGTTGAAGGAACTCTACACCTGTCATTTCGGGCATGCGTTGGTCGGATACGATAACGGCAAATTCGGTATTTTTAAGGAGTTCAAGTCCTTCTCTGCCGGATGAGGCGGTATGAACTTCCAGCCCCTCGTCTTCTATGAACAACCTTTTAAGGGCTTTAAGGACATTCTCCTCATCATCTACCAATAAAATTTTAAATGTTTTTTCCATAGTATTTACACCTTAACTATAACTATCATACTTGAGCCGTTTGTGAACTTATCGCATTAAGATACAAAAAAGATTTCTACACCCCAAATGCGGCGGTAGAAACGCAACACTGTTAATACGTCCGTCATCGCGAGAAGCCGAAGGATTCGTGGCAATCTCGTTATAAATTGTAGAGATTGCTTCTCTTTCGCTCGCAATGACGAGGCGTCTATCGCCGAAAGCGGAACACATTTCAACAGGTTCAAAGGGACATCAAAAGGGATTTATAAAATGCTCCCTTCAAGCCCTCCCATGCTCATCCAATGGTATAAATGTCAAAACACGCCCCTTTGTTCACCCATTATATTATTAAGAGGAGAACCCAAAAGTTTACCTTTGTTTTTGTTTATTGATAAGTATTGTTGGCACGAACCGTTGTTTTTAACATTTTCGATAAAATTAACGAGTTGTTCAGGAAGAAAGTCTCCTATATCAGCACCGAGGTAGCCCCAATCGAAACCAGCCATTTTAAGCCAAGCCTCGTTTACATGCACCATCATACCTTCGTAGTCAATTCCTATAACTCCTACTGGGATTGCGTTAAGTATGTTCTGAAAGTTGCTTAGAGCTTGACTTTTAAATTCAAGGAGGTCAGTTTTTTCTTTAAGCAGACGCTTTAATTGTTCATTCAATTGTGACAGTTCTTCAATTTTCTCGCTGAGTTCTTTTGTCAACTCTTGATTTCTTTTGTATAGTAAATATCTGTCAACGGCATTGGATATAGTTATCTTAAGCTCGTCTTCATTCCAGGGCTTTGGGATGAGTTTGTAAATCCGCCCTTCATTTATAGCTTCAATAACAACAGCAGTATCTGCATACCCCGATAGAATAATCCTGATAGCGTCAGGATTGCGGATATAAGCCTTTCTCAAGAAATCAATCCCGTTAATACCCGGCATCCTGTAATCAGAAACGATTATTTGAGGACTCTCCTCTTGAATAATATCTAAAGCTTCAAACCCCGATGTAGAGGTTAAGATTGTATAGTCCTCATCTGCAAACAGCCTTTTAAGGGATTTCAAAATATATTCCTCGTCATCGACGAATAGTATCTTTATCTTTTCCATCTCAGAGTCTCCTTTTAAGGGATAACAGGTATTTTAATTGTAAAAGTAGTTCCTTCACCCGGCTTGCTCTTCACCTGAATAGCTCCATTATGTTTACGGATTATATCATAGGTTATGCTTAAGCCAAGACCGGTTCCTTTACCAACCTCTTTAGTGGTATAAAAAGGCTCAAATATCCTCCCAATTTTATCTTCTTCTATACCACATCCTGTATCAGAAATGGATATAAAGATATTATCTTCTTCATGCCATGTTTTGACATTTATCTCTCCATGATTTTCGATAGCCTGTGCTGCATTTACTAATAAGTTCATAAACACCTGATTAAGCTGTCCCAGATTGCATTTCGTTTTAGGAATATCGGAAAGTTCTTTTTTGACTATCGCTTTGTATTTCAGTTCATTCCAGATTATGTTCAATGTGCTCTCAAGCCCTGCATTTATATTAGCCGGTTTATATTCAGTCTCATCTACCCTCGAAAAGCTTTTTAAGTCCTGCACTATTGTCTTTATTCTTTCTGTGCCCTCGATAGATTCATTTATCAGGCTGTCAATATCTGCCATTACATAATCATACTTTGTCGTTTTCCTCTTTTCATTGAGCCTCTCAATATACTCAGATTTGCCCTTAAGACCCGTAGTAGTGAGAGCCTCAATGGTTTCAGTCTGGCAGGAGATGAATTCCTTTATTCTTGCTATATATTTCGATAGTGTATTGAGATTGCTCATAACAAAGCCTGTTGGATTGTTAATTTCATGGGCGACGCCTGCCGCAAGTTGCCCTATTGAAGCCATCTTTTCCTGTTGGAGTATCTGTGATTGGGCAGATTTGAGTTGGGAATAAGCTTTTTCGAGTTCTTCATTCTTTTTTTCGACTATATTAAGGCTTTTTTCGAGTTCTTTTGTTAAAAGCATTAATTCCGTAATGTCCTGAAGTATAACTACCGATATATGCTGAGCTTCACCTGTTGCTGTTGGGTTGGTGCTGTAAATATTATATTTAAAGTATTTGCCAGTGGGATGGTGGAAATCAATTTCACCATTATCATGAATGGTATTTGCAAAACCGTTTTCCATCAATACATCCTGCCATTTTCTACCCAGCAAGTCTTTATATGGTGTATTTGTAATATCTAATAATTTTTTGTTTGTCCGTAATATGACATCACGCCGATCTGTAAGAATTATGACATCGTCTATACTGTCAACCGTCTGCTCCCATTCTTTTTTAGCCTCTTCTATTTTGCTGAACGTTTCTTTTAGAAGAGCATTTTTTATTTTGAGTGCTGTATATTGCCTCAGGTTGATGTAATTGTCGGCTTTAATTGTCATCTCCAAGGGATTCAATGGCTTTGTGATAAAATCTATTGCCCCTGCTTTGAGGCAATTCATTTTTATTTGGTAATCATCTTTTGAGGTCATAATAATAACCGGGATTGAGGAAGTCAGAGGATTGTTCTTCAGCTTTTTACAAAGCTCGAGTCCGCTCATTTCGGCCATGAAAAAGTCAAGAAAAATAATATCGGGAAGTATTTTTTCAGCTTTTTCCAAAGCATTTTTACCGCCTTCAGATGTATGGCAAATATACCCAGCGCCTGTAAAAAGAAGGGAGAGGAAATCCCTGACACCTTTTTCATCATCGATTACCAGAATATTAAACTTTTCCTGAATATCTTTCAAGATTTCTCCGCCTTTATTTGTTGAACTTACTAATTTCCTGTAGGCATGCTACAGGTTTTCCTTATCATGAGTGTAATATTAATACCAGACAAATGTATTTAGTTTAAATAGCTGAAATTTATAGTTTTCTTAAGACATAGTTTCTAAAAGGTCAAGGCGTTGCAAATTTTTTGACAAAAATTTGACTATAAATTTAGAGTTGAAGTCACAGGCGTCCAAAATAATATTCAAGCAGGGATATGACACGATTTCTTTGCCAAAGAACTACCTTCGTGTATGTCCTAAAACAGCTATAGGCGCCTCGTCATCGCGGGCGGAGCGAAGCAATCTCATTATGAAAACTGGGATCGCTTCTCCTTAGCTTCACTCTGGGTCGCAATGACAAAATTTTACAGCTATTTTCCTGTGGGTTGTCTATATGTCTGCCTTTTTATATTATAATAAGCAATGACGCTGAGCCAGTATAAAAACAAGATAATGGAACTCCAAAAAAGCGGAGATTTCAGGGGGGCGCAAGAAGTCTTAAGAGATGCTATATCTGAATATCCTGCAAATCCCTTTTTCATAAAGGCGGAGATTTATATTCTCTACAGGCTTGGAAGGTTTGAAGAAGCCAGACAGAATGCCGAGATGAGGCTTGAGCAGTTCAAACAGGATACCTTTTTTCTGAGGACTTATCTGAATATTCTCTCCAGTATAAAAAACACTAAAAAAGATATCGAGAACCTAGTTGATAAGATTTTAACATGGGGCCTAAGAGACGAAAGCTTTCTGGTATTTCTAACAGGGCTAGCCGGTAGAATTTTAGCGCCAGAAAAGGCACATGATGTGCTGATAAGGTCTCTTTCTTTAGCGCCGGAAAGCCAGACTCTCAAAAAAATGCTTAATGAAGATGATGGCGGAGGCATTGAGAGCAAGTTTAAGCTTTATAAGAAAAAATTTGAAGGAAAAGGCACAGGGAATGCCATCAACGAAATAGAGATGATTATGGGGCTCCCTGAGTATGCAGGTGATTATGAACTTAATCTCTATCTTGCCGGACTTTATAAAGACTCTGGAAACCTTGATAAGGCAATCGAAATATACAAAAGACTCCTCACAATTAAAGAAAATATTTTTACACGCAAGATGTTAGGTTACGCTTACTATAAGAAAGGCGATCCGATGAATGCCCTTACCTATCTAAAAGATATTTTCCTCAAATATCCCTTTGACCATTATCTCTATACGACTATCTTCAAGATTTTTGAGGTATCCAAAGACAAAGAAGGGCTTGAGAATCTTTTCAGAAAGGCTTTGGTATCACATCCTGATGGCAAACACCTTTATGGATTGATTAAAAAGGCAGAAAAATGGCAGAAAAAATAAGAGATATAATCACCCTTCCAGACATTAAACTCGTTGTTGAGCTTGACGATGCTGACAGAGATTCCGAAGGAATTCTCTCTTCTTTTATTCTGACAGATGGAGTAAAGGAATGCCTCGATGCCATCATAAAAAGGATAAAGGAGAACAAGGGCTGCGGGGTATTTATAAAGGGAAACTTCGGGAGCGGCAAATCTCACTTTCTTTCTTACCTGTATCTAATATTAAAGAACAAGGGTGCAGAGGGGTTCTACTCTATAACGGCAGACCAGTTAAAACTCTGTAAGATTTCTCTTGTTAAATATCCTTCTTATAAACCCCTTGAAGATATTATCCTTGAAACCTTTCAATATGGACAGAGAAAGGCTAACCGTCAGGAGGAGTTCCAAGAGATTGTTGACAAACCAACTGTAATAATAATTGATGAACTCTCCGAATTTCTCCGTTCCAAACCTGCTCCTTCGTCTTTTTACGAAGATATAAGGTTTCTTCAGTTTCTGGGAGAGTTCTCTTTTCACCATCCTCTCTGGGTGATTGCCTCTCTCCAGGAATGGATTGAAGAGACAGGACATATATCCTCAAGCATATTCAACAGAATTAAGGACAGATATCCCCTCAGACTTAATCTCTCGACAACACATATTGAAGATATTATTGACAAACGCATAATAGTCAAGAAGGAAGGAGCTGATGATACGATAAGGCAGGTTTATGCCGAATTTAGGAAATACTATCCGAATTTGCAGCTTGGTTATGAAGAGTTCAGGAAGACCTACCCCCTTCATCCCTTTACAGTCCGTTATTTATCAGGACTTACTCAGGTATTTTCCCAGCAAAGAGGGGTTATACATTTTGTTTTCAACGAATCTGCGAAGGTTTTAGACTGCCCTCCTGATATGTTGATAACACCCGACAGGATATTCGACCACTTCGAAGAAAGGATAAGGGAAATTCCAGAATTTTCTGTTTTTGCAAGGGTTGTATATGATTACTACAGAATTCACATAAACGAGATCTTACCCAAGCAGGCTATTGCCGATACGGCGCTTAGCATTATCAAGCTTATGATACTCACGGAAATTTCTCCCTTAGAAAAGAGAAAGACAGCAAAGGATTTAGCAGAGTTGTCTCTCAAGAGGATAAGCACCCTTACCGCCCAGATAAATTATGACTTTATAGCTAATGCCGTTCTGGAACCTCTTGTCGCACACCAGATGTATATAAGAAAAGACCATGACGCTTATTTCATTGATGCTGTTGCGGACGAGGGGATAAGGATCAAGAGCCAGATAAAAAAGCTCAGGGAAAGATTTGAGGATAAAAACTATCTGTTTTCTGAGATTTGCAATCTCGCCATGTTTCCCCATTTGCCGCTCAGGGACATTTCAGAAGGCAAAAAGCTCCGCATTAACTGGCAGAACAGCCTAAGAGACTGTGTTGTGATGCTCTCATCAGGAGCGCTTTTAAGAACTGATATCGAAAAGATGATACAAAACCTCGAAAAGAGACTCGACTGCTATTTAATCATTCTCTCCCCCTTTGCACCATCTGATTGGATTAAAGAGTTAAAAACTTCCTTTACAAGCCAATATCTTGCGTCTCTTGTATTCTGGATACCTGATAGATTTACGAGGGATGAAATGGTCTTTGTAGAAGAGTTTGCCGCTAAAAATATTCTTTCAAGGGATATCCCGTCTTTGCGGAACGAAATGAAAAGGGGCGAACCTGCATTTAAGGATATAATCACAAGGGTTTATTTTGAAGGAGAGATAGCTTACGGTGACGGCTCGAAAATTCAAAATTTACAGGACTTAGGGCTGCTCCCCCTTGAAAGACTCCTCACCCACATACTCGATTACTCTCTTACAAAGATGTATCCAGATAATTACAGGATTATGCCTAAAACCGATTACATCTCCGCCTATAATATGAACCTGCTATTTTATAACTTTGTCAGACAGGGCAAAATCAGCGTTGAGGAAGCCGATAAAAAGGGGTTGATACCTTATATTAAGGGGATTCTTGAACCTTTAGGTATAGTGGTTAAAAGGGGAGGGAATTTTCTATTAATCATTGACGCAGGAAATGAGGTCGTCTCGCACATCTTGAACCTCCTTTCGCATAAGGAAAATCTCGCCGCCATCAGACTTTCACTTAAAAAGGGCAGATGGGGTATGACGGATGAACAGATAACCCTGCTGATTTCGGCTTTTATAGTAACAGGACATATTGTGCCTTTCAGCGGGGAGGAGCTTGTGGAAATCAGGGAATTGCAGCAGCTTTCCACAGGAGAGATTACAAAAATCTCACAGGGAAAGATAATCTCTCCGGAACTGCTTTCCTTCATACCTGCCGGCAGGTTTATCTGGGGGGAAACGGAAGATACCCCAACTCCTGTATCTCAAAAAAATATGTGGAGGGAGGCGGTCGCCTTTATTCGGCAGAAAAGAAAACTCCTTGAAGATATCCATTCTTTTATTTCCCGATACAAAGACTATACGATATTCAAAAAGATATCAATAGATATGCCCCTTATTAATCGGTTTGGGATCCTTTTGAGTTCCATGACTCTATCCCTTTCTCCATCGGAGGGCATAGAGAGGATACTTGCGTATCTGAGACAATACCCCGACACCGAAAAAGATGCAGCCTATCTCGAGAGGCTTAATACTTTCTTCAACGATGAGTTCCAGCACCTTAATAAATATTATATTTATATTACACATCCCTCTATCAAACTGCCAGATGAGTTGGAGGAAAAAAGAAAAAACCTCCTTATCAGAATAGAAGACCTCCTCGTGGATCTCAAGGACAGCTTCGGTGAAGTGAAAGAAGGCTGGGAAGGATTTTTTCAGATGTTTGTGAATTATTATAAAAGCGGTCATGAAGCATATTACGAGAGCGAGATATTTGGACTAAAAAAGAGATTCGAGGAAGACAAAGAGATATCTGCCCTTAAAAAGATATCAGGGTTAGTTACCTCCATTACCTTCCCCTATGAATGGTGGCAGGTTAAAAGAGAAATTGATAAGTTGCCCGAACGATGCAGGGCGGATGTTGATAATGAGCTTTTCTCCCATCCTGTCTGCAGGTGTGGTTATAGGATAGGTGATAGGCCTCCTGCACTTGATACGGACTTTGGCTTTATGGGCAAGTCAGGGTTGGCAAATTTTCTTAAGACTCTACAGCTTTCTGAAAACAGGGAAAGGCTCGATTCTTTCATTATGGACGCTGCCGAGGCAGGGATGCAGGATGTGGCCAAGAAAATTCACGTGGTAATAAACCTTGAGCCCGAAAGGGCAGATTATTCCCTTTTGCTTCCCCTTCTTACTGATGAAGTTTTAATGGCGATCGAAAAGGTTTTCAGGGGTAGGTGGAGGGTTAAAGAACTGGATATCGAAGAATTTACCGAAAAAATCAGGGGCAGGAGATTTAGATATAAAGAACTGAAGGATATTTTAATAAACTGGCTTGGAGGCGATGAGGAATCCATCATACATGTGCTGGACAGAAGCGGTTCGGGCGAGTCTTTAATAAGGGACGAATTTGCTAAATACGGGCTTCAGGGAGAAAGGGTATATATTGATTTATCCGGCAGTCCGATCCAGTGCAAAAGAGAAGAGGAACTCGAGGATGCTTTAAAGGAAGCCCGACTGTTGCACCATCTGGATACGATCAATATGTCTCAGTATAAGACTGAAGAACTTTTAATTTTTCTAAGAAAAGAGAAACTTGAATTTTTAAGGAAAAAGATACGAACGGAAATTTTCTTCAGGCTGAAAGATAAAACAATAACACAGGAATTACTCAGTAGCATAGACGATGAAGTCACGGCAGACTTAATTGGTATAGCGAAAATTATATCTGATAAGAGCCGATATACAGGAGTAGGTGTTTTTACAAATGTGATAGCGCCTGCAGAATTCCTTTTAGGCAAGCTCCTATACAAAACTCAGGATAAAGAGATTGTTGATAAAACAGTGATAGAGCACCTTACATCCGCATTAGGTATTATCACGGCGGGATATGAGAAGGATAAATACAAATATGAGGGTGCAAGGGATATTGGTTATATCAAGGATGCCCTCAAGGGTGTTGTTATAGTAATGGACGGCTTAAGGTATGACCTCTGGTTCGTATTGAGAAGTATCATTGAAAGGGAAGGCTGGAATTTACAAGAAGAGCCTTTTATAATTCCGCTGCCATCAACTACACAGAATTTCAGGAAGGCTTTTGGAATAGAAGATGGTAGAAGCATAAACGGCAAAGGATTCAAGCTCTTTAAGTTTGCTGAAAAAAATGTGGGCAGAAGGGAACTAAAAAAGTTTTTAAAGAGCGAAGAAGAGATAAAATTTCTACATTTTAATTTCATAGATGTAAGAATACATAAGTCAACATTAGACTTATATCCGCTTTACAGGATAATCATGGAGGAGTTTAAAGAAGGCATCCTTCCTATACTTAAAGAGATAGGCACTTATTGTGTTGTGTCTGATCACGGTTTTACAGACACAAAGAGCCTTAAGGAAAGATATACACACGGCAAGGGGAGTATGTGGGAGATAATACTTCCCTTTGTCAGATGCTCTTGAAAACCAACTCTATTTTTATTGGACTACCTTGCAATTTATCCCAAAATAGCGATAGAACCGACAACTCTGTATAATTCACAAGGTAGATAGAAAGGGCTAAGGATTTTTATACGACACCTTCATCGCAACCTGGAGCGAAAGAGCCTATCCCGGCTTATCGAAGGGGAAGCAATCTCGCCTTTTCTGATGATATTGCCATAAACCCTTCGAGTTCTCACAATGACCTGTAAATCCAGGGTTATGATTCTATCGCTATTTTAGGGAGGTCGCCCTTGCCTTGACATCAAAAAGCGAAATATAATACAGTATTAAGTTATGAATAAGTCTTTGATTGTTGCAAACTGGAAGCTTAATAAGACCCTTGAGGAAACAAGAAGATTTATCAATGATTTCGTCCCTCTAATTAAAAACAGCAGGGATATCGATATAGTTATAGCTCCTCCGTTTACTTCACTGTATGTTGCCTGTTTAGCCCTTAAATACACCAATATCATGCTTTCAGCACAGGATGTCTTTTATGAAGACAGGGGCGCTTATACAGGGGAGGTTTCGGCTGCTATGCTTGTTGACGCAGGTTGCAGCCATGTTATAATAGGGCATTCAGAGAGGAGGCAATATTTTCACGAGACTGACGAGATTGTAAATAAAAAAATAAATGCCTCAAGGAGACAAAATCTTACCGTTATCTTCTGTATAGGTGAAACACTTGCCGAAAGAGAGCAGGGCAGGACTTTCGATGTATTGAAGAAACAGCTTGAGGTAGGGTTGAGCGGGATTGCTCCTGAAAATATTGTAATAGCCTATGAACCTGTATGGGCAATAGGCACAGGAAAAACAGCTACCCCGTCTCAGGCTCAGGAAGCCCATGAATATATAAGGGAATGGCTTACCTCTTATTATGGCGATGGCGCCAAGGAAGTAAGGATTATTTACGGCGGTAGTGTTACGCCGGAAAATATAAATTCGTTGATGGAACGCAAAAATGTCGAGGGCGTCCTTGTAGGCGGCGCAAGCCTCAGGGCTGACAGTTTTGCGAGAATAGTTAATTTTAAAGGGAGGAGATTTTGACAACAGTATTGTTAATAATACATGTTTTTGTCTGTGTATTTCTAATTCTTTTGGTTCTGCTTCAGAGCGGCAAGGGCGCTGAAATAGGTGCTGCCTTTGGCGGTTCGAGCCAAACCCTTTTCGGCAGCAGAGGTGCAGCAACCTTTTTAAATAAGATTACGACAGCAGTTGCAATAGTATTTATGCTTACCTCACTCTCACTTGCTGTGATAAAGACTAAAAGCGACAGCGTCATTAAGGATGTAACCCCTGCCCCGCAACAAGAAGCGCCGCAACAGCCATCCCAGCAGCCTACCCCGCAGAAATAAAAAGTGAATTGTGAACATAGTTAGAGAATTCAGCTTATTCACAATTCACTTTTTAATAAAAGCCTTTTTATTAATTACTCTTTCTTTAGGAATCTTCTTTTTGCCTTCCTGTGCAAGAGAGCCCGAGATCAAGCACCCTGAAACTATAACCATCGGTTTTCTTTCAGATGCAAAAAGGCTTCTGCCGCCCTTTGCATCAGATAGTGCTTCGGCTGAGATAAGCGGTCGAATATTCAACGGACTTACAAAATATGACCGCAATATAAACATCGTTGGAGAGCTTGCAGAGTCATGGGATATAAGTCCAGATGGATTAAAAATAATCTTTCATCTCAGAAAAGGCGTTAAATGGCATGACGGTGTTGAATTTACCTCTGAAGATGTCCTTTTTACATATAATATAATCACCAATCCTCAAACGCCCACACCATATAGCAGTATTTACGGTCCTGTTGAAAAGATCGAGGCGCCCGATAAATATACTGTAAAGGTAACCTATAAGGAGCCTTATGCCCCCGCCCTTGAATCATGGGGCATGGGGATAATGCCAAAACATTTCCTTGAAGGCAAAGACTTAACAAGCCCCGAAGTCAACCGCAATCCCATCGGCACGGGACCTTATAAGCTAAAAGAGTGGGTAACAGGTCAAAAAATAGTTCTTGAGGCTTTTGAAGATTATTATGAGAGAAGACCCGGCATCGCTAAATTCACAGCGAGAATAATACCTGACACGGCGACTATGTTTTTAGAACTGAAATTTGGGGGGATTGATTACATGGGTCTGACACCACCTCAATATAAACTTCAGGCTGATACACCTTTTTTCAAAAGGCACTTTCAGAAGTTCAGATACCCTTCTTTTGGCTATACCTATCTGGGCTATAACCATCTCCACCCTTTATTTGCAGATATTCGCGTCAGAAAGGCGCTCGCACATGCTATAAACAAAAAAGAGATAATTGAAGGGGTCTTGCTTGGCTATGGAAGCCCTTGCACTGGCCCATTTCCCCCGGAGTCATGGGCTTACAATCCTCATGTAAAAGATTTTGAATATAATCCCCAAAAGGCTCTCGAGATTTTATTAGGACTGGGCTGGAGGAAAGGCAAAAATGGGTTGCTCGAAAAAGAAGGTAGGATATTTTCTTTTACTGTTATCACAAATCAGGGAAATGAAGCGAGAATAAAGGCAGCCCAGATAATAAAGGAACAGCTCAAAAATGTAGGGATTGAGATGAATATCAAAGTGCTCGAGTGGCAGGCGATGCTCCATGAATTCATCCATAAAAAGAGATTTGAGGCGGTCATGATGGGCTGGGCTCTCTCAAGAGACCCTGACATTTACGATATATGGCATTCTTCAAAGACGAAGGAAGGAGAATTCAATTTCATCTCATATAAAAACGCTGAGATAGACAGGCTTTTAGTCGAAGGAAGGAGCACCTTCAATCAACAGAAAAGGAAAATGATATATCACAGGATACACGAGATACTGTCAGAAGAACAGCCATGCACATTTCTTTATGTCCCTGATGCCCTTCCAATACTGCATAGGAGATTCAAAGGGGTCGAAAAAGCCCCTATTGGAATCTGGCATGACTTTATCCATTGGTATGTTCCCAAAAACAGGGTTGAGTGGTATAACTAATTTCTAAATATCAATGCCTTTTGCCTCCCTTAATAGGTTTTTTCCTGCTCATCTTGCCATATTTCAAAGAACTTAATCAAACTGTAAAAATCCTTTCATATTCTTTTCATTCCCATGTAACGATTTAGCGTTAATCTACCGTAGTCTGGAAAGGAGGTGATTTCAAAAATTTAGGACTACGAGGACATCCAATCATTAGTAGGGAGGTGATAAATGGAAAAACGCTTTTATCAGTATTGAGTCTTGTGAATAGCTTTTTGATTAAAATATTTTAAAAGGAGAGAGAATCATGAACTCTAAGAATTGGGCAACAAGATTTATTGCTATAATGACTTTATTAGTCATTGTTTTTGTATGGTTTAGTGGCTCTCAAGCCAAAGAAAAGCAAGAGATAAAGCATATTATCCTTTTTATTGGGGATGGTATGCACCTTGAACATGAAAGGGCAACGAGCAGATATCTTTATGGAAAGGATTTTGATCTTTCCTGGCATAAATTTCAATATAGTGTCCCAGTAGCTACTTGGGATGTCACGACATATAATAGATACGCTGCCGTTTCTGGGGAACCATCTTATCAGCCTATGACAATAGATCCTTCAGTTGGTTATGATGTAAGAAGGGGAGGCAAAAGACCCTTCCCTCTTGATAAAAATATTGATGATGACTATTTCTTAAAACCTACTACCTTTGCAACTGATTCCGCCTCAGCAGGCACAGCAATTACCACAGGTTACAAAACTGATGATGGCAATATTGCATGGCTGCCTTCCGACCCTCCTGCCGGTAAGCTTAAAACGATTGCTGAGATGCTGAGGGGTCAAAAAGGCTTTTCCATAGGTGTTGTTAGCACAGTGCCTTTTACACATGCAACTCCTGCTGCATTTGTCAGCCACAATATCAGTCGTAATAACTATTTTCAAATAGCTGATGAAATTATTCGTGACATAAAACCAGAAGTAGTAATAGGTGGTGGTCATCCGAAATGGGACAATAGATTTATGCCAGCTTCACTTTATAACGATGTTAAAGCAAATCCATCTTCTTTTGGGTATGTATTTGTTGAGAGAGTAGAAAACCAGAATGGAGCAGAAAATCTCAGAAAGGCTGCACAACAAGCTATAGGATCAAATAAAAAACTCTTCGGACTTTATGGTGGAAGAGGCGGTCACTTTGAGCCCCCGGTACCTACTGACTCTCCTGGCTCTCCAGAGGTAACAAGTGCAACGATTGAAAATCCACTTCTTAGAGATGCAACAATAGCAGCCCTTGAAGTTCTTAGTCGGGATATAGATGGTTTTTTCCTGATGGTGGAGCAGGGAGATATTGATTGGGCTAATCACGCCAATAATTATAAGTGGATGATCGGGACGGTTTGGGATTTGGAAGAAGCTGTGAAGGCTGCAGTGGCTTTTGTAGATCGCCCTGGCGATAACATTGACTGGAATAACACAATCTTAATAGTGACTTCCGACCATGCAAACAGCTATATGAGACTGACTGGCGAACCAGCTTTAGGTATCGGGGATCTTCCCCAGCAGATCGGCAGAGATTATGCCTGGCAATATCCTGATGGTGAGGTTACATATAGCACTAATAATCATACTAATGAATTGGTAATGTTGTATTCCATCGGTGGCAAGGCAAATAAGTTATTCAAGAGTTACGAAGGCGAGTGGTATCCTTGCACAAGGATTATTGATAATACCCATATATTTAATGTCCTTGCTGAGGCAACTGATATCCCGGATAGGTCGCCTCTTAAAGTTACACTTAAAAAACCTTCATTTTGTTCAAAAATATCTTTAAATTAACTAAATAAATGAAATACCCTGCGGCCTTACCGCAGGGTATTAAGATATCGAGAAAAAATGTTGATGAATTTGTACTTAATTTCTTATTTCAGGCGATCTCAACAAGTGCAAAGAAAACAATTGCAAACATATCTTCACAATAAGACATCAAAAATTTTAGAAATACAGTGTCTGTTTAAAATTTTGCTTTTTAAGCTCGGCTAATAATAGTTCGTTTATTTCTTTTATGGGCAGGGAGGTTTTCTTAGAGAGCATTTTAATGTCTTCATACTCTGGCGATATATTCAAAACCTTTTCCCCCATGCGAGATATTTTGATTTTTACTCTACCTAATTTGGTCTTTACAGGCTTGATTTCTCGTGTCAATGTTATCCTTCGGACATTGTAAAATCTTATTCCAATAGTAGTTGTGTTTTCGAATAAAATTTTTGTGAGCCGTTCAAGGTCCTTCTCTTCTGCTATGATGCATAGTTTAATAGCAGGTCTGCCTTTTTTCATCAAGATATTTTCTAATGAAACATCCAGAGCGCCTGCATCAAACAACTTTTCCATTACATCCTCATAAATCTGGGGATTCATATCGTCTATGTTGGTCTCTATAATTGTCACAATATCTTCAAACGGAGACTCGCTTAGCCACTCAAACCTCTCACCTATGATAAGTCTCAGAACATTGGGCATGTCTGGAGCATCCCTGCTGCCGGCGCCATACCCTATTTTATCTATTTTCAATGCCGGCATCGGCATGCCTTCGGCATTAAGACCATTAAGTATTGCAGCCCCTGTGGGTGTGGTAAGCTCGAAAGGAATATCCGAAAAATATATTGGAAAGCCTCGTAGCAATTCAGATGTGGCAGGAGCGGGAACGGGCAAAACACCATGAGAGGTCACAACTGTTCCACTGCCAAGATTAATTTTCGAGACATAAACTTTCTCGATTTTCAAAAGTTCAATGCCTATTAGGACGCCAAATATATCCACAAGGCAGTCAACTGCGCTCAATTCGTGAAGATGTACCTCGTCGAAAGACTTGCCGTGCACCTTTGCCTCCGCCTCAAAAAGCTTCCTGAATATCTCAAGTCCCTTTTTCTTGATTGGCTTTGAGAATTTTGAAGAATCAATTATCTCCTGAATATCACCCCACTTCCTGCCTGCTTTGCCTTGCCCCTTTTCGTTTAGCAATATAACATCAACTTTTGTCGAAGATATACCGCATCTTGTAACCTTTTTTGATGCAAGCTGCCAATCTTTGATGGCGAGCTTTCTCAGCTCAGTTTCAATCTTCCTGATATCCAATCCTGCGTCAACGAACGCGCCCAAACACATATCCCCGCTTATGCCTGAGAAACAATCAAAATAAGCGATCTTCATGATTCAAAAAACTCTTTGAGCCGCATTAAGAGCTGGAATATCTTTGTTGATTCGCCAATCGTCCTGGATGCAGTTCCGCAGGCAGGCGTCAGGAGAACTCTCGATTTTATAAGTTCAGGAGATATGTTGTTATGGAAACCTTCCATAGCATTATTCATCAAAGATATTATCTGCCTTTCCTCAAGATGCTGAATAATCTCGGAGGTAGGCACAATGCCCCACGAGAGGTAATTGCCTGCTTTTAGAAAATCCTTCACTTCTTTGTGATAGATCGCGAGGGATTCGGAATAATCATAAGCATCAAAACTCAGAATACTCACTCCGCTTTTTAATACAAGAGCCCAGTCTGCCTTTCCACAGCAATGAATGCCTGCTATCCCGCCCGCTGTTTGAACAGCTTTTACCATTTCCCTGAGAAGCCTGAGAGTTTCGTCGGGGTCAACGCCAAGATATGCAGACCCACCTATTGCAGATAGTATCGGTTCATCTATGAAAATAATTACATTATCTGCGTGCTGTCTCAGCAATTCAATCTGCCATCGGGCTTTAGCCTTTAGCAGCATTGTTGAAATCTCCCTAAGTTCCTCATCGAAAAAAATGGGTCTTCCGTAATTGTCTTTTAGGGAAAGGGTAAAAGTGAGGGGGCCGGTGACATGTCCTTTCAAAAATTCAAATCTCCTTTTTTTGATAATCTTTATAAATGTGTGAAGACCTTTGGCATAATCTTCAGAGATAGCTATTTTTGTGCTTTCGCTGTATGCCTCATAGAACCGCTCGAGTTGGTCGCTTGCGTCCCTGATAACCACGATGTTTTTCTCTGCCTCATTGACCCTTACAAAGGGCATTCCTTCGGAAAACTGGGTTATCATGGATTCCTTAAAGGAGAGATTTGGTAGTTGTGGCCAGAAAGGTATATCCACAGACTTTAAGACCAACTCAGCAGCATCAAGGGAGATTTTGTGAGGAAGGCTTCCTATGCCTGTAGTTGAAAAAGGCTTAATGATTTTATTCATGAAATTATTATAATTTATTGATTGTTTAAATACAAGGTTCATCTCCAATTTAGTTGCAATGAGCAAAGGCACTTTTAATGATTAAAGAGAAATATTCGACATCATGAAACCCATAAGCCTTACGCTTGATAACTTTTATTTTATTATTAATCCCTTCCATCCGGCTGGTATGGATAGGGAACTTGCAGTGGTTAATAATGCCATAGGCATATCTCTTAAGAGTCTTGGCAAAAGCCATTACAGGTCGTATCTTGCTTTCTTCAGCAAGACAACACCAGTGGTTGAGAAACCTCTTAGCGCAGTTCGCATATTTATATTGCCACAACTTCTTCAGATAATCCTTGAGTATATAAACCGTAGTGAGAGCTTCATTGAGTTTAAGGAGCGCTTTGAGCTTAGGTTTTTCTTCCTCAAGCAAGTTGTCTTTATTTTTAAGAAGAAGATACTTGCTTC
>Ga0209721_1001482_pt1 | contig 17309 bp, 17 predicted proteins | sample TshhotsprinmetaG_FD_184139 | JGI IMG/M metagenome (GOLD analysis project Ga0209721, IMG submission 184139) | Hot spring microbial communities from South Africa to study Microbial Dark Matter (Phase II) - Tshipise hot spring metaG (SPAdes)... | ecosystem: Environmental > Aquatic > Thermal springs... | reverse complement strand
CGCTTGTCCCGCGAAGAGGGTTTGCTTGTGGGCACCTCATCCGGGGCAAACGTGTTTGCGGCTTTGCATATGGACAATGGGAGAAACAGGGTTGTGACTGTGCTGCCTGACCGGGTTGAAAGATACTTCAGCACAGCCTTGTTGTGACAAGCAACTTGTAATTGGCCCCAAAAACTGGACCACGTGCTAAGGTGGATCACATGATGTATGATCTGGCACGTGGAGGGAGAGAATGGCCAAGAACCGCCGGCGGTTCAGCGCCGAGTTCAAGTTCAAAGTCGCACTGGAGGCAGCGAAAGGAACCAAGACGATCAACGAGTTGGCCAGCGAGTACGAGGTTCATCCGAACCAGATCGGGCAGTGGAAGAAAGAGTTGCTGGAAGAGGGGGCCAGCTTGTTCGCCAGGCCCAGTGCTCAGCAACAGCGGCGGCAGGAGAGCCAGATTGCTGAGCTGTACGAGCAGATTGGGCGACTCAAGATGGAGCTGGAGTGGCTCAAAAAAAAAGCTGCCCGCTACGACTGAGGGCAAGCGGGCGATGATCGACCGCGGCCTCGTCTCGGTCAGCATACGGCGCCAGTGTGAACTCGTCGGTCTGAGTCGCTCATCGCTGTACTACCAGCCGGCGGGTGAGTCGGAAGAGAACCTGCTGCTGATGCGGCTGATCGACCGGCAGTACACCCGGACCCCGTTCTACGGCTGGCCGCGGATGACGGCGTACCTACGGCGGGAAGGGTACGAAGTCAACCCGAAGCGGGTTCGGCGACTGATGACTTTGACGGGATTGCAGGCGATTTACCCGAAACGGAAGACCAGTGTGGCAACTCCAGGCCACAAGCAGTACCCGTACTTGCTGCGTGGCCTCCGGATCGACCGGCCGTGTCAGGTCTGGAGCTCGGACATCACCTACGTGCCGCTGCGCGGTGGCTTCATGTACCTGGTGGCCATCATGGACTGGTTCAGCCGGTACGTCCTGGCCTGGCAGTTGTCCAACACCCTGGACGGCCTTTTCTGTAGGGTGGCGCTGCGGCAGGCGCTGGAGCGGGGTGTGCCGGCGATCTTCAACACCGACCAGGGGGCGCAGTTCACCGCCGAGGAGTTCACAAGCATCCTGGAAGGGGCCGGCGTCCGCATCAGCATGGACGGTCGAGGGCGAGCCATGGACAACGTCTTTGTCGAGCGACTGTGGCGCACGGTGAAGTACGAGCACATCTACCTGATGGACTACGCCCAAGTCCCGGAGCTGGAAGCAGGGCTCCACGGCTACTTCCAGTTCTACAACCAGGAGCGCCCGCATCAGAGCCTGGGCTACCGGACGCCGGCGGAGGTGCACCATGCGTGAGCCGCTTGGGCTGTGGGCATGTGGAAAACTCTCCGCTGCGCTGCGAGTTTCCCACATGCCCACAGCCCCGACGACGGCGACTGGCTCCCGCAGGGGCTATGGGTTCGTTGGCAAATTTGACATGCTGCGGGATCGGAGGTATGATGTGGTCGGATGCACTGTTGATCGGGAGTGCATTCCCAAGTCGGAGGAGTGGGGATCCACCTTATTTTGGCCGATCCGTGGTCCAAAGAATGGGGCCAACCGCAGGCCAAATATTATGTTATGCCTCACTGCATTTTTGTGTTCACCAAATTGTCGCAACAGTTCACCAATGCGTACAGAGTCGCATACAGGTAGCGGATAGGGACCACGACAGTATCTATGGAAACCATGGATGGTTTGTCATTTCTAGGGTCACCAGCCCATAATGTAATAATATTATAACATGAAATACGATACTTGTCAAGGGGAATCAGGAGGGCAGCGCGCCACAAAGTCGCTCTGGCATGGGGTTCAGCCTCCTGCATACTATCCAGATACTGTACCGTGAGCCAAGGCAACAAGAATCAGCGGAGGCAATCACTAGGCAGGATTGACTTATAGGCATGCTTAGAAAGCAAGTCACACACGTGTGATTGGTCTTGGTCTGCGCCCCTGCGATATGGGGGCTGCCTCGCCTTGCGGCCACATCTCAAGAGGGACTGCCTCCGGACCCAAGCTCTATGAGCAGCACAGGACGTCTTTTTCCCCTTTCCTCTCGGCTGTGGTATACTACATCCGCAACAAGGTTCCCTACTATGGTACGTGCGTTCCCCGTTCAGATAGCTCCTTCAATGATGTGCGCCGATGTGTGGCAGCTGGCGGAGCAGGTACGGCAGCTGGAACAGGCAGGCGTGGATTACCTCCACTTTGACGTCATGGATGCCCACTTTGTACCGAATATGCCAGTCGGAACGGTATTTCTTGAACAGCTGCGCGTCCACACCGAGGTGCCGTTTGATGTGCATCTGATGGTGGATAACAATGATTTCTTCGTGCAGCTGTTGGCACCCATCGGAGTGCAGTCCATCTCGGTGCACGCCGAGTCAGCAGTCCACCTTGATCGCACGCTGGGGCTCATTCGCAGCTATGGCATCAAGGCGGGTGTGGCGCTCAACCCTGCGACGCCGCTCTCAGTTTTGCATTACGTAACAGAGCAGATGGATTATGTATTGATTATGACCGTCAATCCTGGTTTCGCAGGCCAACGTATGGTACCCTCTGCGTACCGCAAGATTCGCGATTGCCGTCTGTTCTTAGAAGAGAATGGTGTGGAGGTGCCTATCCAGGTGGACGGGAACGTCAGCTTCGATCGGATACCCCATATGGTCGCTGCCGGTGCCGATATCCTGGTGACAGGTACCAGCAGCGTTTTTCACCGAGATGGCACCCTTTTGGACAATATAGCACGTGTGCGTCAGGCAATCGCCGAGGGATTGAGGATGCGACATCATGACAGCCACCAGTTCGCATGATCAGGGAATGATGAATGCCTGCGTGCTGCATGCCGTGGGCGATATGCGCTATCAGCAGGTGCCGAAGCCACATCCTCAACGCGGACAGGTGTTGGTGCGCGTGGCGTATTGCGGTGTGTGCGGCTCCGACATTCCACGAGTGTTTGTCAAAGGCACCTATCATTTCCCCACTATCATCGGCCATGAATTCTCAGGTGTTGTGGAAGCTTGTGGCGAGGGCGTGGATCGGGTTGCGCCAGGCGAACACGTGGTGGTCTTTCCGCTTATCTGGTGCGGTAAGTGTGCACCATGCGAACAGGGCAAGTATGTGCAGTGTGTGGATTACGACTACCTGGGTTCGCGTAGTGACGGTGCCTTTGCCGAATACGTGGTGGCACCTCAGGAGAATTTGCTGCGTGTGCCTGAGGGAGTCCCGCTCGAGGAGGCGGCTATGACCGAGCCGGCTGCCGTTGCACTGCACGCGTTGCGACGTGCCGAAGAGAATCTGCTCGGCCGCAGTGTAGCAGTGTTCGGTGCTGGCCCCATCGGACTGATGGTAGCCCAGTGGGCGCGTGCAATGGGAGCCACCCCGATCTTCATATTTGACATCGTCCCTCGCAAATTGCAAATGGCACAGGAGATGGGATTCGAGCTTACGTTCGATAATCGAGAGAACAATGCCTTGGAGATCATTCGCTCTGCTACACAGCGCGAGGGTGTGACAGTCTCGATTGAATGTGCTGGGGTGCCACAGACATTTGTTCAGGCAGCTGCCTGCACGATGCGAGGCGGCAAGATGATCATATTGGGTAATCCATCAGGGGACGTGATGTTGCCGGCGCCGCTTATCTCCCAGCTTATGCGACGCGAGGTAGCTTTGTTGGGAACGTGGAACTCGGATTACAGCGCAGCCGGCAACGACGATGATTGGCGCGATGTGCTGACAGGTATGGCCCACGGGACAATCGCCTTGCACCCGCTTATCACGCACCGGGTTCCACTACGCGACGCGCCGCAGGCATTGCTTATGATGCGGGAAGGACGCGAGTTCTTCTCCAAAGTGCTTGTTTATCCGTAGAGCTTCTATAATTAAGAAGGTGTATTCTGATAGCATTGGGATCATTTCTGGGGAGGAGTGAATGAAGGCAGCTGTTCTTGAAGCACCAGGCAAGCTGGTGGTCAAAGAAGTACCAACACCGCAAGTAGACGACTACTCCGCACTGCTGCGTGTAGAAGCGACCAGCATATGTGGATCAGATGTGCGTATCCTCCACCATGGTAATCCGCGCGTCCAGCCACCCGCCATCATCGGACACGAAGCTGCCGGGGTAATCGTGCAGGTAGGACGCCACGTGACGCGGGTCAGAGAGGGCGACCGTGTCGCCATCGGTGCAGATGTGCCTTGCGGCCAGTGTCGCTGGTGCCGCAACGGTTTGGGCAATAACTGTGCTATTAACTATGCGATTGGTTATCAGATTCCTGGAGCATTCGCAGAGTATATGCTTTTGCCGCGGCTGGTGCTGGAGGAAGGGCCTGTCACGCCTATCAGCGACAATCTGAGCTTTGAGGAAGCCTCGTTAGCCGAGCCGCTTGCCTGTGCTATCAATGGCATGGAACTAGCACAGGTGGGGCTGGGCAAAACAGTATGTATTATTGGCATGGGGCCCATTGGTTGTATAATGATTGACTTGGCCCGCGTAATGGGAGCTACCAAGGTCATCGCCGCCCAACGCAGCCAGGCGCGTATGGAAATCGCCCGATTCTATGAGGCAGACGTCTACATCGATACCTCACGTGAGGACTTGGTGGCACGTTGCCGCGAGGAGACCAACGGTGAGGGGCCAGACGTTGTGATCACCGCTTGCGGTTCCGTGGAGGCGCACGAGCAGGCCATTGAGATGGTGGCGCATCGTGGCTATGTAAACCTCTTCGGTGGATTGAAGAAGGATGCACGCCCAATGTGTGTCCTTTCTAACACTATTCACTACAAAGAGTGTTTCGTCACCGGATCCCATGGCAGCGTCCCACGTCACCATGAGCTGGCGGTCAAGCTGTTGGAGAAGGGACTGGTGCGCGTCGCACCGCTCATTACGCATCGCTTTCCGCTCAGCCGCATCGAGGACGGCTTCGCAGCAATGGAAGGGCGTTCGGGAATGAAGGTGATCATCCAACCGCAAGCCACATAATAATGTTAGGCACTTGGGGTAGGGGGTGTCGCTATGAGCCATGATCTGCAGGCGAAACGCCAGGAGTGGGAAGAGAAGGTGCTAGCGCCATTCGTGGCACGCGATCCAAATTGGGCGCAGAATCTTGAGACACCTTCTCAAATACCGGAAGATCTGCTGTACCTCCCCCCTGATACGGTTGGTGATACCTATGCCGCTGAATATCTGACACAATTGGGGTTTCCGGGACAATATCCCTTTACACGTGGTATATACCCCAATATGTACCGTGGCCGATTGTGGACGATGCGTCAGTATGCCGGCTACGCAACTGCGGAGGAAACCAACGCACGTTACAAGTACTTGCTGAATCAGGGCCAGACAGGCCTGAGCGTCGCCTTCGATCTGCCCACGCAGATCGGTTACGATGCCGACCACTCGTTCGCACAAGGGGAAGTGGGCAAGGTAGGCGTCTCTGTATCTTCGCTTGCCGATATGGAGAGTCTCTTCTCGGGTATTCCTCTCGACAAGGTCTCCACCAGTATGACCATCAACGCTCCAGCAGCGGTGCTGCTGGCGATGTATATCGCGGTTGCTAGGAAGCAAGGGGTGTCGCTCGATCAATTGCGCGGCACGGTGCAGAATGACATTCTTAAAGAATACATAGCGCGTGGCACTTACATCTTTCCCCCTGCACCATCGATGCGCCTCATTACCGACATGTTCCAGTACTGCAAGCAGCATATGCCCCGGTGGAACACGATCAGTATCAGTGGTTACCACATTCGCGAGGCAGGTGCCACAGCGGTACAGGAAATAGCATTTACCTTTGCTAATGCGATAGCGTATGTGGAAGCAGCGCTGAAAGCTGGCCTGCAGGTCGACGAGTTCGCGCCTCAGCTGACGTTTTTCTTTGCTGCGCAGAATCACCTACTGGAGGAGGTTGCCAAGTTTCGCGCTGCCCGCCGTCTGTGGGCACGGTTGATGCGCGATCGCTTCGGTGCCCGTGATCCCAAGAGCATGATGTTGCGCTTCCACACTCAAACGGCAGGTGTTGCACTTACGGCGCAGCAACCTATGAACAACATAGTGCGTGTCACGATTCAAGCGCTGGCAGCTGTGCTGGGGGGCACTCAGAGTCTCCACACCAATAGCATGGATGAAGCACTCTCGTTGCCCACGGAGGACACTGTCCAGGTCGCCCTGCGCACACAACAAATTATCGCTTACGAGAGCGGGGTGACCGACACAGTAGATCCCCTTGCTGGCAGCTATTATGTCGAGCACCTTACCGACGAAATTGAGCGGCGTGTGATCGCCTACCTAGAGCGTATTGATCGCATGGGAGGCGCTCTGGGTGCTATCGAATCAGGCTTTATGCAACGCGAAATCCAAGAGAGCGCCTACCGCTATCAGCAGGCGGTGGAGAGCGGACAGCGCGTTGTAGTCGGCGTCAATCGATTTCAGGTGCGCGAAGAAAAACGCCTGCGCCCTCTGCGTATTGACGAGTCAGTGCAAGAAGCACAGGCACAACGACTCAAGGAGCTGCGTGCTCAACGTGATCAATCGGCCGTGGCGCGTGCCCTCACAGAGCTGGAGGCGGCAGCAGCCGGCAACGAGAATGTGATGCCTTACATCTTGCAAGCGGTCGAGGCATATGCCACTCTGGGCGAGATCTGTGGAATTCTGCGCCGTGTCTTCGGAGAGTATCGCGCGGCAAGTGGCATCTTTTGACACAGAGGATGAGGTCGACCACGATGTTACAACAAATTGAGCACATTGCTATTGTGGTACAAGACCTGGAGGCAGCGCTCCATGTCTATCGTGATGTGTTAGGACTTCCTCTGGTGCGCATTGAGGAGGTGCCAGCTGAGAGTGTGAAGGTAGCTTTTCTGGAGCTGCCACGCGGAGGAAGCCACATTGAGCTGGTGCAACCCACAGACACTGAGAGTGGCATCGCGCGCTTCCTAAGTAAACGGGGCGAAGGTGTTCACCACATCTGTTTTCGCGTCGAGAATGTTGCAGAGGCGATGTCGCGGCTGCTATCTGCAGGTCTGGAGCTTATTGGTCAGGAAGTGCGAGTTAACCGGGAAGGACGCTCGTACATTTTTGTGCATCCTAAGTCCACTCATGGGGTTTTAATTGAGCTATATGAGGTAAAATCTTCCTGAGCAGGCGCTTCTGATTCTTATTGCCTCTTACAGTCTGCTCTTGCTAGTACGGCGTCGGGTGCCAGAATATGCCGGACGAAACGGTTGAGCTGCATTCTAAGAGCATGCGTCACAGAGCAGCGGGCGAAGCGACATCGCATCTCTCCAACCCATTGTTGCCGGCACGCTGGGGTAATGCACCACAACAAAAACTTCTCAACGCATTGATCAAGCTCCTCAAGGTTCACAGTAGCCAGGACGCCTATAGTATCCTTTGTCACACGCTGGCCAAGACAGGATACATCTCATTCGTGGTTGCTCTGGAGGCGCAATTGCCCACCAGTGGTAGCCCAAGCGCAGAGACGGCTTCGTGCGTTTTCGTAGCGGCTGCAGTCCCAAGGCGAAGCCTGTTGCGATGTATTACGCGTGCGATTGGCCGGCCGATAGTGGGATATCGTGCACCACTACATTGTCTTCCCTTAGGAGCAGAGACTTTTTCCTTGGGTGAAGCAAGGTTAACCGAGTTGGGCTCGGATAACTTGCTGAAATTGTTCTCGCTCACCAGAGAGCATATCCCGCCCCGCTCGGTACGCCAGATGGGAGCTGGACAGTGTCTTACTATGCCCTTGCCTTCCCCTGAAACGCCCACTGCTTTGCTAGTGATAGGGGATGACCTCTACCCCTCAGACCTGCCATTCTTCCGCTGGCTGATGCGTTACCTTTATGTAGTAACAAGCACCACACATTTGGTGGCAATGGAACGTCGTCGACATGCAGAGGCTGAACTGCTGAGCACGTTGGCAATGGCTATCAATTCAACCCGTGGATTGTACGACCTGCTTGATCTAGTAGTGCATCGAATCCGGGACTTGTACCAAGCAACTGCTTGCTCGGTCTCGCTCCTGGACGCGACAGGCGGGAATTTCGTGCTCGAGGCTACAACCGATCCCTCTCTCCACACTCGAGAAGAACGAATAGTGTTTCCGGCCCAACATAGCGTCGCTGGCCATGCCATCCGTGAGCGACGGACGCTGATCTGCAACGATCTTCGTCGGGTGCCAGAATACTATGGACGGTTAGCGCATCGCGCCGACGTTGAACAGTTCCGCTCCATGATTACAGCGCCTTTAATTGTGGAAGACAAACCGCTTGGCGTCATTCAGCTCCTTAGCACACAGGCAAATGCTTTCAGTTCGACCAATGCAGAAACGCTTACTACAGTAGCAGGTATGGTGGCGTCCGCTGTGGCCAGGGCACACTCCTACGAACATGCTCTGGCATTGGCGATTTCTGAACGTCGCCAACGCGAAATAGCCGAAAGATTGCGTCGTGTAGCATTATGGGTTAATGCCAGCCTAGATCTAGATGTAGTGCTCAACCGCATTCTGGAACAACTGGCTGAGGTAGTGCCGTACGACAGCGCTTCTATTCTGTTATTAACTGATGGACGTATGGAGATGCGCGCTGGCAGAGGGTTTGCCGATCCAGATGCTATCAAGGAGAACAGTTGTCGCATTAACTTGCAAGATTCAGAACTGTTCCGAGAGATGAGCCACACACGCCTTCCAATTGTTCTGGATGACGTGTGGGAAGACAAGCGCTTTATACTCGTACCCGGCTCCGAGCAAATCCGTTCCTGGATCGGTGTGCCTTTGATTGCTCAGGATCAGGTGATCGGCATGTTGAGCGTTGATCGATATGAGCCGGGTGCATACAACGCCGAGGATGCTCAGACAGCACTTCATTTTGCAATGCAGGCTGCGATAGCAATCGAAAATGCGCGCTTGCATCATATGGTGCAAATGCGTGCCGAGGAGCTGGGGATGCACGTGTCGGCACGCACAGCGGAGCTGAATCGCGTCCACGAGCGCATGCGTGCCGTGCTAGAACAAGCTGGTGAAGCTATTGTGCTGACTGCCCCAGACGGAGTCATTGAGTATGCCAATCCTGCATGGGAACGCCTAACCGGCCTCCGTGTCGAAGAGGCTGTGCGAAACCAGTTGCGTGTCGTCTCGCCAGAGCATTTCCCCGAACTGTTTATGGACCGGGAGACTCTGGCACAACGACCGCACGTATACCGTCGTGCTATAAGCGACCACCGCCAGGATGGGTCGGGCTACACGGTTGAAGCGACGGTTTCGCCTGTATTCGTCACCAGCGGAGAACAGTCCGAGCTGGTAAATCTGGTTGTTGTTTATCGCGACATAACTGAACGCACAGAGCTGGAGCGTCAGAAAAACCTGTTCATAAGTACAGCGGCACATCAGCTGCGCACGCCGCTCACTTCGATATTGGGGTTCAGCGAGCTGCTCCTGACGCGTTCAGATCTGTCCCCTGAGCAACAGCAGCGTTATCTGAACTACATTCACGAAAGGGCACAGCTCATGTGCGAGCTGGTCCAGGATTTGTTTGACGTAGCACGTTTTGAAGCGGGTGCTCGCCTGGAACTTCATCTCGAACCCTTGGACATAGGAACGCTATTGGACAATGTGCTGTTGGATTGGCAAGAGCGATCACCCGACTATCGGTTTATACTAGAGACAACACCTGGATGTCCTTTAGTGTATGTAGATCGCGCCCGGCTGGTCAACCAAGTGTTGTATCATTTGCTCTCCAATGCCACACAATACTCTCCACCAGGCAGCACAGTCAAGATAGCAGCGAAACCTGTGGGCAAATACGTTGAGGTGATCATTGCCGACACAGGTGTCGGGATGACAGCCGATCAGGTACGCAACCTGTTTACCAAGTTCTGGCGAGCGGATGACTCGCCCACAGCTGTCGAGGGTAGCGGACTCGGGCTGGTGGTTGTCAAGCACATAGTCGAGCAGCACGGTGGTCGCATCTGGATAGACAGCACCCCAGGGAAGGGCACTGTTGTGCACTTCACTTTGCCTCAGGCAGAACCTTCGACGGTGGTGTTGATCGTGGAGGACGAAGAAACGATGCGTGAGTTTGAGCAAGATGTATTACACACCGCACATATTGACAGCCTGTTGGCCAACGATGGGGAAGAAGCGTTACGCATGGCTGTCTACCAGCCCGATCTGGTGCTACTCGACTTGATGCTGCCAGGCATCTCCGGCCTTGAGGTACTCAAAGCATTGAAAGAAGATCCTGCCACCACGTCGATCCCGGTCTTGGTAGTGTCTGCGTTGTCCAGCTGGCAGATCATCGAGGAGGTGCATCGTTTGGGCGCAGTGGATTTCCTGGTCAAGCCATTTTCGCCAGCTGAGCTGATAGGTCGGGTGCGTAAAGCTCTATGGCGGCAACGACACACTCTGCATGGTAGTGTTGAACAACCATTCATCTCCGATGGTCGCTCATGCGAAGTGATGGGATAATTCACCGAGCCTTTGTGGAATTCCCCATGATAGGAGGAGGACGTGAAAAAGATCCTGATCGTGGATGACCAACCAGAAGTACGTGAGCTAGTGGAGGTGACGTTAAGCATCGGTGATTACCAAATCATACAAGCATCAAGTGGAGATGAGGCGTTAGCGTTGGCTCGCGCTGAACACCCCGATCTGGTGTTGCTGGATGTGATGATGCCTAACAGCTCTCTCGACGGTTTTGAAGTGTGTCGTCGCATCAAATCGGATCCTGTCCTGCGCAACACGGTAGTGATCATGGTAACAGCGCGCGGTCAGAAGCAAGACTTGCAGATGGGCAAGGCAGCAGGAGCGGATGGCTACTTTACCAAACCCTTTAGCCCCCTAGAACTGATGAGCAAGGTAGAAGAAGTGTTGGGAGAGTGATTCTGACAGGAAGATACCCTAGCTGGGCGATGTGATCATATGGTGAACGCTGGGCGACTCCAAGTGCCCGGAGCTCCGATCGATGTTAGCAATCTACCCCTGGTTCTCAAACCAGCAAAGACCTATTAGATCACTCACCCCTACACTTTTTGGTATGCTCTCCTACATAGCGGTATAATGATATTTATGAACCAATCCCATGCTTCGCCCCCTATCCGAGTGTTGATTGCTAAACTCGGTCTGGATGGCCATGATCGTGGCGCCCTAGTGGTAGCGCGCGCGCTACGTGATGCCGGCATGGAGGTGATCTACACCGGCCTGCGCCAAACGCCCGAAATGGTTGCCGACGCGGCACTGCAAGAAGATGTAGATGTAGTGGGCCTTTCCATATTGAGTGGTGCCCATCTGGTGTTGCTGCCACGTACGGTGGATCTACTGCGCAAGTATGGGTTGGGTGACGTTTTAGTCATTGCTGGAGGAATCATACCAGATGAGGATGTGCCGGTGTTGAGGGAGCGTGGCGTGCACGCTGTATTCGGTCCCGGTTCTTCCACCCAAGAAATCGTGAATTTTATCCGTGAGCACGTCAGGAAATAGACCGGTGGAGCTGGTACAAGCGGCAATAGCGGGTGATCGGCGCGCCATAGCAAGGTTGATCACTCTGATAGAGAGTGAAATCAAAGAAGCGCCCGCCATTCTGGCAGAGATCTACCCCTATACTGGTCGCGCCTATGTAATTGGCATCACTGGTGCACCTGGTAGTGGAAAGAGCACTCTGGTTAATCAACTGGCGAAAAGCTACTGCGATCTCGGACGCCGCGTAGGGGTCATAGCAGTAGATGCTACCAGCCCCTTCTCCGGGGGAGCCATCTTGGGCGATCGCGTACGCATGCGCGATTTAGGCCAATATCCCGGTGTGTTTGTGCGTAGTATGGCTAGCCGTGGTAACTTGGGAGGATTAGCGCGCACGACCCCAGCTGTTGTCAAAGTGCTCGATGCCGCCGGCTATGATCTCATATTGGTGGAGACAGTGGGCACTGGGCAGCTAGAAGTTGAAATCGCTCGTACAGCCCATACTGTGCTTGTAGTCGAGATGCCTGGCACTGGCGACGAGATTCAATCCATCAAAGCGGGCGTTCTGGAGATCGCGGATGTGGTAGTGGTTAATAAATCTGATCGAGATGGTGCAGAACGTACAGCAGCGATTCTGGAAGCTATGCTAAGTACGAGAGAGAGGTGGGCAGGCTCAGGGCTGGTATATTCCGATCACTCGGGAGCTTTGTTACCACGATTGGCAAAGTACTTAGGGGGCGAGAAAAGCTCGATGACAGAAGAGACCAGCTGGCGGCCGCGCGTGGTGCGCACAGTTGCCACCCGTGGTGAGGGCATTGCTGATCTGCTATGCGCCATTGAACAACATCGCCAGCATTTGCTGACCACACGTGAATGGGAAGAGCGCAATCGCTTGCGACTGCTGAGCGAGATCGAACAGGTGCTGCGCCGCCGCTTGATGGAAAGATTGCTTCACCAGGTTGAACTGGATCACCTGGCTGAAGTGGTTAACAGTGTACTAGCACGGCGTCTTGATCCGTATGCGGCGGCCGAACAATTGCTCTGTGGATAGAGTTCTCCATTTGATTCATCTGTCGGAGGTGGTACGTGTCAATCCATAATCGACCCCACTCAATATGTGGCCCTATGTATGGAGAGCTCGCCTTGATAAGCGGTACTGCCAACCGTCCTTTGGCTGAGGCAATTGCTCGCGAGCTGGAGGTCCAGCTGATCGGCGCGGACGTTTTTAAGTTTGCCAACAGTAACATCTTTTGTAGGCTGCACTGCAGCGTGCGTAGCAAGGATGTGTTCATCATCCAACCCACTTGCGTGACGGAACACGAGGACGGGACCGTCGCCTCGGTGAACGACAACCTGATGGAGCTGCTCATCATGCTGGACACCGTGCGGCGCGATTCAGCAGGACGTATCACAGCTGTAGTGCCCTATTACGGCTATGGACGCACAGACAAGAAGGATCAGCCACGTGTCCCGATCACTGCCCGTTTAGTGGCAGACCTTATCTCAGTGGCAGGTGCGGATCGTCTGCTCACAGTGGACCTGCATGCCGGCCAGATCCAGGGCTTTTTTACCATTCCAGTGGACGAATTGACCGCCTTCTATGCACTGAGCAGATACTTTCGGGAAAAAAACATCCCCGATGCAGTAGTGGTGGCTCCAGATATTGGTGGTACCAAACATGCGCGCAATTTTGCCGAGGCGTTACGCGTCCCACTGGCCGTCATTGAGAAACGACGTGTACAGCGACCCGATGGCAGCATTGCGAAAGCGCTCAACGTGATCGGTGAAGTGGAAGGCAAAAACGTGCTGCTGTTTGACGATGAGATTGACACAGGGGGCACTGTTGCGCAGGCGATCGTGTTCCTACAGTCGGCAGGTGCACAGCGAGTGTTTGTTGGGGTTACACATCCTGTCTTTTCTGACCCGGCGATAGAGCGCTTAAGCGGGTTGCCCATTGAAGAGATCGTAGTCACGGACACTATCCCTTTGTCTCCACGCAAGCGCTTGCCCAACATTACGGTACTTTCTATGGCCAATCTGCTGGCTGAGGTGATTCGCCGAATTCACGAAGGTCGTTCAGTGGGAGCACTGTTTGGAGAGTAAGTATTATGGGTTGGAGGCTTTGGGGTGGTCCAGCGCAGCTGGATGAAAACGTGATGCTGGATGGGGAAATTGTCGGTCGTTTGCGCGAGGAAGCGAGCGGCATATTTGATGTGGAGGAAGTACGTGTGCCGCGCCGGGCGCAGCAAGGTGCAGTGGTTTTCTTAGGGCGTCTGCGCTTGGGCGATCCGGAACTAGCCTATGATACAATAGCAAACCGTTGGGCACGCTTGGGTTACACTCCAATGCTGCGTGCAACGCGCAATGGTCACGAACTAATTGCCGTGCCGGGTCTGTCACGTCCGCGTCCTTCTAATCCGTGGATTAATGCTGTATTGTTCATTATGACCGTTCTCTCAGTCGTGTTTATCGGAGCATTGAATGAGGGGATAGATTTGCGCAGTAACCCGGCTGGTATCGTGGCCGGACTCCCCTTTGCCGCGACCCTGCTGTTCATATTGGGCGCCCACGAGTTCGGTCACTATTTCGTGGCACGACATCACCAGGTGGCAGTAACTTTGCCTTATTTCATCCCTATGCCTCTTAGCCTCGTGGGAACATTTGGCGCCTTCATTCAACTGCGCTCACCGGTGCGTAACCGTAGGCAGCTGCTTGACGTAGGTGTAGCTGGTCCGTTGTCAGGCTTAATTGTGGCTCTGCCGCTGTTGATTTATGGGCTTTCCATCTCCCAGGTGCGCCCGTTGCCGCCTCAAGGTGGTTACGTTATGGAGGGCAATTCATTGCTCTACCTAGGTGTTAAGTACCTGGTTCACGGCGAGATACTACCTAGTGGTGGCCGTGATGTGATGTTGCACCCCATCGCCTTTGCAGCATGGTTTGGTATTCTGGTAACCGCTTTCAACCTGTTTCCTATTGGCCAGCTGGATGGTGGCCACGTGCTGTTTGCCTTGTTTGGTGATCGGGCACGTAATGTGGGTTTGGTATTAATCGGTGCCCTTTTCTTGATGGGTCTTCTCCTATGGGAAGGCTGGATAGCCTGGGCACTTTTGGTTTTCTTGTTGGGTGCAGGCCACCCGCCGCCCCTCAACGATATCACCCCGTTGGATACACGGCGCAAGGTGCTTGGAGCTTTTGTGTTGCTTGTTTTCGCCCTAGTTTTCGTTCCTGTGCCGCTAAGAGTTGTGATGTGAGCTCCCCGATCCGACCTTTGGTGCTGGCATCCGCTTCTGAACGTCGCCGAGAGCTGTTGGCCCTTCTCGGCTTGCCATTTGTGGTCTGGCCAGTTGAGATAGATGAAACAGCACGGCCAGGCGAATCAGCGCTCCATCTGGTCGCACGCCTGGGGGCAACCAAAGCAGCTATCGCACGGCAACATTTACTTCGCTCCAGTGCAGCAAGCTCCTATAGCTTGGTAATAGGCGCCGACACAGTTGTGGCATTGCCAGATCGGATGTTGGGCAAGCCACGCGACGAGGAGGAAGCAACTTCTATGCTGCGTCAACTGCGTGGCAGAGCGCACAACGTCCATAGTGCTGTCGCAATCGTGGAGATTGCCAGTGGACGTGCTGTTATTCACATCGATACCTCGCGTGTCTGGATGCGTCAATACAGTGATGCCGAGATCGCCGCTTATGTCGCTACCGGGGATCCTCTGGACAAGGCAGGCGCTTACGCTATTCAGCACTCCGGTTTTCATCCTGTCGAGCGCCTGGAAGGATGTTTCAGTGGTGTGATGGGTCTACCGCTGGCTACGTTGGCACGAGCGCTGACCCATTTTGGTGTCCATCTGGACATTGAGACTAATGTGGCAAGTGCCTGCCGAGCACGGACAGGATACCCGTGCTGCCTGAACGGTGCTCAGCTCTCCGGAGGGGGAAGATAGACGCGCAGCAGAACGGTTGGCGACCGCACTGCACGGAGAGTGAAACGGCAGGGCGCCGCCGGCACCAGACAATAGCGTACAGCTGGTAGAGAAATGCTACCAGCTGACCATTCTAACTGAGCTTCTCCAATAATACATCCCCATATCTCAAATGTATCGCCATTGGTCTCTCCGCGCCAAGCACTATGCGCTGTCAGAGTTACTTTCTCCACCACAAAGTATCGACAGTGGGCAACGGATTGCCGCAATACGCCGTCGCGATCTTCCAGAATCTGCTGCGGGAGCACGCCTGGCTCGATGTTTTGAAAGTCCAGCACATCCAGAGCCTTATCCAAGTGAAGAGGACGCGGACGGCCATCCGCACCAACCCGTCCCCAGTCATACACGCGATAAGTGGTATCCGAGTTTTGCAGCACCTCATTGATAATGAGTCCCTCCAGAGCGGCATGTACTGTACCGGGAGTTATGAGGACGGCATCGCCTGTTTTGACCGGCAGTGAGTGGAGCACTTCCTCAACGCGATGCTCAGCTACCGCCCGACGGAAGGTTTCTTCCGTCACGCCACGCCGCAACCCTAGGACGATACGTGCACCGGGTTCGGCGTGCAACACGTACCACATCTCCATCTTACCCAGATCGCCATTTTCGTGCTCTATTGCATACTCGTCCGGCGGATGCACCTGCACAGAAAGGCGCTTTTCAGCATCCAACAGTTTGACCAGCAGAGGAAAGCGGCCCCGCTGAAGAGCCCAGTTAGCGCGCCGCCCCACAAGCTCCACACCATATATTGCGAGCACTTCAGGCAACGTACGACCCCGCAACGGCCCGGTGTCAACCGTTGTGGAGGCAGTAGGATGTGCAGAGATTTCCCAGCTCTCCGCAGTGGGTCCTGGTGGCAGCGGCCGGCCATATAATCGCTCCAGGTTCCGTCCTCCCCAGATGTAATCACGTAACACTGGAGTGAAGGTCAGCGGGTAAAGAGTGGGGCATCCGTCACGTTGTGCTGCATTGTGTACATCCGACAGCGCTTCTCCGGTCATCCTACGTGCTCCCCCCCCAATCTGCTAGGTCAAAAGAGATGCCTCTGAGCCATTACCGGCGCAGGTTGGCAATCGGATCCCATGCTCTCGCGCGACCACTTATTTGCACCTTGCGCCTTTCATTGAGCCAAATGATCGCCCCCAAGAGCCAAGGCAAAGGAAGCGACGCAACCGCCAAAAACGTCATATGACGAAGTGACAGTGCTTGCCATGCAAGCATAAATGGGTCAGGTAAATACCAGGTAACCCACGCGCCGTGCTGCCAGTAAGCCACCAGAGCTGGCAGGGAGGCAAGGTAACAAACCAACAAAGCGTAGTCGCAGGTAGTGGTCACCACTGTCTGCCAGCGTGAAGGTGGATTGGAAAGGAACCCGAGCAATATGGCAAGACCGCCAACCATCAGCCCGATCAATGCATCGCGCACCAATGGCATACTGAAATAGTCAGACACGCCAGAGAGAATGTTGAATGAGAAATCTTGGCCGCCCAATCCGTAGAGCGCATAGAGCACTGCCATTGTTGCTATGGCTGCGAAGAGGATCAGAGCCAGACGCGTGGGACGCCTGATTGAGAAAAACAGCAGGGGAACAACAGCACCAAGAGCGAAGACAAGCAGCCTTGGCCATCGTTCCGCCCTGATACGTGCATTCTTGGCTGAGGCGATAAAGCTGGTTGCTTCATCAGCCACCAGTTGTGCTGCCGCGATGGCGCCAGGATTGTTGCTGCGCCGAAATGACTGTGTTGCAGTATGCAGATCTTGCTGCAGCAACTCTCGAGCTGGCGAATATTGCAGTATGCGTATGTAAGCCTCAGCCAGAGACACTTTTTGTCTGGCCAGGAGCAGCCAACAACGCGTCAGCGCATC
>Ga0209721_1001481_pt1 | contig 17309 bp, 16 predicted proteins | sample TshhotsprinmetaG_FD_184139 | JGI IMG/M metagenome (GOLD analysis project Ga0209721, IMG submission 184139) | Hot spring microbial communities from South Africa to study Microbial Dark Matter (Phase II) - Tshipise hot spring metaG (SPAdes)... | ecosystem: Environmental > Aquatic > Thermal springs... | reverse complement strand
TGCCTCCTATTATGATGTTAGCATAATACATCTGCATAAAGCAATACTTGTACCGGGATATTACGCCTTGACCGTAGTAAACTTTTATGCTACCGTCAGAAACATGACACTAGCCGAACGCCTTCGTGAACTGCGCGGCCAACAGGGCTGGCGCCTGAAGGATTTATCCCAAAAGAGCGGGCTCTCGGTACCCTACCTGTCCGACCTCGAGCGGGGCCGCACCAACCCTTCTCTCGACACCCTACAAACCCTTGCAGGCTCGTACAACATCACGGTCAACGACCTGCTGGCCCCCGTCGATTTCTATGGTGAGCGCACTGAAGCCTCGCTGCCCAAGGGGCTGGCCGAACTAATCGCCGACCCCACCTTGGGGGCCGACATCACCCCCGAGTGGCAGCGCACCCTGGCCCGCATCGAGCTGCGTGGCCGTCGCCCGGAATCGAAGCGCGACTGGTACGAAATCTTTCTGCACCTCAAGCGGGTGTTGGAAGGATAAAAAGCCGATCGGCGTGTGCCAAGGCCCGGCCTTGACCGTGACCGTCCTTACTGGCTCACAACCGTTTCCCTGAAGCAATCATAACCGCTTAGATGTACCGAGGGAGGGAACTTGGGGATGGCTAAGCTCGTGTTTGGAATGAACCAGTCGTTGGATGGCTACATTGACCATATGGCGCTTCCCGTACCGAGCCCCACGCTCTTCCGCCACTTCATCGCGGAGGCCCGGGAGCAGGCGGGCAGCGTGTACGGTCGCCGAATGTACGAGGTCATGCGCTACTGGGATGACGATCACCCCGAATGGGGTGCCGACGAACACGCCTTCGCGGCGGTGTGGCGCGGCCAGCCGAAGTGGGTCGTCTCGAGTAGGCTTAAGTCGGTCGGCCCCAACGCCACGCTCGTCGGGGGCGATTTGGAGCACACCATCCGCGCATTGAAGGCCGAGCACGACGGCGAGATCGAGGTCGCAGGCCCAGCCCTAGCGGGAAGCCTTAGCGAACCCGGCCTGATCGATGAGTATCGAATCTACCTGCACCCCGTGGTGCTGGGCCAGGGCAAGCCATACTTCGCCGCACGCCGGCCGCCACTCCGCTTGGTGGCCAGTGACCGGATCGGCGAGGACGTGATCCGGCTGGTCTACATCCCCGCTTGATCACGCCGCTCACCAGATCGAACGTGGTTTATACCCAACGCCTGAGGAAGAACCCGCTCGAGTTCGCCGTCAATCCCGGATAATGGCCCTATGGAACGCCCCGTGCGCACCTCCGAGTCTGGCTTTTTTGTGGCAGGGTACGAGATTCGCACCAGCAATGCTGCTGAAGCCAATCCCGAGACCGCCAGAATCCCGGCCTTATGGGAAAGGATCGAGCGTGGGGAATTGGAGGCCTTGATACCCAAGCGGCTTGCCAAAGGCAAACCCTTTGCGGTTTACCACAACTACCAGAGTGACCACCGGGGTCCCTATTCGCTGCTGGTGGGCTATCAGGTGATTGATCAAGACGACGTGCCGATGGGTTTGAGCGGCCTGAACGTACCGGCCGGGCGGTATTTGATGTTCACTGCCGAAGGGCCAAAGCCAGGGTCGCTAGAGCAAGCCTGGCGCTACATCAGCCACTATTTTGAGCAGCCTGGGGCACCCCTAAGAGCGTATACCTTCGATTACGAGATCCACGATAACACACAGCGGGTTTCAATTTTTGTGGCGATCAAGTAGGGTTTTAGCACACGAGTCCCCCAGGGAAACGGTAGCACTAAATGAGCCTAAGACCCAGAGTCATCGAACTGGCGAAGGACTATCGCAAGACCCACGCCCCCCTCACGCCTGAGCGGCTGGTCAGGGGTATTGGTGCCAGTCTTTCATATGGCAAGTTGCCGGAGGGCAAGTTTGGGGCCTTGGTTCCGGAAAAAAACCATATTTTTATAGACCAGGAATCTGCGCCCAAGCGCCAACGCTTTACCCTGGCCCACGAGGTGATGCACTTTTTAATTCACAACGACGATGATCTGCTTTCCGAGCTGCACGAGGCTTACGAGGGCAAGGAACTGGAGCGTCAGCTCGAGGCCCTGTGCAACCTGGGCGCTGCCGAGATGCTGCTCCCGGGCGAGGTGGTTGACGAGGCTCTGGCCAGAAAAGGCCAGCACCCCAGACTCGTGCTCGAGCTGACCGAGCTACACCAGGTCTCGGAGGAAGTGGCCATCATCGCGCTTGCAGAACGCGGCCCCGTCCCCTCGATTGTGCTTATGGCAGGCAGCAAGCCGTTGCGGGTCTATTTCAGCGCCAAGCATCCCCACATCCTCGACCGGGTGAGCCGGGGTACCGGCTTTCGCCGCGATGACCCACTGGTGGTGGCGTCCGAGACCGGCCTGCCGCAGCGTACCAAGACCACCCTGCCCAACCATGCCGTGCCGTACACCCTCGAGGCCTACCCCAGGGGTGGGCGTGTGTATGCGGTGTACATGGAGCTTCAAACCTAGACCTCGTCCAAGAAATAAGCTGCAATAAATAGGCGGCAACAAGCATGGCACTGTGCCCCTGCGCATCCCTAAGCCAACCCATCACCATTGGTATCCGACGAAAGACGTATGCTTCGATTCTATGGACAGCCAATACCCCATTCCCACCGTGGGTGCCCTGGTACAGGGCCCTTCGGGTCGGGTGCTAATCGTTCAGACCACAAAGTGGCAAGGCTGGTGGGGCGTGCCGGGAGGCAAAATCGAGTGGGGGGAACCACTGGAGGTTGCCCTGAAGCGTGAGTTTGCTGAGGAGGTGGGGTTGTCGCTCTTCAACATCCGCTTTGCCAGGCTTATAGAGGGCGTCTTCGACCCGCAGTTCCACAAACCGATGCACTTTTTGTTCATCAACTACTACGCGGAAACCCGCTCGGAAGAGGTCGTCCCCAATGAGGAAATCCTGAAGTGGGCCTGGGTCTCGCCGGAGGAAGCCTTAGGCTACCCGCTTAACAACATCACCCGCAACTTGATTGAAGCATACCCAACGTTCTTGCGAGGAGGCGCATGAGCCGGGTAGCCCTGGTCACCGGCTCGGCGCGGGGTATTGGCCGAACCATCTTGCTGGCCTTGGCCGAGAAGGGTTTTGACGTAGCGGTACACTACCGCAGCAGCCAGGCCGAGGCCGAAGAGACCCGCCAGCAGGCTGAAAAATTGGGAGTGAGGGCCATCAAGCTATCGGCGGATATAACCCAGGTTGCACAAGCACAGGGGCTGATTCATCAAGTGGTCCGGCAACTTGGAGGCTTGCAGGTTCTGGTTAACAACGTTGGCGACTATCTCAAAAAACCCATCGAGCAGCTCACCCCAGAGGAATGGCACTGGATACTGGATTCCAACCTCAATGCACCGTTCTACCTGACCCAAGCAGCTCTGCCCTACCTGAGCCAAACCGGGTACGGGAGGGTGGTCAGTCTGGGTTTTGCGGGCGCACAAAATCTGCTGGCCCGTCCGGGCATCGTACCCTATGCGATTGCCAAAACTGGCTTGATTGTGTACAGCAAATCGCTGGCCAAGCAGGTGGCTGCCCAAGGGGTGACGGTCAACGTGGTGTCGCCGGGGGTGGCTGAGAACTCGGTTTCCAAGCCCCTTGGTGAAATTCCAATGAGGCGGATGGCGCGGCTCGAGGAGGTGGCACGAGCCGTGCTTTTCTTTGTGGATGAAGCCAATGGGTATTTGACCGGACAGGTTGTAGAGGTGTCGGGCGGATGGAATCTTTGAGCCCCCACCTCATCACCTTTTCGCTGCGGCTACGTGTCAGGCCATTGTAAACACCTTAGGCAAACAAGCGTCTAGCTTACGTTCAGTCTATGTATAAGGTGGCATCCTATTTGGGTGCGGTTCACCCAGACTGCATTCGGTTCCAGAACCAAGTCGAAGGGAGGTGGTTCAGGAACCGCGTGGCTAGGTTCCCTTCGAAACTTAAGAGGCCGTCAGACTGCTCGAGGTTGCTGACGGAAAAAGGAGATCCCCTTGCTTAGCTACGACAACAAGCAAATCCTCGATCAAGCCCTTCCAAAGCTGGAACCAAACGGCGGCAGGAAAGCCTACCTGTTCCACAACACCCATGGCGCCAAGCCGGTCATTGCCCGGCATTACGACGCCGATTTCAAGCCCGACGCTGCCTACAAAGCGAGCCTGCCCGACATGACCGAGACCATCGACTCGGTCGAGGGGGCCAATGTGGCTATTCAGCAGGTAGGCATTTCAGGCTTCAAACTGCCGCTCAAGTTCGTCACGCCCAAGGGAGAAGCCCTGACCCTCGAGGCCCGGATTACCGGTACCGTCTCGTTGCAGGCCAACCTCAAGGGCATCAACATGAGCCGCATCATCCGTACCTTTTATGCCCGTAAGGATGAGGTTTTCAGCCTTGATACCTTGGCTAGCATCGTTCAGGATTATCAGCGTGAGCTTGGTAGCTTGAGTGCACGGCTCAAGGTCGCGTTTAGCTACCCCACCCTGGTACCCTCGCTGCGTTCGGGGCTGGAAGGCTATCAGTTCTACAGCGGCAGCTACGAGGCGGCCGTCGAGGGCCCCGGCCTAATTCGCCGCTATGTGGAGCTGGATTTTGTGTACTCCTCAGCCTGCCCTTGCTCTGCCGAACTCGCCGAGCACGCCCGCGACAACCGTGCTGCTTATGCCATCCCCCACAGCCAACGCTCCAAGGCCCGCATCAAGGTGGAGGTCGCGCCGGATACCTCGCTGCACCTGGAAGATCTGATTCTTCATGCCCGCGAGGCCCTCAAGACCGAGACCCAGGTGATGGTCAAACGCGAAGACGAACAAGCCTTTGCCGAGCTGAACGGAGCGTATGTGAAGTTTGTGGAAGATGCCGCCCGACTGGTCTACGAGCAGCTCGAGGCCGACCCTCGTATCCACGACTTTCAGGTGGCTTGCGCGCACCTCGAGAGCCTACACTCCCACGACGCTGTCTCGGTCATTGCCAAGGGGGTACCAGGCGGATTCCGCGCCGACTTCAACGACTTCAGCACCCTGGTTTGCTGAAGCCCGCAACGGTTCAAGCGCCTGCCTGTCTGGTACCAGATTCGGCTCAGAGCTTCCCCAAGCCATCCGGTTCAGGATGCCCGGGATCTGCGCCCTGCGCACAGCCACATCCTAAAGCCACGGGCGCATTTTTTACCGGAAAATACCTTATCGCCAGCCCAGTACCCTCACTTGGTTGCACCGCTTGCCATGCAAAGTTAAGAGCGCTTCTGCCCTGGGTGCCCGTGCTTGTCTATCTGGTGTGCAGCCTGTTCCAGGGCATTCCAGGCCAGGGTGGCACACTTGACCCGGGCTGCCAGCTTGTGGACCCCCGAGAGCGCCGCCAGATCGCCCAGCTCCGGGGTGGGCGCGGCCCCATCTACAATCATGGCCTTGAACTGCTGTTCGAGCTCGAGGGCCTCGCTCCAGGGCTTACCCTTGACCAGATCGGTCATGAGCGAGGCCGAGGCCTGCGAGATGGCACAGCCCTGCCCACGGAAACGCAGATCGACGATACGCTCCCCATCGGTCATGACCATAAGCTCTACCTGGTCGCCACAGGAAGGATTGTCACCCAGCACCCGCACATTGGCTTCCGGCAAATCGCCAAAGTTGTGGGGTGACTTGTAGTGACGCAGGATAATCTCTTTGTACAACTCGTCAAGAAGGCTCATGCAAGCCCATTGTAGCGCGCTTTTCAGGGTACAATACACGCCAGGGGATTATGGTTAGCCATACCCAAGCGACTCTCTTTGTGGTGTATCCACACCCAGCGCACATTACAATCCCCTCATCTGCAACACACTGAGTACAAGATATGCGCCCTGTATTCCGCAGTCTATCCTCCCAGACCAACTCTGCACCCAAGCGAGATTTCCGGCAGTTGCGCCGCCTGCTGGGCTACACCCGGCCCTACCGTTGGGGCCTCTTGCTGGCGGGCCTGTCGAGCCTGGTATCCACTGGCTTTTTCCTGGCTTTCCCCCAACTGGTCAGCCGCATGCTGGATGCTTCCATTTTCCGGCAGGGCGACCTGAGTCAAATTGACCGCTATACCCTGCTGCTGATACTGGTCTTTGCTGGACAGGCGGTTTTTTCGGCAGTTCAGAACTACCTCTTCGCGCGTGCAGGCGAGGGTGTGGTGGCCGACCTGCGTCGAAGCCTGTACAACCACCTGCTGCGTCTGTCACCGCGCTTCTTTGAGAGCCATAAAACCGGCGATATCACCAGTCGTCTCACCTCGGATGTAGCAACCGTACAGGGGGTGGTTTCCAACACGCTGGTACAGCTTTTTACAACCCCTTTGATGTTCGCTGCTACCCTGGCGATTTTGTTCGTGACCAACTGGAAGCTCTCGAGCTTCATACTAGGGGTCGTGCCGCTGGTGATAGGGGTGGCCATCGTGCTAGGACGCTTCATTCGTCGGCTCAGCAAGGCCTTCCAGGACAAGGTAGCCGAGGCCAACGCCCGTGCCGAGGAGTCGCTGGGAGGCATTCGGGTAGTGCAGTCGTTTACCGCCGAGAACCTCGAGGCCCAGCGCTACGGCGACCTCATTGCTGAATCTTTTCGCACCGCCTTGCGGCGGGCCCGGGTCGCCTCGAGCCTCAGTGGGGTAGTGTTTTTCACCATCTTCAGCGCTCTAGGACTCATCTTCTGGTATGGTGGAAGGCTGGTCTCATTGGGCGAGATTACCCCTGGGCAACTGGTTTCCTTCATCTTGTACGCTTTCAATGTGGCGGCCAGCGTGGGTACCCTGGCAGGCATCTGGAGCCAGGTGCAAAGCGCACTTGGAGCCAGTAGTCGCATTTTTGAGTTGCTGGACACCCAGTCCGAGCTTGCCGAACCGCAAAACCCCAAAGCCCTGCCCGCGGTGCAAGGTGAGGTGCGCTTTGAGCAGGTTCATTTCGCCTACGATGAGCGTGGCGAGGTGCTGCAGGGAGTGAATCTGACGGCCCGACCAGGCCAGGTGGTTGCGGTGGTCGGTCCAAGCGGGGCTGGCAAAAGCACCCTAATTGCCCTAATTCCCCGCTTCTACGACGTAACCCAGGGGCGCATCACCATCGACGGCACAGACATCCGCGATCTGCGTCTGCAGGATTTGCGGCAACTTGTGGGGGTGGTGCCGCAAGAAACCCTGCTGTTTTCGGGAAGCCTCGAGGAAAACATCCGCTACGGCAAACCCCAGGCCACCCAGGCCGAGGTGGTTGAAGCTGCCAATGCCGCCAACGCCCACGAGTTCATCAGCGCCTTTCCTCAGGGCTACCAAACCCTGGTGGGCGAGCGAGGGGTCAAACTCTCGGGTGGACAACGCCAGCGAGTAGCCATCGCCCGAGCCCTGCTCAAAAACCCCCGAATTCTTATTTTGGACGAGGCCACCAGCTCGCTCGATTCGGAATCCGAAGCGCTGGTGCAAGAAGCTCTGGACAAACTGATGCAAGGACGCACCACCTTTGTGATAGCACACCGTCTCTCCACCGTTCGCAACGCGGACCAAATCGTGGTACTCGACAAGGGTCAGATCGTGCAGCAGGGCACCCACGAGGAACTGCTGGCCCAGGGTGGGCTCTACCGCGACCTTTACGAGCTGCAGTTCCGCGAGGAAACACCTATCGCCTGATGGCTTCCTCCCATCCTCGCTTTGACCTCCCGGTGCGCTCACGGTAGGAGCGCATTTCTGTTTTATCGGAGGCTGTATTTGGGGCTTGCAGAGGGGCATCCCATGGGCAGGCTCTACATCGCAACGCAGATTTCTCAGCTAAGTATTTCCACCTCAGAAATCTACGTTGCGATCCAGAGCTGGGTCATAAGATGCGCCACTGCAAGTCTCAAATGCAGATTCTGCTCAACCGAATACGCACCATTCTATCGCAGGCGCACTTAGAGGTACTCCGATATCCTGGAGACCCGTGTTGGAAAACGAGCAAAAGCCCACAGGCAGGGTGACGGCGTGGAGAAAAGTTTTCCGCAGGTTGCTTACAACCAGTCTTTGAAAAAGTCCCGCACCTTTTTCAGTGCCTCGATGAAGCGGTCGATGTCCTCCGAGGTGGTGTAGACGTAAAAACTGGCCCTAGCGGTAGCGGCCACGCCCAGCTTGCGGTGCAAAGGCTGGGCACAGTGGTGCCCGGCTCGCACAGCGATACCGTGCTGGTCAAGGGCCGTTGCCACGTCGTGGGCGTGAATATCTCCCAACACGAAGGGAATCACCCCGCTGCGATCGCTGCCCCTGGGGCCAAAGGTGCGTACTTCTGGCAGCTCTTCGTCGAGGCGTTGCAATGCGTAAGCGATCAGCTCGAGCTCGTGTTGCCACACCCGATCCATACCCAGGTTCATCAGGTACTCCGCTGCAGTCGCCAATCCGATGGCCTCGGCCACCGCCGGGGTTCCGGCTTCGAAGCGCTGGGGGGGCTGGGCGTAGGTGGAGCGGTCTACATAGACTTCTCGAATCATGCTGCCGCCCCCCAGAAAGGGGGCCATGGCCTGTAGTACCTCGTAGCGCCCCCACAATACGCCCACTCCGGTTGGGCCGAGCATCTTGTGACCAGAGAAGGCATAGATGTCGGCTCCCAAGGCCCTCACATCAACGGGCATGTGCGGGACCGACTGCGCCCCATCCACCACCATCAAAGCCCCCACTGCCTTGGCTGCCCGGGCGATCTGGGCCACCGGATTAACGGTTCCCAGCACATTGGAGACATGCATCACGCTGACCAGCCTGACGCGCTCGGTCAGAAGGGAATCCAGGGTCTCTAGCTCGAGTCGCCCATCTGGCCCCAGCGGGATGGCCTTGATCCGGGCCCCAGTGCGCTCACAGATCAGGTGCCAGGGGACCAGGTTGGCGTGGTGTTCCATTTCGGTGAGCAGAATCTCGTCGCCGGGTTGCAGATGGTGGAGCCCCCAGGCATAGGCCACCAGGTTCAGGGCCTCGGTGGTGTTGCGCACAAAGACAATCTCGCGCTCGTCGGCTCCGATGAAACGGGCCATGGTGCGACGGGCCTTCTCATAGGCTTCGCTGGCCTGCACCGACAGGGTGTAAGCCCCCCGGTGGACACTGGCATTCCGTTCTCGGTAGTAACGAGCAACCGCTTCGATGACCACTTCAGGCTTTTGGCTGGTCGCCGCCGAGTTAAGATAGACCAGATCGGGACGATGAACCAAGAGAGGAAAATCCTGGCGGATGGCTAGGGGTACGGCAATGGCCATGGCTTCAGCCTAGCCCATTTAGAGCAATATGTTTAGGAGGCCAGGTTCATTCTGGCGCTTTGTTTGTGCACAACCCTCCGCTTTGACCGTGGCGTAGATTGGGACGGCTTCATGGGATACTTAGAAACACGTTTCCTGGAGGGCCAGAAAATTAATGGGCTCAGCAGAGCAATGCCCAGAAAAGTACCTCTTGCATTGTCCCAGATTGTTTTTCTGAGGCATTAATGAAGCCCTTTTTCTCGTTATGTACGCCGTTACGCTCACGTTGAAGACCCAGAAATGCTTTCTGCACCCCATAACGAACCCACGCAACCTGCTACCCATGCGAACAATCCCCGATAACGGCAGGATTATGCCCTGGCGCGTAACCTTTGGGCAATGAAGCCGCGCCTGCTTGCAAGCACAGGGCGGCCCTGCATAGGCCCGCCGTACAGGCCCCGGCCATAGAGGTATCCAGGTGATTCCGATGAAGAAATTTAAGACCTGTCGCTCGTGTGGATCGGGAGAAGTGATGTCCTTTTTGAGTTTGGGACGGCTACCCGTTTCCAGCTTTCTCAGCCCCGAACAACTTGCCAGCACCGAAGAACGCCGGAGCCTCGAGGTGGGCTTTTGCAGGCGTTGCGGACTGGTTCAACTGCTGGGCGAACCCACCGAGGATCGGGCGGCCCCTGCCCCAAGCGTGCATGGGGGGCTGCTCGAGCAGCTAATGCACAGCTACCGACTGGGCACTCACCATCTGGTGCTGGCGCTGGAGGGGAGTAGCCTGGAGCTGATGCACCAGTTGATGCAAGCCGGGGTGCAGGTGGTTTATCTCGAGACCCTTCCAGAGCGCAGCAAAGCGGCCTCCAGCAAGGGGATCCCTACCCGCCACGAACGTTTTGACCGCAGCAGCGCTAATCGGTTGCGCGAGGAGGGCCTGCAGGCCGATGTGGTGCTGGCCAATCAACTGCTTTCATGTAGCCAAGACCTCAACAGATTGCTCGAGAGCCTGGTCACAGTGCTTAAGGAGAATGGCTCAGTGGTGGTGGAAATTGCCTATGTACGCGCGCTCCTCGAGGGCCGGCAGTTCGAACACTTCACCCACCGGCAACAAAACTACTTTTCAGTAGGTGCCTTACACGAGTTGGTCAGCCGCCACGGCTTGTGGCTCCAGCGGGTCGAGCCGCTATCCGGAGGCCATCTGCGCTGCTATCTGGGCAAGGGCCGCCCGAGCGAATCTTCAGTCCGCTGGTATCTGGAAGAAGAGCAAAAACTCGGTCTCACAGGGGTCAGCTACTACCTCGAATTTGCCTCGCGTATCGCTGCGGTGCGGGAAGCCCTGGTGGCACTGCTCACCGAACTGCGTGCGCGGGGACGAAGGGTTGCCGCCTACGGCGCCAACGCACCCGGCGTTATTTTGCTCAACTATGTGGGTCTGGGCCGTGAAGTGATTGATTTTGTGGTGGATGCCGACACCGGCAAGCTAGGTCGCTATATGGCTGGGGTGCGCATTCCCATCCACGGTGTCCACAAGCTGCTCGAGGAACAACCCGATTACCTGCTCCTGCTCGGCGAGACACCCTGCAAAACAGCCTATCCATATCAGGAGTACTTGAGGCGGGGTGGCAAGTTTATCGTCGCCCTGCCCCATCCCGACATTCTAAGCACACCCTCCGAACTGGCCATGCCAATTGGCTCTTGAGTTATGCAGCAGAGCGGTCTGGCCTGGGAGTGGCCTCACTTTCGGGCGAGCCAGGAACGAAAAATGCTACCGGTATCCTTTCCGTAACCGCTTAGAGCAATTCCCACGCGGCGGATGTGCAAGCGTTCCGAGCCGGGATAGATATCGCGCAGGGCGCGGTAAAGCACCGGCTCGTCCTCGAGGTAAACCTGGAACTGCACCCCATCAAACACCGCCCGCAAACGCACCGGCACTCCGTGGTAGAGGTGGTCGGGCACGTGACTAAAAACCAGGTCGCAGGGGTCCTCATAGCCTGCAAAACGCAGCCCTGCAACCACAGACCTCTCGCGGTCGTCTAAGCGCAAGCTAACGAGCAAAAAATGCTTGGCATCCTGCCAAAAACAGACCCCGGCTGTGCTCTTTTGTTTCTGGTCGGAGCGCTGACCCGGAGGAAGAATTTCCACTTCCAGGTCGGCGAAATCGGCGCTCTCCCAGGGCATGGTGTAAAGGGTGTGTTCACCCCCAGTAGCTTCGATGCTCAGACCCCCCTCGGCCGGCACCAATACCCCGCGGCCCAGGGTGGGTTCCCAGGAAATCAGCAGGTCTTTGGCCGGGTGACTCAAATAGGGCGCCAACACCGTTTGCTGACCCTTCCTTTGCCAGGGCAGGCCCAGCTGCAGTGCTGGTGGCAGCATCACCTGGCGCGGATGCACCTCGAAATCGGTTGCTTGTCCCGTGAGTCCAACGCCAACTTCGTTTGCCAGGCGGTGCTCGAGGATGGGGCGCTCGGAAAAGAGGGGTCGGCCATCCAGGGTCATGACAAGGGTGCACCCATCGTCGAGCACCTGTAGCCAGTGGGGTTGCTCGGTCGTGCCAGCGAAGGATTCTACAGCCAGTACGAACTGCTTGGGACCATACTGTAGGCGCAGACGGACTTCTCGGTGGTTCAGTTCCAGGGCCAGGTAATGCTGGGGGTCGCGGTAGCGCCAGATCAGGCTGGCCGGCGCCGTCAGGCAGACATGAAACAACCCCCCCGGTTCCTCCGGACGCAAAAGCATACAGGGGCTGTGTAGCTGCCAAACCCCACCCCAGGCCGCCTTGCGTCCAAGCTGGGGCTGGGGATCTGCCAGCAGGGCCGTACCGTGCTCCTGCCACTCGGGAATATCCACCACCCGCACGCCATACACGCGGGTATCAGCGCGGTAGCCCTTTTCACCCAGGACGGATTGATGGATCCCCACGAATAAAGCCTTTGCAAACTGGCTGTAGGGGTCTATCGCTACGGGCCTTAGCCTGGGCAAGGCCGGCAGATGGCGGCTACCCTCGAGCGAACCCGCATAAAAAACGGCACCCCTCTCGCGCAGCGCCGAGACCAGGTAGATGGGGTTGTTCTGAATACCCAGCAACAAATGGTGTAAACCCCGCAGTTTTGCAGCACACAGCTGGCCATTATGGACGGGGTGTCCCTGCATGACCAGGGCCTGGCCAGACACGAGGGGGTTGGTCGGGACGGGCTGATCAAACCATCCCACCGCCAGATTCTCTCGTATAGGTTCGGGAACAAAGTGGGCCCTGAAGGGAATTCGACCAAAGTCTTCCCAACCCTCCAGCAAATCTGGCAGCGAGGCAGAGGGGTTGGAAGCATACGTTTGCGAGTTGTTGTGCCCGTTGAGCATAAAGACCCCAAAAGCCAGTCCAGCTCGTCGGGCGAAGGGGCCATAGGCGATGCCTTGGCGGCCCCAGCCAGGTGTGTCTAGCGGAGCAAACCGCAAAACCCCGTCCTCTACAGAGATTTTCGCCTCTACATCTACCCCTAAGCGTACAGCCCCACAATCGCTTTCGCTGCCCACAACCTCGCCGTACAACACCTCCCGCGTAAAGCGATCCAGGATTTCGGCCGGAGAGGTTTTCGAGCGTCTCATGGAGGGTTGTACTCACGTCAAATTATGCAAGCACACGTAACCCCGGCGTAAAGGCCCAAAAACCTCAGCAACCGGGAGCCACCCACTAAAAACGTTACAGTTCAAACCTCAGCAGGAAGGTTGCGAAACGACCGCATAACGCATGGTCATAACGCGTTCCATCCCGGCAAGTGCACCACCGACGCGAACATCCTGCTGCTTCAGTGACGAGCGTCGCTGTCGGTACGAAACCAGCGCTGAGAAAGGTTTTTTCACCATCGAAATGCAGGCGCTCGACACCCCCTTCCATCAACATCAACCAGCCACACTGCGCTATTTTGCGAGGGTGACTCAACCCGCCAGCGACCAAGAACTCGGCATTGCCCCCGCTCGAGGCCGAGGCACCCGGTACATTGAGGGTAGCCAGGCTCTCCTCAAGGTGAGCAAAACTGCCATCGAAGCAAAGGTGCAGGGTGCGTTGTTCGGAAATCCCGCTGCTGCCCCCTCCCGAGTTGTAGTAGGAAAAATACCTGAGCATTTTTCCAGCCAGAAACTGCGTTCACTGCCGCGCCGCTCCGGTAGGGGCCAGAGGAGCGGGTTGCGGCCGGGCTACAACGGGAGCCAGAAACTTGATCGATGCAGCAAGGCCCTCGAGGAGCTGCCGGTAGAGGGCTCCGTTCTTTTGTGGGCCGGCATGAAAGTAAATCACGTGGTTTCTCGAGCCCAGCACACCTAGAACCCTTCCCACGTGAGTTCGTTGAGGTAGCGGGCCGTCAGCCTCGAGTCCTGCGTTCTGACCGAGCCCACCGGTCGCAGTACCGCATTGCCCCCAGTTCCTAGGCATCGTTCAACAAAGCCACCACCAGGATCGGGGTATGGTTCCTCAAAACAATCACCAGTTCAAACCCCTCCACGCGGTTCGAGCCCAGCACCAATACCGCTTGCTCCCTTTCTTATCGGTATGCCCCCAGCCAGCCCTCACAGAAGATTCGGTTGGTTCGCCACCGGATGGTGGCCTCGCCTCGCCATGGCGCAGCGCAGAGGTGGCCGACCCAAGTTATCCGCGTAGCGGAGGGCAATACCGGTTTATCGCAACACGGGAATGCGATACCAGTTTATTGTACTAACGGGACGCGATACCGCCCTTTGGTAGGGAGACGTTCTCTTGACCGACCGGCGGGGAGACGCTTGTTACGCCGACTATAGGAAGGGGTGACGCGGGTTTCGCCGACGGGGTGGGAGATTTTAGTAGCGCCGCGCGCGGCGCAACCAAGCCCCTGATGTTTTTGTTTATCTTTTTGAATTTCGGAATTATTTGGGTCGGACTGGGCCTTACAAGGTGTCTGGCCCTGGTATCAGAGGACTTATTCCGGCTGTGCTGCCTTGTCACGCGGTACCCCAAGCCCAAACCACTGCCGGCTTGACGTAACGCCTTGCCAGAGATCCGCAAACGGTATAATCCACACGCTTCGACTATGAAACTTGGCTTCAGTCCTCTTACCGCTGGACTCGACTACCGCCAGTCCTTCGAGCTGGCCGCTGAGCTTGGGCTTTTTCTGGAGATTGCCTACGACCAGCACGAGATGGATCCCCGGCTGCCGGGATCCAAGGAGCTGGCCGAGATGGGCCGGGCAGCCGGGGTGGGTTTTAGCCTGCATCTGCCCTTTGTGGACTGGAACATCGCCTCGCTGGTACCGCAAATGCAACGGCTATCGCTCGAGCGCACCCAGCGGGCCATTCTGTTCGGAGCCGAGATCGGCGCCGCATGTGGGGTACTGCACTCAGGTCTGGTACCTTTGCGGTCGTCTGAGGCGGTAGTCTACGCCCTGCAGCAACTCCACCAGGCCCTAGGGCAACTGGAACTGGCCATTCCGGTGGCTGTGGAAAACCTCGGGCTGAGCGATGCCGATCTGCTGGAGACACCGGCCGACCTGCAAGCTTTGCTGGAAAAGCACCCCCAGTACGGCTACTGCCTGGACGTGGGCCACGCCCTAATTCAGCGTGGCACCGGTGGCCCCCAGGAGTACCATCATCTGCTGCACAAACGGCTGATTCATTTTCATCTGCACGATAACCACGGTCTTGAGGATGAACACCTGCCCTGCGGGAGCGGATTGGTGAACTGGGAGTGGGTGCGCAGCGTGCTGCGCGGCTTTGCCGGAACGGTAGCCCTCGAGGTTACGGGCGGGTTGGAAGGTGTGCGTCAAAGCGTTGCCTTGCTTCGCAACGGCCAGCCGCTGTAAGGCCAGTTCAGCCCACTTTTCTATAAAAATTCCAAACAAAACCCGAGGCTTACGAGCCTTCTATTGTTACAATCGTAACCAGGGACATTTGCCCTGCTTGCTGATTTCTATAGTCAGGCCGAGGGGCAATACGCCCCCATTTTCTGGTAGTCTTTGAAGAAGTGCCAGGCCGCCTACAGGTCTGACCAGGAGGAACCGAGCAATGCCGATTGAGCGCATCGAAGTCTATGTCGACAACAGCAGTGAACCCGTTCAGGTACTGAACCAGCCCCCCTACAAGGTGTCCTATGACACCCGAAGCCTGGCCGATGGTGAACACCAGCTCAAGATAGTCACCCACTACACCAGCGGAGCCAAAGAGGTCAAGGAAATCCCCTTCAAGGTTGCCAACACCCCTGGTGTGTTGGTAGAGGGCCTCGAGGAGGGCAAACAGGTCTCGGGCACCCTGGACGTAACCTTGCGGGTAGCCGACCCAGAAGTGAAGCCCGGACGTGAGCGCTTTCCTGGCCTCGGCGCTGCCATCGCCACGGCGGCTATTCTGGGAGGGGTCTGGCTGTTCTTTGCGGCCACCGGTGTGACCAACAAGACCCTCGAGGAGGTCGCCAAGCCCCCCGCCACCAAGGAAGCAGCGGCCCATGGCGACAAAGCAGGCCCCGTTGCAGCGGTGGATGCGACCCTCAAAGCCAAGGGCGAGTCCATCTACGCTGCCAGTTGCGCGGGCTGCCACCAGGCCAGCGGCGCGGGCCTTCCCGGCGTGTTCCCAGCCCTGGACGGCAGCAAAAACGTGGCCGATAAAGCCTACACCATCAATATCCTGCTCAAAGGCAAAGGTGGGATGCCGGCTTTTGCCCAGCTTTCCGACGAGGAGCTGGCGGCAGTCACTACGTACATCAAGAATAGCTGGAGCAACAAGTTTGGCGGTGTGTCGGCCGATGATTTCAAAGCGGCCCGCTGAGGCCTGGAGGAAACATGTATCGTAATGACACGGTGGTGCCCTACTTCGCCCTGGTCTTCTCGGCGGCGTTGTTTCTGATGGCCTACCTCAACGACCGGATGCGGGTGGTGCACGAGGCCGGCGTGGTGCCACACCTCACGGTGGGCAACATCGGGCTTATGGCCTTTGCTATGGTGCTCTTCGTGTACGGTTTTATCGGGCTGATGAGCAACTGGCTCGAGGGCTCCGAGCTGCGCCCCGGCAAGCACGAACCCGAACCCAGCAGCCTACCCATGGTCGCCGGGGTGGTGCTTTCGATCCTGCTGGTGCTGCTCTCGGGTTTCTTTGTGCGCACCCTGGTGTTCGCCAACAACGCCGAAATCGGCTACTACAACGCCACCACACTACAGGCCGGGGTGTTTGCCGGCATGATGCTGGTGCTGGCCTTGTTGATTGCCACCTACAAAAAATTCTTCATGCAGGAAGAAGTCCTGGCCGAAGACGAAAAAGGCGACTTCCCCTGGTGACAACCTTGAACCTAGCGCTAATCAAAGGAGAATTCGGAGGAATACCAATGGCTGACCATGAAGCCACCGCTCATCACCACGACCACCCCGAAGACCCGCAGGCCCACGCTACGCGCCGGGCCGTGTTGCAGGCCGCCATTGGGGTGGGTGCAGGTGCTGTGGTACTCTCAACCTTGTGGGTAGGGGCTGGCCTGGTGCCCCGCGAGGAAAAAATTCCCAGCAAGGAGCCTGTCGCGGTCGGCGACACGCTGGTTTTTGCCACCGGCCCCAAAGCCGAGCAGGACATCACCCTAGATGATCTCAAGGCTGCACAGGGCTCGGTACCGCCTTTCATCATCGCTTACCCCAAAAGCCCCGAGAACGTGGTCAAAAAAGACCTGACCACCAACACCATCATGGTCATGCTGGCCGACCCCGCCCGCATGAGCGCCGAAACCAAACAGCACGCCTCGCCCGAAGGAGTACTGGCCTACTCGGCGGTATGCAAGCACCTGGGCTGTACGGTGAGCCAGTGGCAGGATGGCACCTGGCTTTGCCCCTGCCACGGCGGTAAGTACGACATTTACAACCAGGCCAAAGTGGTGGGTGGTCCCGTACCGGCGCCGGTTCCCCAGCTGCCTGTCAAAGTCGAAGGGGGCCGGGTGGTGGTTGCGGGTGAGTTTACCGGCAAACCAGGTGCAGACGTTTAGGGAGGAAGCATGTATCAGTGGCTAGATGATCGCTTGAGCATCGGGAGGCTCTACGCCAAAGCCTTCCGCAAGGCCTTCCCGGTACACCACTCGTTTTTTTTGGGCGAGATCACCCTGTTTTCCTTCATCACCCTGGTGCTCACGGGTATTTTCCTGACCCTCAACTACGAGC